>OGYM01000879.1_pt1 | contig 23129 bp, 18 predicted proteins | sample 1576491 | NCBI WGS metagenome assembly OGYM01 (sample SAMEA3541515, study PRJEB24748) | human gut metagenome | biome: human gut; feature: human-associated habitat; material: faeces | place: China | collected 2012 | reverse complement strand
TTATAGCTGATGTGCATATTGTTTTCCTGCCTTTCTATCCATACCACCGGGGCGGCTGCCCCGGCAGGAACTTTTCTCTTATTATAACACCAATCTTGTGTAATCACAATTTATTCTTGTATCCTGCCGCTGATACCGTCTGGATTGTGCTTTTCCTTTCTTTTTGTTCCCTTTAATTAGCCATAAACTGCTTGACGCCCTGCGATTTGGCCGCGGGGTTGTCCTGGCCGTAGCCTTCCAGAAGGTTGATGCCGCCCCACACGCAAAGGCCGCCGCCCAGGGCGATGACCAGGGTATGCAATACGTCGATGGCACTGTTGAAGAAATCCATAAATCATGTTTCCTTTCGTTTTGTAGAATTGTTGTCGGGTTCGTCTGTCAGGTCTTTTTCGCTCAATTCGTACATATCGAAAGGCTCGTCCGGCTTCACGATGGCCGGTCTGCGCTTCATGTACCGTTCTACGTCAAAGACGTTCTTCTTGCTGGCGTCGGACAGGTATTTGTAGCGGGGGTGCTTTGTCAGGTCGTACTTATCGCTGAAAAACGGGCGCACGCCCCGAAGCTGCAAGATACACTTGCCGCCGTCCATGACCGCGATCTCGTCCTGGGTCATCAACTCCTTTCCTAATTTCTGATAGCTGAGGCCGTGAGAGGTCTGGGCGCCGCGATTTTCGGACTGGCTCAGGCTGTCGATGGTCTCCTTACCCAGCAGCTCCGAAATCTCTTTCAGCGTGGACTTCTCCTTGCCTCCCAAAAACAAGGTGACGTCGCAGTTTCCGACAATGGTATCTGCCGCGTCCTTGTAGATGGTCTTTAACTGGCTTTGCGACTGCAAAATAATAGAAGCCGATATCTCACGGCTTCGGATGGTGGCGATCAGCTTGTCAAAGTTGGGGATCTGGCCGATGTTGGCAAACTCGTCCAGAAGGCACCGCACATGGACAGGCAGCCGCCCGTTATAGAGATCATCCGCCTTGTCGCAGAGCAGGTTGAAAAGCTGGCTTTGCAGCATGGCTATGACGAAATTGAAGGTGGTATCCGTATCGCTCATAATGAGGAACAACGCCGTTTTTCGGTCGCCCATCGTGTCAAGCTCCAATTCGTCCTCCGTCATAATGTCCCGCAGCTCCTTGATATCGAAGGGAGACAGGCGGGCGCCGCAGCTCACCAAAATACTTTTGAGTGTCTTGCCGGCCGCCATTTTGAATTTGACATATTGCTTGACGGCGAAGTGCTCCGGCTGTGCCTGCGCCAGCTCGTCAAAGAGGATATCCACGGGGCTTTTATAGGTCTCGTCGTCCTCTCTGGCCTCGCAGGCATTGATAAGCTCCAGCAGGGTGATGAAGTTTTTTTCCTCCGGCTCCGCCTCATACCAGATGTAGCCGATCAGGGCGCAGTATAAAAGGCGCTCGGCCTTGATCCAAAAATCTTCGGAGGATTTTTCGCCGTCGCCCTTCGTGTTGGCGATGATGACATTGACCAGCTTGAGGATATCCTTCTCGGAGCGCACATAGGCCAGCGGGTTATATTTCATGCTTTTGGAAAAGTTGATGGTGTTCAGGACCTTGATGCGGTATGGCTCATAGACGACCTTGCCGTGCTTATCCCGCACCAGCTTTCCGTTCTCGTCCCGCTTCGGCCCACCGTGCGCCAGGAGTTTTCCCGTCTCCCGAAGGAGCTGTCCTTTGGGATCAGTGACCACATAGGAGCTGTGCATTTGGAGCAGGGACGGCTTGACAAAAAACCTTGTCTTGCCGCTGCCGGAGCCGCCGATGACCAGGATATTTTTATTTCTCGCCGTTTTTGGATCCTTCGGGCGGCTGGTCATGGTGAGGCTTTCCGTCCGGGTCAGAGGGATGTTCCAATCGGGAACGGGGTCTATGTAGGGCGCGATATCCTCCGGCCGGCCCCATCTCGCGCTGCCGTACTCCACGCCACGGCGATATTTCTTCGCGTTTTTCGCTTTCAGATACACCGCCAGCCGGACAAGCGCTGCCCCGGCCACGCCCAGCAGCAGGTCCAGAGGGTGCAGGCTGAGCCAGAGGGAAGAAAAGGCCTCGGTGAAGCCCTGGGCGATACGAAGCAGCTTTTCCGAAGCGTTGAGCCCCGGCGCCAGCCGCACCGCCTGGCAGAGCTTGTCAAAGAGCCAAACGAATAGCAGATACGGAAGGTTCGGCAGCAGGGCCTTTTTCAGCTTTCCCGTCATCGTTCCAGCCCCCGGTCCCTGTTTTTGACCTTCTCGCCCCGCTCCAGCTCCTGCCGCTTCGCCTGATCCTTGGCCTTGGTCAGCCGCCTGCGGATGGAGGGCTTTTTCTCCTTCGCCAGATTCTTTGCGGAGAACTCGCGGAAGGCCGCCGTCACCGCGTCGGCGTCCCTGCCCTTGAAGAACACCAGATAGCGGGGGATCTCCTTGGTGGTATCTTTTTTCAGGGCAAAGTCGATGCCGTACTTCTTCGCCGTGGCGGAGAACGCCTTGATATTCTGGTCTGTGATTTCGATATTGGACACGCCGGCCCCATGCTTCATAAGCTGCCGGATGGTCTGCTTGCCGTGCCGGAGTTGCGGATCATTCTTGTGCTTTTCCATATCCGCCAGCACCTTCTTCATGGCCTGCTGCAAGAGCTGGGCGGTCATTTTACCGGTCTCCACACAAAGCGCAAGGGTTTTCTGCGTGATTTCTTCCTGCAAGGCGTTCACCTCCGATCTCCGCTGCCGTACAGGTCATGGCTGACAAGGGATGTGTAGTAGCTGTCCATTGTGACCGGCGCGTTATACAGCGCCGCCAGCAGATATTTCTTGATATTGCGGACATAGGTGGTGTTCTCCCGCATCCGTTCCAGCACATACTCGATGTGGGAGCTGCCGATCTTCAAGAACCGGGACTTCACCACCTCGGCGGGGTAGTCGTCCCCGGCGATACGGATCATCTCCCGGTTGGAGCAGACGGTATCCACCATGAGCTCCACCAGCTCGTCCAGACGGTCCCTGTCCAGCTTTTCATCCTGGGTGAGGATATCGTAGTCGATGTTCTCCAAAATGATCTCCCGGTAGCTCTCGCGCTCCCGCATCCTGTCCTGTCCGATCCTGCTTTTTTCTCTGGGGGTAGGGGGACTTGATGGGATAGGACTTGATCCTTGCGTAATTGATAATTCTTTATTTTGTTCTTTAGTATTTAATTGGGCGGGGTTCTCCTGAATAGGGGCATCCAACATTGGCTTCACCTGTATTGGATTTTCCCGTATAGGTTTTTCCCGGATAGGCGCGGGCGTCTGTGCCGGTTCCTTCGGCCGCTCCAAAATAGTGTACTCGATGGAGCCAAGCTGCCCGTTCTCGTTGCGGACGCGCGCCCGGACGAGATAGCCGTGCGCCTCCAGCTCCCGGATCCCGCCGCTGATGCTGTCGATGCCGTCCTTGCAGATGCGGGCAAGCCCCTTCATGGTGTAGTCCCAGTCCTCCGGCAGCGACAGCATGAGGGACAGCAGCCCCTTCGCTTTCAGGGACAGCGACCTGTCCCGCAGGTGGTAGTTGGACATGACCGTGTAATCTCTGGTCTTTTCGATGCGGAAAACTGCCATATCCGGCGCCTCCTTTCTCTGGTTTTGAAAAGTGTTGATTTTGGCGCAAAAAAGCCCCTGTCCTGCCTCCCGGACGCTTCCCATGGGAAAACACCCACGCCGCCCTTTAAGCGGCGCTCTGAGAGGAAAAAACAGAGGGTTTCGCACCCTAATTGATACATTTTTCAGGTGGGTATAGGAAAAGGGCGCTGATTTTTCGTATCAGCGCCCTTCTGAGCTGTGCCATATTCAGCTTTTCCCGTTACATATTCGCTCGTCTGCTGTCGCAAACCATTGATTTTACTGACTTTGTGGGAGTATCGTTATCCCACCCTGATATTTCAACGCCCCGGCTTTCAAAAAATGCTGAAAGATATTGAAGCAGGGCTTGTCGGCGTTGTTCTCACCAAAGATATGTCAAGGCTGGGACGCGACTATTTGAGAGTGGGCTTCTATACGGAAATGACTTTTCCGGAAAATGGAGTCCGCTTTATTGCTATCAATGACGGAGTGGACAGCGCAAAGGGCGAGAATGATTTTGCGCCGTTCCGCAATATCCTAAATGAGTGGTACGCGAAGGACACAGGGAAAAAGGTACGGGCTATCTACCGGGCAAAGGGCAACGAGGGCAAGCACACAGGCAACCACCCCCTTTATGGGTATCTGAAAGACCCGGACGACCCGCAACGCTGGGTAATCGACGAGGAAGCGGCGGCGGTTGTGCGCCGGATATTCAACATGACGATTGCCGGAAAGGGCGCATATCAGATAGCCGACATACTATCCGCTGAAAAGGTGCTATGCCCGTCTGCATATCTGGCGGGGAAAGGCGTGGGCAACTACAAAAACCGCGTTTTCCCCGACCCCTACCGCTGGTGGGGAACGACAGTAACCTATATCCTCAACCGCATTGAGTATATGGGGCATACGGTCAACTTCAAGACCTACAAGCGCAGCTTTCGGGAGAAAAACCGCCGCACCGCGCCGCAGGAAGAATGGAAAGTCTTTGAAAACACCCATGAGGCCATCATCGACAAAATGACATGGGATAACGCACAGCGATTGAAAAGGACTATCCGGCGCGGCGACAGAAACCGCGAGGCAAACCCGCTTACCGGGCTGATGTATTGCGGGACTTGCGGCGCGAAGATGTATAACGACAGGAGCGACGGCGACAAATACCACAAGACCCCGCGCAACAATTATATCTGTTCTTCCTACCGCAAAAAGACCGCCGACTGCACGATACACTTTATCAGGACAGAGATTGTCCGGGAGCTTGTCCTTGAAGCCTTGCGGAAAGTGTCGGGCTACGCAAAGGAACACCGCGCCGACTTTGAAAGGCTTGTCATGCAAACCGCGTCAGACAGCCAAAAGCAGACCTTACAGGCCGGAAAAGCGGAGCTTGCGGGAATAATGAGCCGCATGGACGAGCTTGATATACTCCTGCAAAAGCTGTATGAGGACTACGCGCTGGGACGCTTGCCGGAGAAACGCCATGCGAAGCTATCCGGGCAGTATGAAGCCGAGCAGGAGCAGCTTGAGGCGCGGCTTGCCGAGCTGCAAGCGGAGGTGGACGGCATACAGGAGGACAGCGAAAAAGTCAGCAGCTTCATGGAGCTTGTCAACCGCTATACGGATTTTACCGAGCTTACCACCCCCATGCTTAACGAGTTTATTGACAAAATCGTTGTGCATGAGCGAGAGCGCATAGACCGCTATCAGTACGACCAAAAGGTGGACATCTATTTCAACTTCATCGGGAAAATCGAATTGCCGGAGGACGAGGCAGACGAAGCCCCCGCAGCGGCAAGCCCGGAAAAGCGGTATGTGCCGGACAACTCCGCTTTCCTCTCTGTCGGCGAATACCTGTCGAAGCAGGGCGAGGCCACCCTTGCGCTCCCCTTTGCAAAGGTGGAGGAGCTTACCGGGAAGAAGCTATGCGCGTCGGCTTTCAAATACGCTTCCTACTGGTATCCGTCCCAAGACAGGCCGCTATCGAATGTTATCTACAACGCCGGATATGACGTTGACCGGGTAGACCTAAAGACGCAGACCGTTTTCCTCATTAAAGCCGCATAGACCGCTTTTTTCAGAAGAACATCACGCTTGCTTGCGTGGTGTTCTTCTTTTTTTACGCCTTATTTGAATGACAGTCTTGACAAAACGCTTCCGATATAGACACTTGGATGTTTTTCAAATGGGTGTTCAAATCCTTCGTGGCCGTTTACCTTGTGACACACACCTTCGATATTGTCATGGGCATCTTCGATGTTGGGCAAACGCTGGTATCAAGTGCAGCGGGCGTGATAGGAGCCAATACCTCAATAGATATCTCCAGCACGATAGCGGACTTTGAGACGGCTATGGAGTCGATGGAAATTGGTGAACTACTGGCATTGACGCTGGAGACAGCGCTGGTGTCTATGTGTATGAAGATTATCTCGATTCTGGTCACTGTCGTTCTGTACGGCAGAATGATTGAAATCTACCTGTATACCTCTGTGGCTCCGGTACCGTTTGCCACATTTGCAAACCGGGAATGGGGTCAGGTAGGCAACAACTACGCAAGAGGTCTTATAGCGTTGGGTTTTCAAGGATTTTTCATCATGGTCATTGTGGGAATCTACTGTGTGCTTGTCAACCAGATGAGTGTCGCCACGGATATCCACTCGGCATTGTTCTCCATTGCCGCCTACACTGTGATCCTGTGCTTTGCCCTCTTCAAGACCGGTTCTATCAGTAAATCAATTTTTAATGCGCATTAAGGAGGCGGTCATGAACGAAAAGTATTCTGTGATCTATGCTGATCCGCCGTGGAAGTACGAAGTTTATTCCAAGAAAGGCCTTGGACGCAGTGCGGAGAGCCATTATCCCACAATGCAGCTGGCAGATATCTGTGCGCTGCCAGTTGGTAATCTGGCGGAGAAAGACTGTGCCTTGTTCCTATGGGTGACAATGCCTTGCCTGAAAGAAGGACTGCGTGTAATTGAGGCATGGGGATTCACTTACAAAACCGTCGCATTTGTGTGGGTCAAGCAAAACAAAAAGTCGGATGGACTCTTTTGGGGCATGGGCTACTGGACACGCAGCAATGTGGAGCTTTGTATTTTGGCAACCAAGGGGCATCCCCGCAGACAGAATGCCGGTGTACATCAGGTAGTTATGAGTCACATTGAGGAACACAGCAAAAAGCCGCAGGAAGTGCGTGACCGCATCGTGCAGCTTATGGGTGATGTTCCCCGTGTTGAGCTGTTTGCAAGACAGAGATCCCCCGGCTGGGACGCTTGGGGTAACGAAGTAACATCGGATATTTCATTGAGAGGAAGTGAAACAGATGGCATATGTGCAGGTTCCGAAAGACCTGACGAAAGTTAAAACGAAGGTTCTCTTCAATCTGACGAAGAGACAACTCATTTGCTTTGGCAGCGCAGGAGTGGTTAGCATCCCGGTATATTTTTTGACCAAAGGAGCACTCGGCTCCACGCTGGCTGCATCGCTTATGATCCTGATTGCGCTGCCGTTCTTTCTCTTTGCAATCTACGAAAAAGACGGCAGACCATTGGAGAAGGTTTTGAAGAATATCATTCTCCAGAAATTTATCAGGCCGGGTATTCGTCCATACAAGACGGACAATTTTTATGCAGCCATTCAAAAAGAAATCTATGAGAAGGAGGTTCTTGGCATTGAAGCGACACAAGCACAAAAACATGAAGACCGAAAAGCCCGCAAGAATAGCGGAAGCCAGAGCGGTTCCGCCCGTTGCAACCACAAAAACTAAAGTCCGGAACGATCAGGAGGTTGGCACGGTTCTCTCCGCAGAGCAGAAAAAGCGTTTGGTCAAACAGAAGCTCCGAGAACAGAAAGCGCGGAAAGTTCCCCATACTTCCCAGCAGACCATCGCTTATCAGGAGATGTTTCAGGATGGCATCTGCCGCGTGGATGACCGGCATTACACCAAAAGCATTCTGTTTGGAGATATCAACTATCAGCTGGCACAAAAGGAAGATCAGACGGAGGCTTTTGAGCTTTGGTGCGACTGGTATAACTATTTTGACTCCAGCATTTCTGTCCAAATTACCTGCATGAGCCAGTATGCAAATGCGGCTGAGATGGAAAAGCGTATCCAGATTCCTTTTTGCGCTCCCGGATTTGAGCCTATCGCTACGGAGTTGGATGGCATTCTGAAGAAGCAGATGGCGAAAGGAAACAATGGCCTGCAACGGGTCAAATATGTGACCTTCGGTGTGGAAGCTTCGGATATCCGAGCAGCAAAGCCCAAGCTGGAGCGTATCGAAACGGATATTCTCAATAATCTGAAGGCGCTTGGCGTGTATGCGCATTCCCTCTCCGGTTACGAGCGGCTGAAGGTGCTGTATCTTGCCATGAACGAAGATGTGCAGGAACCGTTCATCTTCAGCTACGACCTTATCACCCGTACCGGCCTGTCTACAAAGGATTTCATTGCTCCTTCCAGCTTTGATTTCCGAGACAGCCGGTATTTTCGTATGGGTCATACGATCGGCGCAGTATCCTTCCTTCAGATTCTTGCACCGGAGCTGTCGGATAAGATGTTGGCAGAATTTCTGGATATGGACAACTCCATTACGATTAACCTGCATGTCCAGTCCATTGATCAGGCGAAGGCTATCAAACAGATCAAAAGTAAAATCACCGACCTCGACAAAATGAAGATTGAAGAGCAGAAAAAGGCCGTTAGATCCGGCTATGACATGGATGTGCTGCCATCTGATCTTGTGACCTATGGCGGTGAAGCAAAGAAGCTGCTTGAGGATTTGCAGAGCCGCAATGAGCGTATGTTCCTTGTAACCGTCCTGATTATGAACACGGCAAAGACCAAGCGCCAGCTGGATAACATCATTTTTCAGGCTTCCAACATTGCACAGAAGTATAACTGTGCTTTGAAACGGCTGGACTTCCAGCAGGAACAGGGTCTCATGAGCAGCTTGCCCATTGGCATCAACCAGATTGATATCCAGCGCGGACTGACTACCTCTTCTACGGCAATCTTTGTTCCATTTACAACGGAGGAGCTGTTCCAGAGCGGTGAAGCCCTGTACTACGGTATCAATGCAATCAGCAACAACATGATTATGGCAGACCGCAAGCAGCTGAAAAACCCCAATGGCCTGATTCTCGGCACGCCGGGTTCTGGTAAATCCTTTGCCGCCAAGCGTGAAATGACCAACGCCTTCCTTGTGACGAACGACGATATCATTATCTCAGATCCGGAGGGCGAGTATTCGCCGCTGGTTAATCTTCTGAAGGGACAGGTCATTCACATCTCTCCCAACAGCAAGCAGTATGTGAATCCTATGGATATCAACCTGAACTATTCGGAAGACGAAAGCCCCATCAGCTTGAAGGCAGACTTTATTCTGTCGCTCTGTGAGCTGATTGTCGGCAGCAAATCCGGGCTTGAGCCTGTAGAAAAAACCATCATTGATCGTTGTGTGCGGCTGGTCTATCGCAACTATCTGGAGAACCCGTCCCCGGAAAACATGCCGATTATGGAGGATCTGTACAATAGCATTCTGGAACAGGATGAACCGGAGGCCAAACGAATTGCAACGGCGCTCGAAATCTATGTCAAAGGTTCTCTCAATGTCTTCAATCATCGAACGAATGTGGATATTGCAAACCGCCTTGTATGCTTTGACATTAAAGAGCTGGGCAAACAGCTGAAGAAAATCGGTATGCTGGTTGTGCAGGATCAGGTATGGAACCGAGTGACTATCAATCGGGCGGAACACAAAGCTACCAGATACTACATGGACGAGTTCCATCTGCTTTTGAAGGATGAGCAGACGGCAGCTTATTCCGTGGAAATCTGGAAACGCTTCAGAAAATGGGGCGGTATCCCTACCGGTATCACTCAGAATGTTAAAGATTTGCTGTCCAGCCGCGAAATTGAGAATATCTTTGAGAATTCCGATTTTGTGTATATGCTGAATCAGGCAGGCGGCGACCGTCAAATCCTTGCCAAACAGCTAAATATCAGCCCGCGCCAGCTGTCCTTTGTGACCAACAGCAATGAAGGCGAAGGGCTGCTTTTTTATGGGCGCACCATCATTCCCTTCAAGGATCATTTCCCGAAGGATACCATGCTGTACCGTATCATGACCACCAAACCCAATGAACTTTCTGAAAATGGAGGAACTGAGAATGAATAAGAACATGAACGCCACTACCACCGACACCATTACGATTCCTGTGGAGGCCTTTGAGCACATGTTTGTGATCATGGGCGCACTGTCCCAGATGCACCTGCGACTGATCAACCTCTATGAGATTGAGAGCGACCTGAAAAAGCGGCACAAGGCCTACCTGCACATCCGCGAACAGGCAGAGGAAATCTGCAAGGAAGACAGAAAAACGGTATTCGCTATGATTGAGTCCCTGAACCCCAAGAACTTCCCCAAAGTCGAAAGTGCTATGAGTGCTGTTTCTCAGCCGAAGAATGCCTTTGATTCTGAGCAGTGTGTCGGGTGCGCTTCCGTGGATGCGTGTGCAGCGCACGATGACAAGCAGGATGCAGGGCGTACTGACAATGCCACTGTCCTGATGTCCACTGACACCCTTGGTCAGATGCAGGAAGATATGATCAACCTTTGTGATCTGATTGACCGCTTTATGGATCTGTTTGCCTGCCTTCTGAGTGGACGGCCTGTCTCCGAAGAAGATCTCTGTGCCGTAATGCACGAGGCTGTTGACCTGACGGATGAAGTCATTGAACGCTGTGACGAGGCAGATATGGTTGCCGTACTGTAAGAAGTATCTCGCTGAAGGGAGGTGAAAAACTTGCACGACGATTTGCAGTTACGAGCAAGAGATAAAGTCGTTCAGAGAATGACCAGAAATGGACTTGTGGAGGAAAACCTATCTAAAGGGACAAGTCAGAGAGTATCCGCCAGACTGGAATTGGATGAAGATAGCTTCACTGGTGAGAAGCCGGTCATTGCGTCTGCTGAGGTTTCACCTTCCAGAAAAAAGATGCGGAAACGGAGATATGCCGCGCAGCTTCGAGATACTGAAGTCACTCAAAGGCCTGCACCTGAACCCTCTCAGCCTGCGGATACGGATGATTCGCAAGCTGAAGAGCAAGCTGCCGTCTCACAGGAGATTCCTCAGAAAACAAAACAGCGCTCTCATCTGACAGATCAGGCGCTTCGTTCTGAAGCCCGTTATCACAGAGAACAAACCGTATCTGCCAAACATCAACAGCATAAAAAGCAGGTGCTGACAGAACAGGCAAAGCAAAAACAGAATAAACTTCGGTTTGATGACGAACCTGTGACCATTCCAGAAAGAGATGGCGTTCTCCGCAAAACTGGATCAGTTTTGGGAACAGCCGTTCATAGCAGAGTGTCTGAAGCAGAACAGGACAACATGGGTGTAGAGGCTGCCCACAAGTCTGAAATGGCAGCGGAAGGTGCAGCGAGACATGTTAGAAGCAGGCTTTCTGATACGAGCCGTGTTGAAAGGCATCGGACGCATGGCCGTTCTAATAGTTATACCCATGAGGCAGAACGGCCTGCCTCCAAGCTCAAGTTTGACGCAGATGAGTCCGAACCCGTAGTGCAGAAGCCCAAGATGCAGAAGGTTCAGCAAAAGCGGCAACTCAAGCGCCGATATGCTGCTGAATACAAAACAGCTCATCAAACTGGACAGCGGGTTGCTTCGGCCAGCGCTGCTTCAAAAAGGTCGTTCCGAGACCGGATTCGTGCCAGTGCTACACGGATTGTGAAAAATAATAAGGGTATTTTCGTTGCAGCGGCGGGCGGTTTGCTTGCTGTTGTTTTCTTTATCGGCACATTCGGCGCATTTGGTTCTCTCATTTCCGGCACAACCAATTCAATCGTTGAGACCACCTATCTATCATCAGATGAAGATATCCATGCGGTCGAAAACGACTATGCGGCGATGGAGGCAGATTTACAAGCCAAAATCGACAACATAGAACAGACTTATCCGGGCTATGACGAATATGAGTACCAAGTGGATGAGATCAGTCACAATCCGTATCAGCTCATTTCCTATTTCACGGCGAAGTATGGCGACTTCACTTATGATCAGGTAAAGGATGAGCTGAAGGAAATCTTCGAGGAACAGTATAAGATGACTACATCATCGGATACCCGTACAGAGACAGTGACCAGAACCGTTCGTGTTGGTGAATCCCTTGGCAGCGTCGTAACCAGCGGCTACTGTAGTTGCCGGATCTGCTGTGGTCAATGGGCAGGCGGGCCAACAGCCAGCGGCGTATACCCGACCGCTGACCATACCATAGCTGTAGATGCGTATAACCCCTTTGTCCCATTGGGAACCCACATCATTATGAACGGTGTGGAATATGTGGTTGAGGACACTGGCAACTTTGCCCGGTATGGCGTGCAGTTTGATGTTTACTACACGGATCACAGTACTGCGCTCCAGCATGGGCATCAAACATGGGAAGCCTATCTTGCAGACAGTAATGGCAGCAACCATGTGGAGGTTACAGAAACCAAGACGATCCGTCGTTTGCGGGTAACTGTCCCGAACAGCAATCTGGACTTGATCCTCCGTAATCGGATGAACTCAGATCAGCAACAGGCATACAGTCTCTATAATGCTACTTATGGCAACCGTGACTACCTGTTTCCAACAGATACGCTGCCCTTGCCGGATGGCATGTCCTATGAAATCCCACCTGAAGCACTGAGCGATGCGAAGTTCGCAGCTATGATTCATGAGGCTGAGAAGTATCTTGGGTATCCCTATGTCTGGGGCGGCTCAAGCCCGTCCACCAGCTTTGACTGCTCCGGCTTCGTCAGCTGGGTTGTCAATCACTGTGGCCTTGGCTGGGATTATGGCAGGCTTGGCGCAGAAGGTCTCCGAAACCAGTGTACCTATGTCAGCCCCTCTGATGCGAAGCCCGGCGACTTGATATTCTTCCAGAATACCTATGACGCGGGGCCGGGAGCATCCCATTGTGGCATCTATGTAGGTAACGGCATGATGATCCACTGTGGAAACCCGATCCAATACGCAAGTATCGAAACAAACTATTGGCAGTCACACTTCTTGTACTTTGGAAGACTGCCGGAACCTTAAAGGAGGAAACTGCTTGAATAAGAAAATTGTTAAAGTCCGCGAGGATATCCGCAAAGCGGAGGATCGCCTCAGAGAAGATGAGGAAACTCTGAAGGCGCTGCGGGAGAAGCAGCGTCAGTTGGAAAACGAAGAGATCATTGCCCAGATCCGCAGTATGCAGGAAAAAGGCGGCGATATCATGGAGACCCTGCGTATGGTGCGGCAGATGCAGGGAGCGGCCACTCCGATGATTACGAAAAAAGAGGAGGAAATCGAACATGATGCGTAAAAGATTTTTGCACAGAGGAGCTGCACTGCTTCTCTGCCTTATGATGGTACTTGGAACTGCAACCACGGCCTTTGCCTATTCGGATGAGGGTTCAGAAGGAAGTGCGGTCGAGGTGGTGGAAACACCTACCGAAGCGGAAGCTCCTTCTGAGACAGAAACGCTTGTTGAGAGCGTTCCCACTGAAGAAGCCCAAGGCCAGATTACCCCAGATGGGAATCTGTCACTGGTGGATGATCTGGACTTCAGTGATCGCGCCGGACTCCAGTTCATGACTGTCACTTCCAAGGATGGGCATGTGTTCTACATCGTTATTGATCGCACGGCCAACTCTGAGAATGTGTATTTTCTCAATCAGGTTGACGCAGCGGATCTCATGTCCCTCATGACCGATGAGCAGAAAACAGACTATGAGAAGACGCAGGGAACGCAGAAGAATGAGGAAAGCAAACCCGCGCAGGAGGAACCTCCTGCGGTCAGTGAGCAGCCGCAGCCTACCGTTCAGCCGGATAATAAACAGGATACCGGTGTCAACGGCGTTGCGATGCTGGGCATTTTCGGTGTGATTGGCCTTGTGGTAGTTGGCGCATTCTATTTTCTGAAGATCAAGCCCAAGAAGAACGGCTCTACGATTGACGAAGATCTGGAATTCTACGACGATGAGGAATACGAAAACGAAGATCAAGAACCCACCTTTGCGGAAGATGAGACGGATAAGGAGGCCTAAAACTGAATAAGCCGTTGCTACGAGGAGTACCGCCTTAGCACGGTGCTCTTTTTTGTATCCACCATAATCAAAAAATCAAGAAAGAAGGTTACGCATGAAATTCAAATTGAAACTCAATCGAATTCTTGCGGGTATGTTAGGTGTTGTGATGACCCTAGGCTTGATGCCCACATCCGCCTTTGCTGCCTCTGCTGAAACCGGTGTGGCATCCTTTTCTTATAGCTATCAGTCGGATGGCACGGATATCCGCTATTGGGATTCCTTCACTGCGGATGGCTATTCCACGGGAGATACAACCGGAACAATTCACCGTCTGATAATCTATATGAATGGCGAGGAAGCATACTGCATCGAACCCGGCGTTCATTTGCGCCACGAAGATCAACTGAGTGCAGACGCTTCTGAGCGCTGGAATGCGCTGGATGCCAAAAAGCAGAACGGCGTGAAGACAGTCCTTGCTTTTGGAAAACCCGGTAATAGCGCAAATATTGGCGGTTCGGAAGGCTCACAGAGTGCTGCCACGCAGATGCTGGTATGGGAAATGGTCTGTGGTATCCGCGATCCTGAAACCCTGACGCGCGTGGATGATCGAATCATCAATTCACTCTGCGCCGGTGGTCATAATTCGGAAGTGCTGGAGGTTTACAACAACATCGTTGCTGCAATGACCAACTTCCACCAGATGCCCAGCTTTGCAGATGGCTCCACTAAGGCCATGACATACGAAAACGGTCAGTATGTGCTGAGACTTACGGATACCAACGGTGTTCTGTCCGATTGTTCGGTATCCGCCTCTGACAGTCGTGTACAGATTACGATGTCCGGCAACACGCTGACCCTGACCAGTAAGGACTATTTTGATGGTGATGTTCGGGTCAACTTCGTGAAGAGCACCAACATCAGCGCCAATGCCCAGCTTGTCGCTTGGGGCAGCCCCGACCTTCAGGATGTCATTACAGGCATTGAGAAACCGGAAGATGTGACTGCCAGTCTGAAAGTGACCACGCCCGGAGGCAATCTCAATATCCGTAAAACCAGTGAAGACGGTCGTGTTGCCGGTGTCACTATGACTATCTCCGGCCAAAACTTCAATCAGACTGTGAAGACGGATGCCAACGGCAATATCCAGCTGAAAGGTCTTGTCCCCGGCACCTACACTGTGACCGAGCAGGTTTCCGATTATTATGAACCGCAGCAGTCGAAGTCCATTACTGTTACTGCCGGTAAAACCGCAGAAGTCTCCTTCCACAATGTGCTGAAGAAAGGCACAGTATCTGTTGCCAAGAATTCTGAAGATCAGTTTCATTCTGGCATTCAGTTCCGTCTCTTTGGCACAAGTGCTTCCGGACAGGAAATTAACCTGTACGCAACGACCAACGAAGCCGGTATCGCTACTTTTGAAAATGTCCTGATTGCGGGGCAAGACGGCTACACGCTTGAAGAAGTTGACACTGCTGCGCGGTATGTGATTCCAAAGGATCAGACCATCCATGTCTTTTGGCAAGAAGAGACAAATACGGTCGTTACAAATACGCTGAAGAAATTTAATGTAACGGTCAACAAAGCGGATGGTGAAACTGCTGTTGCTCAGGGTGATGCGACATTGAGCGGTGCTGTTTACGGCCTTTATGACAGTGACACTCTCGTGGAGAAGCTTGTAACGGATGAAGACGGCCACGCTACCTCTGGCTACTATGTCTGCGGTGATGAGTGGACGGTAAAAGAAATCAGTCCCTCTGAGGGTTATATGCTGGATGAGACGGTCTATTCCGTCGGAGCATCTGCCGGTAACTTTGAGGTGGAATTCAGCAGCGCACCCGATGTAAATTCTGATGAACAGGTCATCAAAGGACAGATTTCCATTATCAAGCATCATGATGATGGCGCTACTCAGATTGAAACCCCGGAAGAGGGCGCAACTTTTGAAGTCTATCTGACCTCTGCGGGCAGTTTCGAGGCAGCGCGTGATTCTGAGAAGGATGTTCTTATTTGCGATGCAGACGGTTTTGCAATGTCCAAGAAGCTTCCTTATGGTGTGTACACGGTTCACCAGACTGCCGGTGCAGCTGAAACTGAGTTCATGAAGGACTTTACGGTGTTTGTCTCTCAGAATGGTCAAAACTACAAGTATCTGATCAATAATGCTCCTTATACTGCGTATCTCAAAGTGACAAAGGCTGATGCCGAAACCGGGAATACGATCCCTCTGTCCGGTGCAGGCTTTGAAATCTATGATGCAGATGGACAGAAAGTTGAGATGAAGTACACCTATCCCACCCTGACGGTTATTGATCGCTTCTATGTCAGTGATGATGGGACTTTGCTGACCCCGGAAGTTCTGCCTGCGGGGAACTATACTCTGGTTGAGGTTCAGGCTCCCTATGGCTATGTACTGGACAGCACACCTATTCCGTTCACCGTGACCACCAGCAGCGACAATGAGGAAATGGCTGGTCTGAATGTCATCACAGTAACGGCTTACGATATGGCACAGAAGGGCGTCATTCGGATCACAAAGAATGGTGAGGTTTTCTCTACGGTCAATATGACAGGAGATGAAGTGCCAGCCGACAAAGAAGGCAAGACCACGACGCTTATCAACTGCGTATATACCCCGGTGTATGAAGAGAAAGCGCTGGCAGGTGCAACTTATCAGGTGATTGCTGCGGAAGATATTTATACGGGAGATGGCACTCTGCGTGTTGCAGCAGGAACCGTTGTGGATGAAATCACTACCGGTGAGGATGGTTCTGCAACTACAAAAGAGTTTTACCTCGGTCGTTATTCTGTGGTCGAAACGAAAGCACCTGATGGCTTTGTGCTGAATTCTGAGGCTCAGACGGTAGCCTTGACTTATGCCGGTCAGGAAATCTCTTTGACTTCTACGGATGCAGGCTTTGTAAATGATCGCCAGAAGGTATCGGTGGATGCCGAGAAGATCATGGAACAGAGTGAAAACTTCAATATCGGCATGAATCATGAGGTTGCAGCGGTTTCCTTTGGTCTGTATGCCGCAGAAGAGATTGTAGCGGCTGACGGTTCCGTAATTCCAATGGACGGCTTGATTGAGATCACTTTTGCAGATCATGATGGTCATGTGGCCTTTGCTGCCGATTTGCCGTTCGGTCACTACTATGTGAAGGAACTGTCCACGAATCCCTACTATACGAAGGATGACACTGAATACGCCTTCCATTTTGAATATGCCGGTCAGGAGATTGCGATTCAGGAGATTCACCTGAATCAGGGAGAAGCTATTGTAAACAAACTGATGCTTGGCCGGATTGAAGGTGTAAAAGTCGATGCGAATGATGCGGTTCTGGCGAATGCTGAGTTCGGCTTGTTTGCAAAAGACACGACGGATTTCACAAAAGAAAATGCTCTGCTGACTGCCACCACGGATGCGGATGGGCGCTTCGCTTTTGATGAGGTTCCGCTTGGCGATTATGTGGTGGTTGAGCTGGAGGCTCCAGAAGGATATGTCCTTTCTGACGCCCGTCACTTCGTCTGCCTGACCTATGATGGGCAGGTCATCGGCCTGAAGGTCATTGACTATCCGATCACCGGAAACATTGAGCTGACCAAGTATGATGCCGAGCACCCTGAGAACCATCTGAGCGGTGCTGTTTTCAAACTGTATGCAGATACCGATAAGAACGGTGAGTTTAATATTACGGAGGATCAGTTGATCAGCGTCATCCCAGAAGCTAATGCGGGCGTTTACCGCCTTGAGGGCGTAGCGTATGGCAACTACTTTGTCCATGAAGAGGAAGCTCCGGAAGGATTCCTGAAGGATGATAACACCTACCCTGTTTCTATTGTAACCCATGGTGAAACCGTTGTTGTTGAAAATGAAGCTGGAATCGGCTTCAAGAACAGCCCAATTATGGGTGAGGTCGAGATATTCAAATCCGATAAATCCGGCAGCAAGCTGGTTGGCGCAGGATTCCGTATCTTTGATGCAGATGGACAGCAGGTTGCGGACGGTGTGACGGATGAAAACGGCACGGTGCATTTCAACCTCCGGTATGGCAAATATACTGTGCGCGAGTATAAGGCTCCGGAAGGCTATGTGCTGGATGATACTCCGCTTGCATTTGAAATCAAGGAGAATGGTCAGAAATTGACCTTTGATATGGAAAACCTGAAAATCAAAGGAAAGCTGGTTATCTCCAAGGCAGATGCAGACACCGAAGAACTGCTGCCCAACGCGGGCTTCCGTATCTACGATGTGGATGGGAAGGTTGTGAAAGAGGGCTACACTGACAGCAAGGGCATCTGCGAGTTTGAGCTGGAGTTCGGAAAGTACTGTTATCAGGAGTTTGATGCGCCGGATGGCTATCAGATTGACGATACCAAGTATGAATTCTCCATTAAAGAAAATGGAGAGGTTGTATCTGTGGTTATGACGAACAAGAAGGCGCCCTCTGAGCCTACGAAACCCACTGAAACACCGAAGACAGAGAAAACGGACAGCCCGAAGACCGGTGACGATTCCAATATCAATCTTTGGACTGCGGTCGCAGCACTGGCTGCTGCGGGCGGATTTGCAGCTCTTGGATTCTATTTCCGCAATCAGAAAAAGCGGAAGGATGAGTAATATGAAGAACACCATTTTGAGAATGGTCGCAGTACTGACAGCGCTATGCTGCTTCAGCGTTGCGGCCTTTTTCTTGTGGCAAATCTACCAGCAAAAGCTGGAGTATCAAGAAGGAGATGATTTATATGCGCTGATGGAGCAGGTCGCAACTGAGAGCACCCCGGAGGAAACTCCGGGGTCTCCTCAATTCAGAACAGAATCTGAGGAAACATCTGTTGCAAATGCAGCGCCTATCATGGATTCAGAGGCTGCACTGGTTCCTGATATCAATTTTATCACTTTGGAGGATGTTGGAGATCATCTGGTGGCATGGCTTTACTGTCCCGGTACGGTAATCAACTATCCCGTGGCGCAAGGTGCGGATAATTCCTACTATCTGGATCATCTGGCTGACGGAACGCGCAACGGAAATGGCTGCCTGTTCATTGATTGGAAGAATGATGCGGAATTCTCAGATGAAAACACGATCATTTACGGTCATCATATGCAGAGCGGAAAGATGTTTGCAAGCCTTGTGAACTACGAGGATCAAGACTACTTTGAGGCGCACCCGGTTCTGTATCTGACCACCGAGACCGGGAAATACAAGGTGGAGCTGTTTTCTGGATACACAACAGATCGTAACGCTTCAGCTTATACGGTTCGATTCAGCAGCAAACACGAATTTGCTGAATGGCTGCGAGAGGTCTCTGCAAAGTCCGACTTTGTAACTTCCATGCAGCTGACCACGGATGACCACATTGTTACACTCTCTACCTGTGCTTACTCCTTTTATGATGCCCGCTATGTGGTACATGGAAAGCTGACACAGTTGGAAGCGTTTTAAGATTGGAGGAACATATTTGAGCGATTTTGAAAATGAATTGCAACCTGAAGCACTCCGCAAAGAACTGAGAAACTATCAGTTCTCTCTCGGAAAAAACTTCAGTCTGCATGACCTTATGTACCTGAAAGAAATCAAAGCGAAGGCAATGCTGGCCGAGGCAATCCGAATTTATCCAAAGTTCCCTGTAACGAGTGTGAACAGAACGGAGGTGCAAAATGAAACTGGTAATTGCTGAAAAGCCCAGCGTTGGGCTTTCTATTGCAAAAGTGATTGGCGCGTATGAACGGCATGAAGGCTACTATGAAGGCAGCGATTACATTGTCTCGTGGTGCTTTGGGCATCTGGTGGAGCTTGCAAAACCGGAGGCCTATGATGAGCGCTATAAAAAGTGGCGCAGAGAGGATCTTCCGATCCTCCCTGAACATTTTCAATGGGCAATCACTTCGGACAAGAAAGATCAATTTTTGGTGCTGAAAGAGCTGATGGAACGCGATGATGTAGATGAGCTGATCTGCGCGACCGATGCTGGCCGCGAAGGAGAGCTGATTTTTCGGCTTGTCTATATGAAGGCTGAGTGCAGGAAACCGTTTAAGCGCCTGTGGATCAGTTCTATGGAAGACAAGGCTATTCAGGACGGCTTTGCTTCCCTGAAAGACGGCCACGCTTATGATAATCTCTATCAGGCTGCTGTGTGCCGCGCTGAAGCGGACTGGCTGGTTGGGATCAACGCCTCTCGACTGTTTACGACACTTTACGACAAGCGCCTGTCGGTTGGCCGAGTGCAGACTCCGACACTTGCTATGATTGTAAACAGAAACCGTGAAATTACAGATTTCCAGAAAGCGAAGTATTTCAATGTTCATCTGAATTGCGATGGGCTGGAAGTCGTGAAAGAGAAAATCTTCTCTGTAGAAGAAGCAACGGCACTCATGGAAGCCTGTAATGGTGCTAAGGCCAGTGTAGCAAGCGTCAAGCAGACAAAAAAGGCGGTTCATCCACCTAAGCTGTACGACCTGACCACGCTCCAGCGAGAATGCAATCAGCTGTATGGCTACACAGCGCAGAGAACACTGGATCTTACGCAGAGCCTCTACGAGAAGAAGCTGGTTACTTATCCGCGAACGGATAGCCAGTATTTGACGGAGGATATGGCTGAAACAGCGGATGCAATGGTGCGGGCGATCTGCCGCGTATTTGACTTTGGACATGTCTATCAGTGTCAAGCAGATATTCAGCGGATTATCAATAACAGCAAGGTTACAGACCATCATGCGATTATTCCTACTACCCAGATTGAAACGCAGGATCTTTCCACGCTCTCAGAGGAAGAAATGGCCGTGCTGAGATTGATTGCCCAAAAGATGCTTTGCGCTACTGGAGTGCGGCATGAATATATGGAAACGACGGTCATTGTCACCTGTGCCGGACAGGAATTCAAAGCAAATGGTAAAGCAGTCCTGACTGATGGATGGAAGACGGTTGAGACTGCCTTCAAGAATTCCCTGAAGGATAAGCCGAGTGAAAAGGAAGAAGCTGTGCTGCCTCCTGTAGCAGAAGGCACGGCGTTTCCGAAGGTCGCAGCGAAACTGACCGAGCATTTTACAACGCCTCCCAAGCAGTATACGGATGTTATATGCTATGAAAGGGGGATAAGAAATCGCCCATAGAAAGGAGAATTGACCCATGAAAACAAAGCAAACAGGAAGCGGAAAAATCACAGCCCTTTATGAGAGGTTGAGCCGCGACGACGAACTGACAGGCGACAGCAATTCGATTATCAATCAAAAGAAGCTGCTTGAAGATTATGCAAAATCGCATGGCTTTACTAACTGCGCCCACTTTACCGACGATGGGTGGTCTGGGGCTAATTTTGACCGTCCGAATTGGAAGCGCATGATTGAAAGCATTGAAAGTGGCGAGGTTTCCCATGTCCTTGTAAAAGATTTAAGTCGCGTCGGTAGGGATTACTTGCAAGTGGGATTTTATACCGAAGTGATGTTCAGAGAAAACGGCGTGCGCTTTATCGCCATTGCCAACGGTGTAGACAGCGACAAACGGGAGAGCAGCGAGTTTGCGCCGTTTTTGAACATTATGAACGAGTGGTATGTTCGTGACTCCAGCCGCAAAATCACAACTGTTTTACGGGCAAAGGGAATGTCCGGCGCACATTTGACAAACCATTGCATATACGGCTACAAGAAAGACCCGAATGATAAAAACCATTGGATTATTGACGAGGAAGCCGCCGAGGTAGTACGCCGGATTTACCGAATGGCGATAGAGGGCAAAGGTCCGTATGAAACCGCCCGTATTCTTGCGTTGGAAAAGATAGAAAGACCGTCCTACTATCTTGCACAGCGCGGCATGGGAAATCACAAGTCAAACTACAATTCAACCGAGCCTTACGCATGGCGCGGCAATACAATTTCCGATATTCTGTCAAAGCCGGAATACATGGGGCATACCGTAAACTTTCGGACTTACAAGGAAAGCTACAAGGACAAACGCTCCAAAGCGACACCCAAAGAGGATTTAGTTATCTTCGAGGACACACAGGAAGCCATCATTGACAAAGAAACATGGGAGCGCGTACAGTCATTGAGAAAAACAATCCGCAGAACTGACACCATCGGAGAAGCCAACCCCTTAACCGGCTTAATGTTTTGTGCCGATTGTGGGGCGAAGATGTATAACCATCGAGGGAAAGCGGGAAAGGCGCGGGATTGGGCGGGGCGACCAAACGGGAAAAGGCGTCCAGACCGCGACGAATACAACTGCTCCCGATACGATTTAGGAAATCAGCGATATGACACCTACTGCACCACCCACCTTATCCGCACCGTTGTTGTAAATGAACTGCTACTTGAAGCGATAAAGGAAGTATGCAACTACGCGCAGAACAATGAAGCCGCCTTTATTGAACAAGTCTGCTCCGCTTCCGGGGAACGGCAGAAAAAGGCTATCAAGACCATACGGCAGAGGAAACAGCGCAGCGAGAAACGCGCCGATGAATTGAGCCGCTTGATACGAAAGCTCTATGAGGATAATGTCAATGGGAAACTTTCTGATAAGCTCTTTGAGCAAATGCTACACGATTTTGAACTTGAATTGGACGGGCTGAACACAAGCATTACCCAAGACCAACAGGAGCTTGACCGTATCAGCAGCGAGAGCGTCAATGCGGAAAAGTTTACCGCTCTTGTGAAGCGGTACACAGATTTTTCCGAGATTACCCCCGCCATGATAAATGAGTTTATTGAAAAAATCCTTGTCCACCAAGCGGAGGGCAAAGGGGCAAGCCGCACACAGGAAATTGAGATTTTCTTTAACTTCGTGGGCAAGGTGGAAATCCCACACGAGGAAGTGGAACTGACGGAGGAAGAAATCGCCGCGATAGCCGAACAGGAACGCCGACGGGCAAAGAAAGCCGAGTACAACCGCCGCTATATGCAGAAAAAACGCAAACAATGGAAAGAGCAGCAAGAACAGGCACAGGAGCCGCAAGAGCCTATCGAGCTTCCTCTTGTGCAGGACGAGAAAGGAGCATTGAGCGCATGAGAAGATTGATTGACAACGGCGACGCACCCGCCAAGAAAAAGCCCTCTATCGGGCATTACGGACACTTGCGGAAAGCCTACCTTGAGGGCTACCGCCCCGACCTCTACACCGCCCTTGTCGCAAGCGAAAGCCTCTATGAGCATTGCGCCGAGATTGAAGCCGCCGTCCGTCGCCGCCTTGACCTCATTATCCCGCAGCTTGCCGAGGGTGCGGGCGCAACCGAGGAACTGAAAGCCGCAGACCCCATGCAATGGGTGGGGCTGATGAACACCTGCAAGGCGCAAGCGGAGGAAATCGTCAAGTTTGAGCTTATCTATGTATGAGCGTCAAGAGCCGAAAAAATCCCATATTTCACGATAGAAACGCTCTGGACGAGGAATGTATCGCCGGAGCGTTTTCTATTGGAAAATCGCCGTTTTTCCCAAGCCAAGAGCCGGGAAAAACACCCGAAAAATGCCCCTATTGCGTAACAGGGGCGCAGA
>OGYM01000873.1_pt1 | contig 23160 bp, 20 predicted proteins | sample 1576491 | NCBI WGS metagenome assembly OGYM01 (sample SAMEA3541515, study PRJEB24748) | human gut metagenome | biome: human gut; feature: human-associated habitat; material: faeces | place: China | collected 2012 | reverse complement strand
CGTTATGGCTATCGGTCAACATCCGGATTTATCAGGCCTTGACGGTTTGGATACGACAAAGCGTAATACTATATTTGCCGATGAGGGAACATTCAGAACGTCACTTGACGGAGTTTTTGCAGTAGGTGACATTACAAATAAAGGCGCCGATATTGCAATTTCGGCTATCGGAGAAGCACAAAAAGCAGCCGTGGTCATTGACAGATTTTTAAATGGCGAAAGCGTAAAATACAAAAAGCCTTTCCGAGTTGAAAGAGAATTGCCATCGGATTATTTTGCCCGATTTGAAAAAGCAAAACGCCAGACTGCAGATGTTTTACCTGCACTCGAGAGGAAAAACAGCTTTAAGGAAGTCTCTAGGGGATTTACCGAGGAGCAGGCCAAAGCCGAGGCGATGCGCTGCCTTGAATGCGGTTGCCATGATTTCTTTGATTGTAAGCTTATAAAGTATGCAAATAAATACGATGTTAAGCCGGAAAAATTTAATGGAACGAAGCACAGCAGAAACAATGAAAACAAATCTTCGCTTATAATAAGAAATGTTGACAAGTGCATTCTTTGCGGACTTTGCGTCAGAGTCTGTGACGAAGCAATGGGCAATACGGCATTAGGTCTTATCGGTCGCGGATTTGATACTGTTGTTTCGCCTGAGTTTGGACTGCCACTCGAAAAAACGGATTGCTCTTTTTGCGGTCAGTGCGCGGTTGTTTGTCCGACGGGTGCAATTATCGAAAAGCAGCCGTGTGTCAAAAACCTTACCGTTAAGGAAGAAATCGTAAATTCTGTGTGTAATCTTTGCTCCGCACTTTGCAAAACCGAAATCCACAAAATCGGAAATACTGTAATTCGAATTAATCCGTCAGGGGAAAACGGTCTGCTGTGCAAAGCGGGTAAGTTCTCTGTGTTTGCCCTTAATGACTTAAAAGCCCAGGCGTTAACTAACCAAAGCAAAATGCTGCAAGCGGTCAAAAAGTTTGTTTCGGAGGCTGACAGAAGTAATATTTCGGTTGTTCTCGGTCCATCTGTCACCGTGGAAGAAATCAAGTCTGCATTTAATATTACAGATAATGTTTTTGCAGAGCTTAATCCGTCTGCCGCTGCATTCAGAGCTTTTGAAAAATACGGGGTAAAATCAGTTGATGATATGCCTTATAATGATGTATGTATTCTTGTAAAGAGCACATTTGGCAATGTTAAAAAAGGCACTTTAATTTCTATTGACTTTAAACAAAATGCGGAAGCCGATATTTCAATAGTGTGCGCACCTTTTGTCTCCGACAGCGGAACATATATTGATACTGATGGTGTTAAGCATTTGAATTGCGCGATAAAAAGTGCTCTGCCGACGGCTTTGTCGGTTATGAAGGCACTCATAATCAAAAACTTTGATGAAAAATCCGAAGATGTTCATGAAAGCTCAGTAATTCACAAAGAAATAATCAGGGAGGGCAGAGCATACAGGCTAAACCTCAATGATTCGTTAGTAAAGACTTTTACAGAGAATTACTAAAATATTTGTCTGTGAGATTTATAAAAAATTTCATAAAGGAGTTTTCACTATGAAAAGAAAATCAAGTAAATTTTTTGCAGCGTTAATATCGGTAATTGTTGCCGTTTCGGTATTGACTGTTACTGTTTTTGCTGCGGACACAAAGGGCCTTTCGTCGGGTCTTAAAAAATATCTTTCAAATCCCGAAAACACACAATTTGATTTTTCGGATACCTCGGTTGTTGACAATGACGCCGATTGGACTGTTTTTGTACTTTCAAGATGCGGCGAAAAAGATGTATATCCGGAATATTCGGAATACATAAATAACGCAGTCAAAGAAAATTATGCGTCATTAAAGCCGAGTGATTTAGCAAGAATTACGCTCTCGGTTAAAGCGTATGGATTGGATCCTGAAAATATCGGAGGAAAAGACCTCATTTCCGCACTGAAGTCAGTTGATTATTCCTCACAAATCTATATGAGCAGCATTACTTATCCTCTTACGGCTCTTAACTTTGCAGAGGAAAATATAAGTGCCGAGATGCTTGACACAATGCTTAAAACAATAATAGCCGGTCAGCAAAGCGACGGTGGATTCCCTTATTGCACCGTAGATATGGGATACGGAATATCATCGGACGTTGATACAACCGCCATGACCGTTCAGGCCTTGGCTAAATACTATAATACCGATGAAAGAGTTAAAGTCTCTGTTGACAAAGCCCTCGCTTATATCAAAACCCAACAGTTTGATGACGGTTCTTTTGGATATGTGGCTTGGAACTCTAAAAGCGGCGAGAGCACTTCTCAGGTGATAATCGCACTTTGCATGCTTGGAATTGATCCTACGGGAAGCGAATATTCTAAAGCCAACGGCAACCCCGTGTCTGCATTGGCTCAGTTCGTCGATCCTTCTACTGGTGCGGCGCTTGACTACAGCAATCAGCCGAATACACTCTCTTCTTATCAAATGCTTATGGCTCTTAATTCCTACGAGAGATTTAAAAACGGCGAGGTCAACATTTACACATTTGAGCATGCTTCGACTCCGGAACCCGGCTCTGATAAGACGTCAGGTACCACATCGGTTACCAAAACCGAAACGGCTGAAGCAACAACCGTTAAGACTGTCGACATTCCGAGAACAGGCAGTTCAAACATAATTTTAATGTCTTCTGCCGCTTTAATGGTACTTTCGGGTGTCATTATTGCTTCAAAAAAGAATAATGAAGAGCAGTAATCTCAAAAGGCTCTGCTATGTTGTTTTAGCCTTTATATTAGCATTTTCAATGTCTTCATGTAAACGTGAAGACATTGTTTCAAATACAGTTGTTGACAGCACAGAAAGTACGTCGCTGTGTGAAACAGAATCCGCAACTGAAAATGCCGATGAAAGCTTTAGTGCTGATTCGGAACCGGTGAGTGAATTACGCTCTATCGAAAAAACTTCTGCCAAACAGAAGCACATAAAAAATGATAACGGCACTGTTAAGGAGACTGACGGCAACAATAACGTCGGCAACGATGCGGAACAAATCGAAAACAATACGGCTAACACTTATACATTATCAATAACCTGTATTAATGCGGTTAACTATGCGAACAGACATAATATTGTCTTTGCCTGCCGCAATTCCGTCTGACGGTGTAATACTAAAATCTGTTACAGACGAATTTAACGCCGGAGATTCTGTTATGAAAGTGTTAAAAAGCACATTAAAGGCTAACGGCATTTCTTATCAGATTACATCAGGAGGATATGTAAGAAGTATAAGCGGTCTTGCAGAATTTGATTGCGGTCAGGGAAGCGGATGGATGTATAAGGTTAACGGTGTGCTGCCAAATGTTTCATGCAAAAGCTACAAGCTGACGAACGGTGACAAAATAGAGTTCGTTTTTACATGTAACCTCGGCAACGATGTTTGATTTTTACTATAAAAAGCTTCGGGTGACATTCTTTTCACCCGAGGTTTTTCTTTTTTTATCCATTGTTTTGTTAACAAAGTGTAAATTTCGTTGATAAATCAGTGTTTTTACTTGTCTATTATTTTTTGCTATGCTATTATATTAAAATATAAAAGTAAATTTGGAGTGACCGTTTTTGTTAATAACCGAGACATTTAAGGACAACGGATTGTCAACGTCATTTGAAGTTTTTCCGCCTAAAAATAATGCACCTTATAAGCCGGTAGAGGACGCTGTTGATAAGCTTGCTGTTTATCATCCCGACTTCATCAGCGTTACATACGGGGCAGGCGGGGGTACATCTGTTAATACTCCGAAAATAGCCGCTCATATACAAAATGACCTCTCTATTCCTGCACTTGCTCACCTTACGTGTGCTTCTTCTACCAAAAAAGAGCTTGACAAAATTATAAACGATCTCGGTGCTGCCGGCGTTAATAATATACTTGCTCTTCGCGGAGATCTTCCGGACGGATATGACCCTGATAATCCCGATTATTATCATTACGCATATGAATTGATTGAAGCTATTAAATCAAAAGGTGACTTTTGCATAGGTGCTGCATGCTATCCGGAATGTCACCCGGAAGCCGAAAGTCTGCAAAAGGATATTGAAAATTTAAAAATAAAAGTTGACAGCGGCGTCGATTTTTTAGTTACACAAATGTTTTTTGATAACAATGTAATGTACAGCTTTCTTTACAGAGCATTGAAAGCGGGCATAGATGTTCCGGTTATAGCAGGCGTTATGCCTGTAATTAACGCTAAACAAATTAAGCGTTCCTGCGCTCTTTCTCAGACCTCATTACCGCCGCGATTCAGACGTATGATGGACAGATTTATTGATGATCCGGAAGCTTTAAAGCAAGCCGGTATAGCATACGCCACGGAGCAAATAATAGATTTGATATCTAACGGCGTAAGCGGCATACACATATATACAATGAATAAACCGGAGGTTGCCGGAAAGATAATGGAGAACTTGTCCTCGGTACTTTCTGCGAGGTGATTTACATGTTCGGCTACGTAAGGATTTATAAGCCTGAGCTTAAGATTAAAGATTACGAAATCTATAAAGCCGCTTATTGCTCGGTATGCCGTGCGCTCGGAAGACATTACGGCGTTATTGCAAGAGGTCTTTTGAGCTATGATGCAACTTTTCTTTATTTGTACAGAGCAGCAATTTCCGAAGTTGCGGATTGCAAATACGAAAAAGGTGTGTGTCCGTTTAATCCTCTCAAGAAATGCGGCTATATATGCGGGCAAGACAAAGCGTTTGAGTTTGTTGCGTCGGTTACAGTAATTTTATCGTATTTTAAATTGGTTGACAGTATTAACGACAGCGGCTTTTTCAAAAGATCTTTTTGTCGACTCGCATTACCGTATATGAAAAGAAAATATAAAAAAGCAAAAGCTCTTTATCCGGATTTGTGTGCCGTTATAGAAAAAACTATGAACGAACAAGCTCAAATTGAAAATGAAAAGACCTTATCAACAGATCTTGCGGCCGATCCAAGTGCAAAGGCTTTGGCCGCTATAATGACTTACGGCATACAAAACGAAGAAAAGAGACTCATATCGAAAAGAGTCGGTTATTGCCTCGGCAGATGGGTATATCTGACCGATGCATACGATGATATTATAAAAGATTTAAAGAGTCATAATTACAATCCGTTCATTGAGAAATATAAGATTGAAAGCAAAGCGTTTGATCGTGAACCTATAATCAAATCATTGCGGCTTACCGCAAATGAAGCTGCGCTTGCTTTTAATTTGCTCGATATAAAATGCTATAAAGAAATTCTTGAAAACATTATTTTTGATGGTCTTGAGAATCAACAAAAAATGATTACTGAAAAAGATAAAGAGGTGAGCAGATAAATGAATACAGATCCGTACAGAGTTCTTGGTGTCGGTAGAAATGCCTCAAACGATGAAATAAAAGAAGCATACCGAACGTTATCCAGAAAGTATCAGTCGGACAATTATTCGAGCAGTCCGCTCTCCGATATTGCCGAGAAAAAAATGGATGAACTTGACAGAGCTTACGATGCCATCATGGCCGAACGCTATGGAGACAACGCTGCATCTTATGGTCCTTCTTACAACACTTCCGCTCAACACAACGGTTATTACGGTGCTGATAGCGGCTATGGAAATTCACAGTATCCGGATGTAAGAGCGCAAATTCGTTCCGGAAGAATTGATGATGCTGAAACGATTCTTGACGGTATTCCGAAGGATATCAGAAATGCCGAGTGGTATTTTTTAAAAGGTCAGGTTCAGCAGAGGCGCGGTTGGTTTGATGAAGCATATAAAAATTACTCCACCGCTTGCAGTATGGAACCTCAGAATCGAGAATACACAGATGCTTTTAACAATTTGAATAATAACGCATCAGGCGGATACCGTACTTCTCATGAAAAAGGAACAGGGTGTAGTGCTTGTGACATTTGTTCGGGACTTATGTGTGCCGATTGCTGTTGTGAATGTATGGGCGGCGATTTAATCCCATGGTGCTGAGCTATGAATAAGAGCTTTTATAAAAATTCGACGAAAACCGCAATCGGCGGTATTATTGCCGCTTTGTCAATTGTTCTTATGCTTTTGACTTCGGCAATACCGACACTTACGTATGCCATACCTGCTATTGCCGGCCTTTTGCTTGTTATAATAGTTATTGAAGTTAACAAAAAATGGGCTTTCGGTGTTTATTTCGTAGTCGGCGTGCTCTCGATGCTGCTTGTTGCCGATAAAGAGGCGGCCGTTATGTATGTGATGTTTTTCGGCTACTATCCGATTATTAAGGCTATGGTTGAGAAAAAACTCAACAAAGCACTGTCTTGGACCGTTAAATTTATAATATTTAATATCTCGATGATATTGGCGTTTTTGATTGTCACCTATGTATTCAAGGTTCCGTTTGAAGAGATGAAAAAGTATGGTGCCGCAGCCGCTTGGATTTTGTTGGCTCTCGGCAATGTTGTGTTTTTAATCTATGATATAGCTCTTACGCGACTCATTACTTTATATATGCTGAAGTGGCGTAAAAGCTTTAAAAGGATATTTAAATCATAAACGGAACTTTTTTACGCTTGTTTCTCTTTTCAAAAGAGAAAATATGAGTTATAATATAAAAAAACATTTCGGAGGTTAATTATGCTTTCTAAAGAAAGAGTACTTGAGGTATTAAAAGAAGCAGGTGTTTTACAGGAAGGACATTTCCTTTTAACATCAGGCAGACACTCAAATAAATATCTTCAGTGTGCAAAGATTTTCTGTAATACAAAGTACAGCGAAGAGCTCTGCGCAGATCTTGCTAATAAGTTCAAAAATGACGATGTGGAAGTAGTAATCGGCCCCGCCATGGGAGCAGTCCAAATGGCGTATGAAGTCAGCCGCGCTCTCAAATGTAAAAACTTTTTTACCGAGCGTGATGAAAACGGCAAGATGACTCTCAGACGAGGCTTTGTTATTGAGAATGGTCAGCGTGTTCTTGTTGTAGAGGATGTTGTGACCACAGGCGGCTCTGTTCGAGAAGTAATAAATCTTGTCAAAGAAGCAGGCGGTGTTGTTGTCGGTGTTGGTTCTATTGTAGACAGAACCGACGGAAAAATTGATTTCGGCGTTCCGTATAAGGCTGTATATTCGGCTGATGTTGTTTCGTGGGAAGCTGATAATTGTCCGCTTTGCCGTGAAAGCGGATTACCGCTTGTCAAGCCAGGCAGCAGAAAGATAAAATAAAATGTCTGACTCAAGCCGTAATTTGCACGAAAACCATCGAGCAAGAGTAAGGAAAAGATTTGAACACGAAGGTTTGAAAACTTTTGCCGACCATAACGTGCTTGAACTTTTACTTTTTTATTCCATTCCGCAAAAGGATACAAATGATATTGCTCACAGATTGCTTGACGAATTCGGCTCTCTTTCGGCTGTGTTTGATGCACCTAAAGATGTGCTTATGAATGTTGTCGGTGTAGGAGAGAATACAGCTACCTTAATTAAGCTTATGCCGGAACTGTTTTCTCGTTATGAGCAGGATAAAATCAAAAACGAAAGTATTGTTCTTAATTCTGCCGAGGCTGCTGGTAAATATTTTATGTCGCGGTTCATCGGGGCTAATACCGAAAAGCTTTATGCTGTTTGTCTTGATAATAATTGCAAAGTGAAAAAGTTTGTTGAAGTTTCGGAAGGTAATCCTGATTACACCGATCTTAATATGCGAAAGCTTGTAAGTGAGGCAATCAACACAAATTCCTCTTCGGTAATTATATCGCATAATCATCCGTCAGGAGTTGCGGCTCCTTCCGCTGCCGACGTTGATGCGACGCGAGCCCTTATTTTGATGCTGAAAAAGCTTGGAATTAGGGTAAATGACCATATAATAGTTGCAGGAAAAAATTACTTTTCAATGGCAACCAGCCGAAAATTCGAGTATTTGTTTATGTAATAAAAAACGCTCTCAAATGAGAGCGTTTTTTAATTATTGGTTAGAATCGATATTAAATATATTTTTTTATTTTCTGATTTATTTTTTCGCGACTTTCAAGCAGCCAAGAATTACTGTGCGGATATTCGGAAAAGGTTATAGGCTTGTCTGTAGAATCCTCCATAAGCTTAACAACGGCTTCTTTTCCGATTTTTGTTTCTAAAAGCTGCAACGCCATCATATCCTGCAGTCCGTCATAAAACACATTTAGCCTTAGTGAATTTAATGGCGTAAAGTTATCTCCCGGATAAACTATGAAAGAATCTCCCGAAGCAAAAGCTTTTCCGGCATCGGTCACCTTATATGGGTCAATAGGCTTTCTTGAATACTGGCTGAAGTAAAAATTGTAGCCCCAGTGAAGAAATCCTTTGACTGAGTATTTGTACATTTGGTAACCGAGAATTCTGTTCCTAACAGACGGCATTGAAAAAAATCTGTTAGAAACATTTTTTGACGATTGTGCGCTGCAATAATATGTCCAAAGCTCTTCGGTTTTTCTTATAAAGCTATCAATATAGTCGTTAGCAGGTATCGGGTAGCGAACATTGCAAATTTTAGCAAGCGGATAAGAAGACATCGCATCTATTATTTTGTATTCCGGGAAAAGATGATGGATTATTCTGCTTGCTTTTTTATATGACATAAGACAACTGAACGGGGGCTCATCAGATACATGAACCAATACATTGTCTTCAAGATTTTCTTTTCGCAAAAAACTTTTTAACGCAAAGGCAAATTGACGTAAAAAGTGTTTGTATTCAATTCCGGTTGCTTTTGTGTCCCACCCGAAGATTTTCTCCTCTTTCCCATTTACGCAAGCTTCTATTTTAGGCGCGTGTTTCGCTCCCCATTGTGTGAAGAAGTGTGACAACTCAAAGTATTCGATTCCACACTCTTTAGAGATGCTTATCCACTTTTTCAATAGCGAAAAATCAAAAGAGTAAGCACCGTTTCCGGCAGTATTTATCTTAACAAGTTGAACGGTAGGACGTTCCTTGCCGATTTCGGTATCAAGCGGCGGTGTGAAAATCGGTGTTAAAACGCAGTTCATACCGTATTTTGCGGCTTTATTCAAATAATTACGCAATGCTTCCCAATATTCATCGGTAAATGCTTTGAAGCCGTAATACGTCATAAGGCAGTCGGTGTGAATCCAATTCGTGTAAATAAGAGTTTGCTTTGGCAAAAGCGCATCAATTACTTCAACTGATAACTCTGTTTTATATGTGGTGCTCTTTGCTCTTGCTGTTACTACTATATTGTGGTTGCCGCTCGGTAAAAGTTTTTCCCCGCTAGGTGAAATTTCAATCCAAAAGGCGAAGGTTCCGGAAGAGTCAAAAGAACAGCCTTCGGAAACAGGAAGTAAAAGATCGGGATATAGTCCCGGTACTTTTTTTATGTAAAAGTTATCGGTTCTTTTCGGTGCCGCCAAGTCGCTAGGCACGTTTTTGACAACAGAGATGTTAAGAAAATCATTTAGCGAGGAGGCTATATCAATATTTATAAATTCACTATCAGTTATATCTAAAGCTATTTGAAAAGACTTTTTTTCATTTTTCAGCATTGAAAAATGCTTTAACTCCGTGAGGTCCGATACATCTGAATCGATAAAAATTTTTTCAAGTGATGAGACTGCTTTAATTGATTTTAACAAAATTAACACATCCGGATACTTTTTTGTCTATTTTACAAAAAATTGAGTCGTTTGTAAAGCCGCAATTGTGTTATAATTTGCTTGCACATATTAAACAGTAATGGTAAAATATATGTCTGTGAAAAAATTTGTGAGGGTGAATAGTTTGAAATACAGAGAAAATCTCAGAAACGTAGCCATTATAGCTCACGTTGACCACGGTAAAACTACACTTGTGGATCAGCTCTTAAGACAGAGCGGTACATTTAGGGATAATGAGGTGGTTCAGGAGCGCGTTATGGATTCAAATGATATTGAACGCGAGCGCGGAATTACAATTCTTTCCAAAAATACATCTGTTCATTATAAAGGAATAAAAATTAATATTGTCGATACTCCCGGTCATGCCGATTTCGGCGGTGAGGTTGAACGTATACTCACAATGGTTGACGGTGTTCTTTTGCTTGTTGATGCCTTTGAGGGCTGTATGCCGCAGACAAGGTTTGTTTTAAAAAAGGCACTTGCACTTAATAAAAAAGTAGTAGTTGTTGTTAATAAGATTGACAGACCCGGGGCTCGTCCTGCCGAAGTTATAGACGAGGTCCTTGATTTGTTTATCGAACTCGGCGCGAATGACGATCAGCTTGAGTTCCCGGTTATATATGCTTCCGCTAAAGACGGATATGCATCGCATAATCCCGATGACAGAAGCGGTGATATGCGACCGCTTTTTGAAGAAATTATCAGTGAAATTCAGCCGCCTGAGGGCGATGTTGACGATCCGCTTCAGTGTCTTTTCTCAAGCTTGGATTATGATGATTATATCGGACGTATAGGTGTCGGCAGAGTCCAGCGCGGCAGAATAACGGTTAATGATAAAGTCGTGCTTTGCAGAACCGACGGTACGCAGGAGAATGTAAAAATCTCTCGCCTTTATCAGTTTGAAGGCCTTAAAAGAGTTGAAGTTAATGAGGCTGCTGCAGGAGATATTATTTGTGTTTCCGGTATAGCGGACCTCAATATCGGGGAAACTATATGTGACCCCGAATGTGTAGAACCATTACCTTTTGTTAAAATAGACGAGCCTACTCTTTCAATGAACTTTATGGTGAATGACAGTCCGTTTGCAGGAAGAGAAGGAAAATTTGTCACTTCTCGCAATCTTCGTGACAGATTGTTTAAAGAAGTTGAAACTAATGTCAGCATGAAGGTTGAGGAGACTGATTCCACAGACTGCTTTAAGGTTTCCGGCAGAGGCGAACTACATCTTTCTATTCTTATTGAGACAATGAGACGTCAGGGATATGAGTTTCAGGTCTCTCGTCCGCAGGTTATCACAAAGGTTGAAAACGGGCAGCTTTTAGAGCCTATTGAACTTTTGATAATTGAGGTACCCGAGGAATATGTAGGGACTGTAATGCAGAAAATAGGCTCCAGAAGAGGCGAACTCGAGAATATGGGAACGCGCGACGGCGGTTCAACACATCTGGAATTTAAAATACCTGCAAGAGGTCTTATCGGTTATCGTTCCGAGTTTATGACAGATACCAACGGTAACGGCATTATGAATAACGTGTTTTCGGGATATGAGCCTTACAAGGGCGATATTGAAACCCGTGAGCGTGGTTCGATAATCGCTCATGAAACAGGCGAGAGCACAGGCTACGGTCTGTTTAATACGCAGGACAGAGGTCGGCTTTTCATAGGGCCCGGTGTTGAAGTTTACGAGGGTATGATTGTCGGCGAAAGCTCACGAAACGAGGATATTGTTTGTAATGTTTGCAAAAAGAAGCAAATGACAAATACCCGTGCGGCAGGCTCTGATGATGCACTTCGTCTTGTTCCTCATACCGTGCTAAGCCTTGAACAGTGTATGGAATTTATCAAAGATGATGAACTTTTGGAGGTCACTCCCGAATCTTTAAGGCTCCGTAAACGTATACTCGCAAAGGATCAGCGACTTAAACAGCAATTCAGAAAGAAGTGATTGTTTGATTATAGATTTCCATACTCATGTTTTTCCCGACAAAGTTGCGGCTAAGGCACTTCCTAAGCTTGCTGTGGGTTCAGGTGGTATGGAGCCTGTTTATGATGCAACCGTTGACGGTCTTGAATCGTTTCTTAGTAAAAACGGTATAGACAAAGCGGTTGCCCTCAACATTTCTACTAATACGCATCAGCAAAAAAGTGTTAACGACTTTGCTGTTTCGCTTCTTAAAAGTGACAGAATAATTCCCTTCGGAAGCGTGCATCCCGACAGCCCCGATGTTTTCGACGAATTGGAAAGGTTAAAAGCGGCCGGTATAAAAGGAATTAAACTTCATCCCGACTATCAAGGCTTTTTCGTGGACGAAAAACGTATGCTGCCGATTTATAAAAAGATTTCGGAGCTGGGCTTTATTACCGTATTTCACGCCGGTGTTGACATAGGATTTCCGGAGCCGGTGCATTGCACACCTACGATGCTTTTGAGAGTCTTAGACGCTTTCGGTGACGCACCGGTTGTTGCCGCACATTTCGGCGGATATCTTCTGTGGAAAGAAGTTTATGATGTTCTCTGCGGCACCGATATTTATCTTGATACCGCGTTTTCATCGGGCAAAATGCCTCCGCGATACGCAAAAGAAATTATCGACAAACATTCTCCCGATAGGATTTTGTTCGGCAGTGATATGCCTTGGAGTTCTTATGTTAATGAAGTTAACTTTATTAAAAGTCTTGGATTAAATGCTCGGGATGAAGAGAAAATATTGTCGGGTAACGCTGAAAGGCTGTTAAATTTATAATAAATAAAATAACCTCTTGACTTATTTCGGTTAAGAGGTTACAATTATGCCATTACGCTTTAACAGATAAAAGCTTTAAAGCACAAAATCATTAAAGAGGAATGAAGAGATGGAAAATAACACCGTTTTATGGATTACCATTGCAGCATACATAATTTGTCTTGTTGTAATAGGTATTGTGGAAGGCAGAAAGGCAAAAAGCATTGCCGATTTGACGGTAGGCGGCAGAAATGCAGGCGCGTGGCTTTCGGCATTGTCTTACGGAACAGCTTATTTTTCGGCTGTAATGTTTGTAGGATATGCAGGCAAAACAGGTCTCAGCTTTGGACTTTGGGGTATTCTTGCAGGTCTCGGAAATGCTGTTTTCGGCTCATTACTCGCATGGCTCGTATTAGCGAGAAGAACGCGCGAGATTTCCGGAAGACTTAAAATACATACAATGCCCGATTTCTTTGAAAAAAGATATAACAGCAGAGCCATGAGAATTTTTTCGGCTGTGGTTATCTTTGTATTTCTTATTCCGTATTCGGCATCAGTTTACAGCGGTCTTGCCAGCGTTGCTGATGTTTTACTCGGAATAGACGATACGATTTTCCTTATAATAATTGCCGTTCTTGCAATACTTTTGGTAACTCTCGGCGGCTATCTTGTACAGGCACGTGCCGATTTTGTGCAGGGAATTGTTATGATGTTCGGTGTTGTTTTCCTGATAGTTGCAATTGTAAGATGTGATAAGGTAGGCGGAATTGACGGCTTAATTGAATATGCGCATACAGACGCAGGTCTGCCGAAATTAAACGGTTCGCAATGGGTTTCGCTTATGGCAACGGTTCTTATGACGAGCTTCGGTACATGGGGTCTTCCGCAAATGATACAGAAATACTTTGGTATAAAGGACGACAAACAGGCGAAAAGGGGAGTTGTTATATCAACCTTTTTTGCATTGCTTGTTGCGGGCGGCGGATACTTTATCGGTTCGCTTTGCCATCGCTTCTTCACGGTAGGTGTAGATATGCCGTCAGCCGATTACATTGTACCTAATATGCTTAAAGCAGCTAATCTTTCTTCAATACTTCTCGGAATAATAGTTGTGCTTTTGCTGTCGGCTTCGGTTTCGACGCTTTGTTCCATAACTCTTTCGGCAAGCTCTACGCTTACCATTGATCTTGTTGCGACGAAAATAAAGCCTGATATTGACGATAAAGGAAAAAGCAGGCTTACAAAAATTTTCTGTGTGCTGTTTATTATGCTTTCTTATGTGGTCGCAAATACAAAGACCCCGATACTTGATATGATGAGCTATTCTTGGGGCATAATCTCCGGCTCGTTTCTTGCTCCGTATGTACTCGCTTTGTACAGTAAAAAGCTTAATAAGCAGGGCGCGTGGGCAGGCATTATAGCCGGGTTTGTAATTGCGATAATTCCTGCCGGATGCAAAATACTTAACCTCTGCGGTGTAAATAGCAGTCTTGTTTTAAAATTACTTGCACAAGGGCCGCTTTATGCGTGCATAGCTATGATAGCTTCAATAATTATGTGCCTTGTTGTAAGCTTTGTCACAAAAAACAAAACAGATAAAGAAAATGTCGAATTCTTTTATAATGGTGTTGTAGACAACGAATAATTATGCTATAATTATTTAAATTTATATATTCTGCCGCAGCTGATAACTGCGGCTTGTTGTCTGTATAAATTCAGAAGATTGGAAATGGTAAAATGTTTTTTCAAAAAGATGTCGAAACAATGAAAAGAAAGGATATTGAGGCTCTTCAGCTCGAAAAGCTTCGTCATATGGTAGATTATTGTTATCGTAATGTTCCTTTCTACACAAAAAAGCTTGATGAAGCTCATGTTACGGCTGATAAAATCAAGTCTCTTTCTGACATTAAGTACATACCTCCTACAACCAAGGCAGATTTGCGAGACAATTATCCGTTTGGGATGTTTGCAGTGCCCATGAGCGATATTGTCAGAATCCATGCTTCATCCGGCACTACCGGTAAACCGACCGTTGTAGGGTATACAAAAAAAGACCTTGATATGTGGTCGGATTGTGTTGCTCGTATCGCCGTAGCGGCAGGGGCAACAAAAGAAGATATAGTTCAGATTTCTTTCGGTTATGGTATGTTTACCGGTGCTCTTGGGCTTCATTTCGGTCTTGAAAAAATAGGATGTGCCGTTGTTCCGAATTCGAGCGGCAATACGGAAAAAGCTCTAATGTTTATGCGCGATTTTAAGACCACCGCGCTTGTTGCTACACCTTCGTATGCCCTTTATATGGCAGAAACCGCAAAAAAACTCGATTATCCAATGAGTGATTATCATCTGCGTCTCGGTCTTTTCGGGTCCGAAGGATGCACACCGGAAATGAGAACACAAATCGAAAAAGGCTGGGGACTTTTTGCAACCGATAACTACGGAATGAGTGAGCTTATAGGTCCAGGTGTTTCGGGTGAATGTACCGAGAGATGCGGCCTTCACATTAACGAGGATCATTTCCTTGTTGAGGTTGTTGATCCGGAAACTCTTGAGCCCGTTGACGAGGGTGAGGACGGTGAACTTATTGTAACGCCGCTTTCCAAGGAAGCTTTCCCGTTATTGAGGTACAGAACTAGGGACATTTCCAATGTTATATATGAACCTTGCAAATGCGGAAGAACATTTGCGAGGATGGAAAAAATTAAGGGCAGAAGCGACGATATGCTTAAAATACGCGGAGTTAACGTATTCCCGTCACAAATTGAGAGCGTACTTGTCGGAATGAAAAATGTCAGTCCGCATTATCAGCTTATCGTCAGAAGAGAAGGCTTTGCTGACACTCTTGAAGTTCAGGTTGAGCTTTCCGATAATTCTCTTCTTGAAAGTTTCGGTATGATTCAGGATCTCCAGAATTCCATAAAACATAATCTTCATACGGTTCTCGGCATTCAGTGTAAGGTCAGCATTGTAGAGCCGATGACAATTGAGAGATTTGTCGGAAAAGCAAAAAGAGTGATAGATTTAAGACATGAAAAAGACTAATTTGGGGTGAAATAATGAGTAAAAAACTTTTAATCGGTAATGAGGCTGTTGCCCGCGGACTTTACGAGGGCGGCCTTAGGGTAGCTTCAAGTTATCCCGGTACGCCAAGCACAGAAATAACGGAATGCATCGCAAAATATGATGATGTTTACAGTGAATGGGCTCCTAACGAAAAAGTAGCCATGGAGGTTGCTGTCGGTTCATCTATCGCCGGCGCACGTTCTTTCTGCGGTATGAAACACGTTGGGCTTAATGTGGCTGCCGATCCGTTGTTTACTGCTTCTTATACAGGTGTTAATGCAGGTATGGTTATTGCCGTTGCTGATGATCCGGGGATGCATTCCTCACAGAATGAACAGGACAGCCGTCATTACGCAAAAGCTGCTAAAATAATGATGCTTGAGCCGTCGGACTCCGAGGAATGTCTCGAGTATGCCAAAGCGGCTTATGAGCTTTCGGAAAAGTTTGATACTCCCGTCATATTAAGATTGACAACAAGAGTTGCCCATTCAAGAAGCATAGTTAATATCGGTGAAAGAAACGATATAGGCGTTAAGGAATATGTTAAAAATCCGGGTAAATATGTTATGATGCCTGCCATGGCAAAGAAAAGACATATTGTTGTAGAGGACAGAATGGTTGCAGAGCGCGAATGGGCTGAAACCGCTTCTATGAATACCGTTGAATATAACGATAAGAAAATCGGTGTTATCTCTTCCGGTATTTGTTATCAATATGCAAAAGAGGCATTGGGCGACCGCGTTTCGTATCTTAAACTCGGCTGTGTAAATCCACTTCCGATTGAACTTATTAAGAACTTTGCCGCTAACTGTGACAAGGTCTATGTTCTTGAAGAGCTTGACCCGTTTATTGAGGAGCATTGCAAGCAGATAGGAATAGATGTTATAGGTAAAGACGCTTTCACATTACAGGGCGAATACTCACAAAACCTTATAGCAAAAGTCATTTTCGGCGAAACAAAGCCGACTATGAAAGCAGATATTGATATTCCCGCACGTCCGCCCGTGCTTTGTGCCGGTTGTCCTCATAGAGGTCTTTATTATGCGCTGAAAAAATTAAAATTGACGGTAAGCGGCGATATAGGTTGCTATACTCTCGGTGCACTTCCACCTATCGGTATGATGGATACCTGTGTTTGTATGGGCGCTTCTGTATCTGCACTTCACGGTAGGAATAAGGCTGATGAAAACAACTGCAAGAACTCTGTAGCGGTTATCGGCGATTCAACGTTTATTCATTCCGGTATTACAGGACTTATTGATATTGCTTATAATCAAAGTAACTCAACCGTTATCATACTTGATAACAGCATTACGGGTATGACCGGTCACCAGGACAATCCGACTACAGGAAAGACAATTAAGGGCGATCCAACTACCGCAGTCAGCTTAGAGCTTCTTGCAAAGGCTGTCGGTATCGACAGAGTCAGAGTAGTAGACCCGTATAACCTTAAAGAATGTGAAGATGTAATCCGTGAAGAAGTTGCCGCAGACGAGCCGTCTGTTGTAATTTCAAGAAGACCTTGTGCTCTTTTAAAATATGTTAAACACAATCCTCCGCTTAAGATAAACAAAGATAAATGCGTCGGTTGTAAAATGTGTATGAAGATTGGCTGCCCGGCTATCAGCATGAGAGACGGAAAGTCGGAGATTGATTTTACGCAATGTGTCGGCTGTAATGTATGCAGTCAGCTCTGCAAATTTGACGCAATAGAGGAGGGCAAATAACATGGAAACAAAAAGTATTATGATTGTCGGAGTCGGCGGACAGGGCACTCTTCTTGCCAGCAGAATACTTGGCGCGGCGCTTATAAGTAACGGCTTCGACGTTAAGGTCTCAGAAGTACACGGTATGAGTCAGCGCGGCGGATCGGTTGTTACTTATGTAAAATACGGTTCAAAAGTTAATTCGCCCATAGTTAATGAGGGCGAAGCCGATTTGATTCTTGCATTTGAGCAGCTTGAAGCCGCAAGATGGCTTCAGTATCTTAAAAAAGACGGAACACTTATAATAAACACGCAAAAAATCGACCCGATGTCGGTAATAATCGGCAATTCGATTTATCCTGACGGTGTACTTGATGCTATTAATAAAGCAGGAGCAAAAACTACAAATCTTGATGCACTTTCTCTGGCTGTCTCGGCAGGCTCTGCCAAAGCCGTAAATGTCGTTCTTATCGGTGTTATGGCCTCACATATGGATTTGAATCGTGATGTTTGGATTAACGCTATTAAGAATACTGTACCTGAGAAATTCCTTGAGATGAATCTCAAAGCATTTGACCTCGGTTACAATTATAATAAGTAAGAAAGAACGGAGATATTCAAATGCAAAACTATTTCACCCCGGACGTTGAAACCGCTTCAAGAGATTATCTTACTGCTATACAGTCTGCAAGACTGATTAAAATGGTTGAAAACTGCTACAAACATGTGCCTTTTTATAAACAGAAGTTTGATGAGATCGGTCTTCTGCCTGGTGATATTAAATCAATAGCGGATATAACTAAGCTGCCTTTTACGATTAAACAGGACCTTCGCGATAATTATCCTTTCGGCCTTTTTGCCGTTCCAAAAGAAAAGCTTGTACGAGTTCACGCTTCTTCGGGAACGACAGGCAAACAGACTGTTGTGGGCTATACTAAGCATGATATTTCCATTTGGAGCGAAAGTGCTGCACGAGCTTTATCTGCAGCAGGTGCTACAAAAGGTGATTATATACATATATCTTATGGCTACGGCCTTTTTACGGGCGGCCTCGGACTGCATTATGCCGCTGAAAAACTCGGAGCAACCGCCATTCCCGTGTCATCCGGCAATACTAACAGACAAATGCAAATTTTGCAGGATTTCGGTTCCGACATTATTTGCTGTACTCCGTCGTATGCCATGTATATTGGCGAATCACTGAAAGCTGCCGGTGTCGATTCCACGAAACTGCCTTTAAGAGTGGGAATTTTTGGTGCGGAAGCATGGAGTGAAAATATGCGCAAGGAAATCGAAAGGTCACTTAATATCAAAGCTTATGATATTTACGGTCTTTCAGAAATTGCAGGACCCGGCGTCGCTTTTGAATGCTCTGAGCAAAACGGTATGCATATTAACGAAGATTATTTTTATCCCGAGATTGTTGACCCTGATACGCTTGAAGTTTTGCCGGACGGAGTATTCGGCGAGCTTGTGTTTACGTGCATTGGGAAAGAAGCCCTTCCTTTAGTGAGGTACAGAACACATGACATTTCCGCCCTTACTCACGAAAAATGTGATTGCGGAAGAACACTTGTAAAAATGCTTAAACCCAAGGGCAGATGTGATGATATGCTCATAATCAGAGGCGTTAATGTTTTCCCGTCACAAATTGAGCATGTAATTCTGTCTCTCGGCATGGAGCCGAATTATCAAATAGTTGTTGATCGAAAGAATAATCTTGACATAATGACGGTCAAAATTGAAATGTCGGATGCTCTTTTCTCTGACTCGGTTCGTGTGATTGAAGAACAGGAGAAAAGGATTAAAGACGCAATGCATGCAACTCTCGGTATCTCTGCAATTATTAAGCTTGTTGAACCTCGCTCTCTTCCTCGTTCGGATGGCAAGGCAGTAAGAGTAATAGATAATAGACACATTTAAGGAGGCAAATGTTATGGCAATTAAGCAGATCTCAGTTTTTGTTGAAAACAAACCCGGCAGGCTTGCCGATATTACGGGCTTTTTGGCTGACGGCGGAATAAGCATCCGTGCTTTTTCAATTGCCGATACAACGGATTTCGGCATTTTGAGACTTATTGTGTCGGATACCGATAAGGCTGCAAAAGTATTGAAGGAACACGGTGTTGCCGTTTCCATAACAGAGGTTGTCGGGATTTCTATTCCGGATGTTACCGGTGCTTTTGCCAAAGTTGTCAAGCTTCTTTCCGATGCAGGAGAAAACGTTGAATATGCTTATGCTTTCTTAACTCCGGAAGAAGGGCATGCCTATGTTATTTTCAGAGTTGATAATAACGAAAAAGCTTGCGAGCACCTTAAGGAAAACGGCGTCGATGTTATCGAAGAAAACTCTCTGCTGTAATTCAATCAGTTTAAAGCCCGGTGCTGTTGCATCGGGCTTTTTCTGCGAATTTGCGGACGTTTTTAATTTACTTTTTTTATTCGCTGTGATAAAATATTTAATAATAAAATTGTAGGTAGGTGATTAAGAATGATAGGAACAAATATAGCAATTGACTTTGGTTCTTCCTCAACGGAATTATATGTTCAGGGGAAAGGTGTCATTCTTGATGAGCCTACTATGATTGCTGTTGATGTTGAAACCGGTATGCCGATAGCAATAGGCAATGCGGCATACACTATAAATGGTAGAACAGATGATAGTATTGAGGTTATAAGTCCGATTGTAGGAGGTATTATCTCTAATTATACTATGGCGGAGCATATACTGAAGTATTATTTGCAAAAGATTTTAAAAAACAGTTTTATAAAGCCAAATGTCGTAATATCGATACCGAGCGGAGCTACGGGGCTTGAAAGACGTACTTTTCTAGATGTTGTTACGGCAGCCGGTGCCGGGCGTGCTTGCCTGATTGAAGAGTCACTTGCTTCTGCCGTCGGCATCGGAATAAAAAATGACTCTCTTTCCGGCAGATTGCTTGTAAATATGGGCGGCGGCTCAATCGATGTTTCGGTTGTAACCATGGGCAGTATTGCTGTGGCTAAGTCGCTGAAAATAGGCGGAATTTCAATTGATGAGGCAATAATGCGTTATTTAAAGAAAAATCGTGATATTTTAATCGGTCCTCAAACTGCAGAAAGACTGAAAATATGCTTGGGCAGTGCTGTTCCGCGTGAAGAGGAGCTTGCGGTTATAGCCTCCGGCAAAAGCTGCCTTGACAATATGCCTATATCCTTTGAAGTTACTTCCACTGAGATTTTTGACTCAATAAGCGAGCAAATAAATATGATGATACAAGGTATAAAAGATGTGTTGGAAAAAACACCTCCTGAGCTTGTTGGAGACATTTCGGATAACGGAGTTACTTTGACAGGCGGCACTTCTCTTTTGTGGGGAATGGATAAGCTTGTTGAAAACGAAACCGGTATAGAAACAAAAATTGCCGAGGACGCCATGTACTCAACAGTTAACGGCGCCGCTGCGGCAATCAATGATATTGAATATTTAACCAATAACGGTTATACATTTCAAACGGTACGCGAAGTATAATCAGATTTTGATGCCTTCGCTTGCATTTTTGAGAAGCTCACAGGATTCTTTGAGCTTCTTTTCTTCTTCAGCTGTTATGTCAAGAGTAACTATTTCTCTGACTCCGTCTCTTCCTATAATGCTCGGTATACCGGCATATACTCCGTTGATGTCATATTCACCGCGGAACATTGAAGAAACGGTTAATACGCTTTTTTCATCGCCGAATATAGCTTTTACGATTCTTACCAAAGCCATTCCTATTCCGTAATAGGTGGCTTTTTTTGCTTCTATTATTTTTTGTGCAGCTCCTGTAACATCTTTTGCTATTTCATCAAGGTCGGTAAGCTTGAATCTATCCGGATTGTTTTCAACAATGCTCATTATGCTTTTTGTGCCGACGAAAGCTTGCGACCAAGGTACCATCTCGCTGTCTCCGTGCTCGCCGATAACGTATGCGTGAACATTTTTCGGGTCAACGTTAAAATAATCACCGAGAAGATAACGAAGTCTTGCCGTATCAAGCGTAGTACCGGTGCCTATAACTTTTTTGCAGTCGAATCCGGAAAGCTGCCATGTAATCTTAGTCATAATGTCAACGGGATTGGTTGCAACAAGGAAAATTCCGTTAAAACCCGAATATATTATAGGAGAAATTATTGTTTTGAAAACCTCTGTGTTTCGTTGAAGCAACGACAGCCTGTCTTCTCCGGGCTTTTGACCTACGCCGGCGCATATAACTACTATGTCCGCATCTCTGCAATCGGTATAAGAGCCTGCATATATCTTCATATTTGTTTTAGCAAAGGACAAACCGTGATTAAGGTCCATGGCCTCTCCTTCAGCTTTTTGTTTGTTTACATCAATCAACACAAGCTCATCGCAAACACTTTCGCAAAGCATAGCGTATGCAAAACTCATTCCTACAAAACCGGTGCCAACCAAGGCTATTTTCTTTGTAAATCCGTATGTGTTCATTTGTTTCATCCTTTCTTTGATTGCTGTTGTACGTATTTTGTACGCGTTGCATTTTTAGTATATCATTAAGCCTGTAAAAAATAAACAAAATTCACTTGTTTAGGAAAATATTCAGCATATTATTCATATGCAAGAGAAAAAAACAATTTATACTATTGAATATTATGAATAAATGATGCAAAATCCGCGGATTTTTTATCGCCGCTATTCTTTTATATTGAAATCCGGCATTGCTTGTGATATAATTAACAAAATGTTGATGCTGAGCAAGTGTAATTTATATAATTTGCTGCAATTAACGCAAAAATATAAAAAGGGGTTGTTATTTATGGTCTTAACAAAAGAGCAACAAGCACTTTTGGACGGCGAAAAAGGCGAAACCATGGCAAAGGTTATGAAAACTCTTGTTATGTACGGTGAAGCCTTCGGCGCAGAGCGTATGGTTCCCGTTACAAGCAAGTATGGGCATACAGTTATCAGCTTCGGAATAGGGGTTATGAAGCCGATATATGAGCTGTATGATACTCTTCTTGAAGCCGGTGCTGTCAGTAAGCAGCCATTTTCGGCCGACCCGAGACCGCTAGATAAAAATGTGCCGTCATCATTTTTACAGGACATTGTATTTAAGTTTATGTACAGTCAGCAAGAGAGGTATGAGTCACAGCTCAAACACTTCGGACTGATGGGTGATAAGGCGTATACGTGCGCCTGTTATCTTCCGGAGGTTGGTAATACACCTAAACGCGGTGAAATTCTGTCCTGGGCTGAGTCCTCGGCTGTTGTATATGCCAACAGCGTTCTCGGAGCGAGGTGCAACAGAAATTCAGGTATTATTGAGTTGATGGGGTCAATAGCAGGATTTGTTCCTGAATTTGGATTGCTTACCGATGAAGGCAGAAAAGCAGATTGGATAATAGAAATCAAAACAACCAAAAAGCCTGAGGCCCAAATACTCGGTTCTGCCATAGGAATGAAGGTAATGGAAAAAGTACCTTATATAAGAGGCCTTGATAAATGGACAGGAACCGAATTGAATGACGAGGCTTGTGCCTATCTCAAGGATTTCGGTGCCGCAACAGCATCCAACGGCTCTGTCGGTCTGTATCATATAGAAAACCTAACGCCGGAAGCCGTTGACTACGGTAAAAAGCTTTTAAGGGATAACGCGCCTACATACATTATTGATGACGCGGAGCTCGAGCGAGTTAAAAACAGTTATCCTTGTATTTGGAAAGACCCGAATGCAACGCCTAAGCTTTGCTTTATGGGCTGTCCGCATATGACATTGAAACAACTTGAAATTTGGACGGAACGCGTTGAAAACGGCTTAAAGGAGTCAGGCAATAAAAAGGTTCTTGTTCCGACGGTATTTACATCCGCTCCGGATATAATAGAAGAGTTTAACAAAACCGAGTATGCCGAGCGACTTAAAAATACCGGCGTTATATTGAGCTATATTTGCCCGCTTATGTATATGAATAATCCGTTATCAAAGAAGATGCCTGTTATTACTTCATCAAATAAGCTTCGTACATATACAAGTGCAAAGTTTTATTCTGATGACGAAATTGTACGTATT
>OGYM01000870.1_pt1 | contig 23225 bp, 17 predicted proteins | sample 1576491 | NCBI WGS metagenome assembly OGYM01 (sample SAMEA3541515, study PRJEB24748) | human gut metagenome | biome: human gut; feature: human-associated habitat; material: faeces | place: China | collected 2012 | reverse complement strand
AGGGCGGGAATCGAACCCGCACGTCTGTTGAGGACACTGGATTTTGAGTCCAGCGCGTCTACCAATTCCGCCACCTGGGCAAAGAACTCGGGTGCAAAGGTAGATATTTTCATATAACCTCCAAAGAAAAGTAGAATTTTTTTTGAATCTTTTTGCTAAGTTGCTCGTATAAAGGATATATTCTTAATGTTCAATACTCATATTTTCTTGAAAAATTCCTCATTGACCGGTAATCGATGGGGGATTTTTTGTCAGATGACGATTCGTTTGTGTACATTTGCCGACCCGTCGGGAGAAGAGTTTATAAATAGTAAGATATTTTAGAGATGAGATATTGGATCGTATTATTTTTATTTTGTCTGGGTATCGGACCAGCCGTCCAGGCACAAAATAAAGGTGTCGTTAAAGGACGAGTCTTCGATTTGGCGAGCAATGAGGCGATCCCATTTGCAAATGTCGTAGTTTATGGGACGACTCTGGGGGGAGCGACGGATGAGGAGGGAAGATTCCGGTTGGAAAATGTTCCTCCGGGACTTGTCCGCTTGGAGGTGATGGCCGGATGCATCGGTCCTTTCTCACTGGCCGGACGTTTGTATGACATGTCAGAAATCATGGTTGCCATTTATACAGATCCGGAAGTGATTCTTCAGCTGCTGGATAAATGTACGGCATTTATTCTCAAGTATTGTGCAGAACTGAAACGTCTGGGAGCTTCGGGAGTCTTCATCGCAGAACCGGCAGCCGGACTGCTCTCCAATGAAGACTGCATGGCCTATTCCACCGTGTTTATCCGGCAGATCGTACAAACCTTGCAGGACGATGACTTTGCGGTAATCCTTCATAACTGCGGCAACACAGGACAGTGTACCCAGGCCATGGTGGAGAGCGGGGCGGCCGCACTGCATTTCGGGAACGCCATAGATATGGTGAGCGCCCTGCAGGAATGCCCTTCCAGTCTGTTGGTCATGGGAAACATAGATCCCGTCGGAATTATGAAACAGGCCTCTCCGGAGGTTGTCAGAAAAGAAACCCTGGCCTTGCTGGAGGCTACAGCTTCCTGCCGGAACTTTGTATTGTCCACAGGATGTGACGTACCTCCCCAGGTTTCGCAGGAGAATATTGCAGCCTTTTTTCAGGCACTGGATGAGTTTAACTCCCTGTAAGATCTAATCAGGCATCTTCTTTATGCAGCCTTACTGCCGAAGTGCAGAGCCGCGCAATGGTTTCCCGGTGGGTGATCAGGATCAGCGTCTTGTCCTGTACCTGCCGGGAAAGTCGTTCCAGCAGCTTCCGTTCCGTTTTTTCATCTTCATTTTTTAGATATACCAGAATTCTCTATCTTTGCATAGGCATAAGTTTATCAGACAAACATTTCTTAAGAATTTTATATTTATGTATACCAATAAGGAAATATGGAATGTGACATATCCCATATTCTTGGGACTTTTGGCACAAAATGTAATCAATGTTACGGATACGGCTTTTCTGGGGCATGTCGGTGAAGTGGCACTGGGAGCTGCAGCTATGGGAGGATTGCTTTATATTTGTGTCTATACAGTTGCTTTTGGTTTCAGTGTCGGTTCGCAGATTTTGATAGCCCGCCGGAATGGAGAAGGAAACTTCCGGGCTGTGGGACCGATTATGTGGCAAGGTTCGGCCTTTAGTTTGGGTATGGCCGTTGCTTTGCTGATACTTATGTATGGGTTTGCTGAGCCTTTGATAAGGATGCTGATTACTTCGGATGCCATATTTACGGCAACTTATGAATTTTTTGTCTGGCGTATCTGGGGATTCCTTTTTGCATTTGTCAATGTCATGTTCCGGGGACTTTATATCGGAATTACACGCACAAAGGTTTTGACAATGAATGCCATCGTGATGGCTCTGGTCAATGTGTTTCTGGATTATGTACTGGTCTTCGGTGAATTAGGCTTTCCGGAAATGGGAGTACGGGGGGCAGCTTTGGCTTCGGTAATAGCAGAGGCTTCCTCACTGGTGTTTTATCTGGTTTATACGTATTGGAAGGTTGATCTGAAGAAATACGGATTGAATCATTTTGGACGTTTCAATCCGGAAATGGTATTACGGATTTTGCGTATATCCTGTTTTACAATGGTACAGTATTTTTTGGCTATGGCCATTTGGTTCGTTTTCTTTATGGCTTTGGAGCGGCTGGGACAAAGACAGCTGGCGATTGCGAATATTGTCCGGAGCGTTTACGTTGTTTTATTGATTCCCGTACAGGCACTTTCTACCACCGCCAATACGCTGGTGAGTAATCTGATCGGTTCGGGAGGAGTCTTGAAGGTTGTCGGGCTGTTACATCGCATTGCCCGGATGTCTTTTCTGATTATGATTGTATGTGTGATCTTCTGTCTGCTTTTCCCTCAGGCTATTCTTTCTGTCTATACCAGTGAGGCTGCTCTGGTCATGGAGTCTGTTCCTGCATTGAATGTTGTGTGCGGTGCCATGCTGATTGCGGCTGTGGCTAATGTATATTTTAATGGAATCTCCGGAACAGGAAATACGCAGGCGGCCCTGGTGCTTGAGATTGGAGTGCAGGTCTTTTATGCTCTTTATGTGGTCGTTGTAGGAATGATACTTCGGGCTCCGGTACACATTTGTTTTACAACGGAAGTGATTTATTATATGCTGATGCTAGGTTTCAGTTTGTTGTATCTGAAAAAGGCCCGATGGCAAAACAAGAAGATTTAAGGTATTGAGTGTTATATTGTAAAATGGAAAAGATTTGTTGGAAGGGACATGCTTCGATGTTCGGAGCAAATGTTATGTGGGGACTGATGTCTCCGATTTCCAAGTTTATAATGGTTGGTGGAGCAGTAGCTCCATTGGTTGTCACCGATCTGCGTATTGGAGGGGCAATGGTGCTGTTTTGGATTGCTTCCTTTTTTCAGAAGCCGGAACATGTGAATCATAAGGATCTGGCAAGTTTGTTCGTTGCTTCCCTTCTGGCCATTGTGTTTAATCAGGGATGTTTTATCTTTGGAGTAAGCTTGAGCTCTCCGGGAGATGCTTCAATCATTACAACCAGCATGCCGCTCTGGGCCATGGTGCTGGCGGCTGTCATTTTAAAGGAACCGATCACGGGAAAGAAAGTGCTGGGAATTGCGGCTGGAGCCGGTGGAGCTTTGTTGCTGATCTTAGGAAGCGGACAGGGTGTTCAGTCGTCTGTTGGGAATGAGGATACAGCTATTTGGGGGGATTTGCTGGTTATGCTGGCTCAATGTTGTTATGCGCTGTACATTGTTCTGTATAAGGATTTTGTAAATAAGTATTCATTGGTAACCATTATGAAATGGATGTTTACTTATGCCTTTATTTGTACATTGCCTTTCTCTGCCAGTGATCTGATGAAAGTGAATTGGGCTGGTTTGCAATGGACGGAGATCGGGGGACTGGCTTTTATTGTGATCGGTGCCACTTTTATCAGTTATATGCTGGTTGTCGTGGGGCAGAAGAATCTTCGGCCGACCGTAGCCGGAATGTATAATTACATCCAGCCGCTTGTTGCTTGCATCGTAGCCATTTGCTGGGGAATGGATTCCTTTAATCTGGTGAAGGGGATTGCCGTTGTATTGATTTTCGGTGGAGTATATCTGGTGACTGCCAGTCGCAGCCGGAAGGAAATGGAAGCCTACGAAGCAGAGCGTCAGGCTTCCGGAAAATAAGGAGCTTTTCGGATAGAGATTGTCATTCTTCTGAAATTTATTCGATTATTCCAGTTATTTTCCGTATTTTTGCACCCCGTGCGATAAAATGCATTGTTACAAGTAAATAAATAATAAAGCAAAGATATATGTTCGATAATTTAAGTGAAAGACTTGAGCGGTCATTCAAGATATTGAAAGGTGAAGGAAAGATCACTGAAATCAATGTTGCAGAGACCCTGAAAGATGTACGTCGTGCTTTGTTGGATGCCGACGTGAACTATAAAGTGGCAAAGAACTTCACGGATACAGTGAAGGAAAAGGCTTTGGGACAAAACGTATTGACTGCCGTAAAGCCTAGCCAGTTGATGGTAAAGATTGTACATGATGAGCTGACCAAGCTGATGGGTGGTGATACGGCTGAAATCGAATTGAAGAATCGTCCGGCTGTTATCCTGATGTCAGGTCTGCAAGGTTCCGGTAAGACTACATTCTCCGGAAAGCTGGCTCGCATGCTGAAGATGAAAAAGAACCGTAAGCCTTTGCTGGTTGCTTGTGACGTTTATCGTCCGGCTGCAATCGAGCAGTTGAAGGTGTTGGGACAACAGGTTGAAGTACCTGTGTATAGCGAACCGGAAAGCAAGAATCCTGTACAGATTGCATTGAATGCCATTCAGGAAGCAAAGGCAAAAGGATATGATCTGGTTATTGTCGATACAGCAGGTCGTCTGGCTATCGATGAACAGATGATGAATGAGATTGAAGCGATTAAGAATGCTATCAATCCGGATGAAACATTGTTTGTCGTTGATGCGATGACCGGACAGGATGCCGTGAATACGGCACGTGAATTCAATGAACGTCTGGATTTCAATGGTGTAGTACTGACGAAGTTGGATGGTGATACACGTGGTGGTGCGGCTTTGTCTATCCGTACGGTGGTAAACAAACCGATTAAGTTTGTCGGTACCGGTGAAAAACTGGATGCAGTAGATCAGTTCCATCCGGCCCGAATGGCTGACCGTATATTGGGAATGGGTGATATTGTATCCTTGGTAGAACGTGCTCAGGAACAATACGATGAAGAGGAAGCAAAGCGCTTGCAGAAGAAAATCCAGAAGAATCAGTTTGACTTCAATGACTTCCTGACTCAGATTCAGCAAATCAAGAAGATGGGTAACCTGAAGGAACTGGCTTCCATGATTCCGGGTGTAGGTAAAGCCATCAAGGATATTGATATTGATGATAATGCCTTCAAGAGCATCGAAGCAATTATTTATTCCATGACACCGCAGGAACGTACTCATCCTGAAATTCTGAACGGCAGCCGTCGTACACGTATCGCTAAAGGTAGCGGAACGAATATTCAGGAAGTAAACCGTTTGCTGAAACAGTTTGATCAGACCCGTAAAATGATGAAGATGGTGACTGGCAGCAAAATGGCTGGCATGATGCAGAAAATGCAGAAGATGAAAAAATAAATGTTCATTGGCTGAACTTATCAATCAGGCACGAAATGCGTAGGATCGCGTTTTCGTGCCTGATTTTTTTTATTATTCCTGATACAGCAGATATTTCTTTCGGATGTCTTTGTACTTTTCCAGGGCGGGTTGCCAGGACTGCCTGATTTCTTTTTCTGTTTTACCTTGCAGGATATCCCGTCGCACCTGATCTGTTCCCATCAATAAATCAAACCAGCGAGGGCGGGTGAAAAATTCTTTTTCAGCATTAAAGGTTTTGTCTTTAGCAGCTTTGGCCCGATAAAGCCGGTAAAATTCCAGTATGTATTTGAGAGAGAATCCCTGAGGCAGGTCGCGTTCGGCTTCTTCAGGAAGGGTTCCGTTGGTTGTTGTTCGGGAAGTGTGAGCCCCAGATGCTGGCGTTGCTGTCTGATCCCGGAAATCAACTCCGTAACAGATGCGGTCCTTGTGGAGCGGGTTCTTGTCGAAACCCTCCAGAGAACGGGGGGTGAACTGAAAGCTGAAGGCATTGGTATATGGACTTCCTATCACCTGAAAAGGATATTCTGTTCCACGTCCGATACTGACGGATGTTCCTTCAAAAGGACAGAGAGACGGGTATAAGGCAATGGCACGGTCGTTGGGCAGATTGGGAGACGGTTTGACAGGAAGTGAATAGGGCTGTCCGTGTTTCCAGCCTTTCACTGGGACAACGGTCAGCTGGCAGGACAGATTCTTTCCCAGCCATCCTTCTCCATTGATCATTTGGGCTAATTCGCCGACGGTACATCCATGAAGAACCGGAACGGGCAGCATTCCGACGAAACTTTTCCAGTTGGGGCGCAATACCGGTCCGTCTACGTAGTCACAGGGATTCGGACGGTCCAGGACTATGACTTCCTTTCCTTGTTCTGCACAGGCTTGCATGACATAGTAGAGTGTACTGATATAGGTGTAGAAACGGGCTCCTACATCTTGGATGTCGAATACCATTACATCCAGATCTTGCAATTGTTCCGGTAACGGCTTTTTGTTTTTGCCATAAAGTGATATAATGGGAAGTCCGGTGCGGATATCTTTTCCGTCCCGGATAGTTTCTCCTGCGTCAGCGGTTCCCCGGAAGCCATGTTCCGGAGCAAAAATCCGAATGAGTTTTACCTGTGTATTCAAGGCATCCGGCAAGGGAGTTGTTCCGCATCGGGAAGTCTGATTGATCACTAAACCGGTCCGTTTGTTTTTTAATAAAGGGAGCAGAATGTCTAATTGGTCGGCTCCATTCCGAACCTGGGGATTCACAGCCAGGACGGGAGAGAGGAAGAATAACAGTTCGCAAAGGAATAATGTGATATATTTCATCATGTCTTAGATTATTTTTGTAGTTTTGTAGATTGCAAATATAAACATAAAAAATTATGAATCCTTTAGCTTTAATAGACAAATATTATCCGGAAGAGAATGAATTAAAACATATTTTGCTGACACATAGCCGTTCGGTAGCGGACAAGGCTTTGGCAATGGCCCGCAATCATCCGGAACTGAATCTGGATCTGGCTTTTGTGGAGGAAGCAGCCATGTTGCATGATATAGGAATTTTCAGGACGGATGCGGATGGAATTCATTGTTTTGGCACGTATCCTTATATTTGTCATGGATATCTGGGATCAGAGCTTGTGGCTGCTGAAGGTTTTCCGAAACATGCTCTGGTGTGCGAACGTCATACGGGAGCCGGTCTTTCCCTGCAAAGTATTCTGGAACAGAATTTACCGGTTCCGCATCGTGAGATGGTGCCGCTCAGTCTGGAAGAACAGATTATTTGTTTTGCTGATAAGTTCTTTTCCAAAACGAAACTGGACCGGGAGAAGAGTGTGGAAAAAGCACGGAACAGTATTGCCAAGTATGGTGAAGAAGGATTGATCCGCTTTGATCATTGGTGTGAACTCTTTTTATAGTCTTAAAATTGCATTAAAAGTTAAGGCTTTCGCATGAATTTGCGACAGATTATTTACCTTTGCACCGCAATTGCGTAAAAAACAACTGAATGACGTCATTTAAAAGAACTACATATTCACTGATATTGCTGTTTGTGGTGGGCTTTTTCTGCTCATTTTATGCTGAGGCCCAGCGCGTAAGAGGGAAGCGGCAGCGGGGAAATCCGGAAACAGCCGAACGGATGGACTCTGTACAGGGAGACTCTCTGTATGCAGACAGCCTGGCTCTTGCCGATACGACCCGGAAAAAGAAGGAGCCTCTGGATGCTCCTGTCCAGTATGAGGCAGCAGATTCAATCGTCTTTACGCAGGGAGGTTATGCTCATTTGTTTGGTGATGGTAAGGTGAACTATCAGAATATAGAACTGACTTCCGCCTTGATTACCATGAACATGGACAGCAGTACGGTATATGCACGTGGTATTGCTGATACGACAGGTGTGGAATCAGGAACTCCGGTCTTTAAAGACGGTGAGACTCCTTATGAGTCAAAGGTGATGCGATATAACTTCAAGACGAAGAAGGGTTTTATCAACAGTATTGTAACTCAGCAGGGGGAAGGTTATGTAACCAGCCAGGATGCCAAGAAAAATGAAGATGATGTCATTTTCATGCGTAACGGAATGTACACGACATGCGACAATCATGAGCATCCGCATTTTTATCTGAGACTTTCACAGGCTAAAGTACGCCCGAAGAAGAATGTGGTCTTCGGACCGGCGCAGCTGGTGGTGGAAGATGTGCCTTTGCCTATTGCCGTGCCTTTTGGCTTTTTCCCGTTTAACAGCAGTTATTCGTCCGGATTCATTATGCCGACTTATGGAGACGAATTGAACCGTGGTTTCTACCTGCGAGACGGAGGATATTATTTTGCCATCAGTGACCGGATGGATTTGAAACTGTTGGGTGAAATTTTTACGAAAGGTTCGTGGGGAGTGTCGGCTGCTTCTAATTACAACAAGCGCTACAGGTTCAGCGGTAATTTCAATTTCAGTTATCTGGTGACAAAGACCGGTGAAAAGAATATGCCGGACTATTCGGTATCCAAGGACTTTAAGTTACAGTGGAGCCACCGGCAGGATGCCAAGGCTAATCCGAACAGTTCTTTCTCTGCCAGTGTAAACTTTGCGACCAGTAGTTATGACCGCTCGAATCTTTCCAGCTTGTATGATCCGAACCAGTATTCTCAGAATACGAAAGCTTCCAGTGTCAGTTATTCACGCAGTTTTCCTTCTATTGGTTTGAATATCTCGAGTACATTCAATGTAACGCAAAATACCCGTGACTCATCCATGACGATGACATTGCCTGATTTGAATATTTCGTTAAACCGTATTTATCCGTTCAAGCGTAAAAAGTCAGTCGGAGACCAGCGCTGGTATGAAAAGATTTCTTTCCAGTATACCGGTAGTTTGACCAATTCAATCAGTACGAAGGATAATTTGCTGTTTAAAACTCCGCTGAACCAGTGGGATAACGGTATGCAGCATAAGATTCCGGTAACGGCAACTTTCTCTTTATTCAAGTATATTAATATTGTACCTTCGTTCAATTATACCGAACGCTGGTATTTGCGGAAAGTAAAACAGAGTTATGATCCTGCTTCAACGGCAAGCGGACATGTGCGAAGAGATACCATCAACGGCTTTAATCGTGTCTATGATTACAATATGTCCGTGCAGATGAATACGAAACTGTATGGTATGTACAAGCCGTTGTTTATGAAGAGCAAGGAGCTGCAGATCCGTCATGTGTTCACTCCGACGGTAAGTTATACTTATACTCCTAACTTCGGTGCTTCACGCTACGGCTATTATGATACCTATACCTATACGGATGAATATGGTGAAGTCCGTACGGTACAGTATTCCCTGTATGAAGGAGCGGCCTACGGAACTCCGGGTAAGGCGATGTCGCAGAATATCAGTTTCTCGATTGACAACAATGTGGAAATGAAGATGCGTTCAGACAAGGATAGTACTGGATATAAGAAAGTGAGTCTGATAGACCAGCTGGGAGCTAACTTGTCGTATGATATGGCCAATAAGAAATGGAGTGACTTGCAGATGAATTTGCGTCTGAAGTTCCCCAACAACTATACTTTCAACATGAATGCTTCGTTTGCCACTTATGCCTATCAGTTCGACAAGAGTGGAAATATCGTGGTCGGTGACCGGACGGAATGGTCTTACGGCCGGTTCGGACGTTTCCAGGGATATAGCGGATCATTCTCTTATACGTTGAACAATGATACTTTCAAGAAGTTGTTTGGCAAGAAAGAAGATAAAGAAGATAAGAATAAGGAAAATCCGGAAGAAGGTGAAGAGAATGAAGACGGCACTACGGATCAGCAGAAGACCAATTCCAACATGCGTAAAACGGAAGCTGCTTCGATGGATTCGGACGGATATCTGGCCTTTAAGTTTCCATGGAGTTTAAGTTTGAGCTATAGCTACAGTATCCGTGAGAATCAGGATAAGGAAAAGTTCAATATCAAGAAGATGCGTTATCCGTATAAGCTGACTCATTCGTTGAATATTTCCGGAAACTTCAAGATCGGAAGCCGGTGGAATATGAGTTACTCAAGCGGTTACGACTTCACTTCGAAAGAAATGTCTATGACGACGTTGAATATTACCCGTGACTTGCACTGCTTTAATATGAGTTGTGGTTTGGTTTTCGGGCCGTTTACTTCATATAATTTCTCTATCCGGGCAAATTCCAGTATGCTGCGCGATGCTTTGAAGTGGGATCAGCGAAGCAATACGGGTAGTTCCGTTACCTGGTATTAAATGTAGAGACAGACTGAAACAAATCGCCTCCGTCCTGTTGGGTTATCAGATCAGGACGGAGGCGATTTGTTTTGGGAAGACCGGTGTTACCATACGATGGGTGTTTCCCCATGCTGTATCAGGTATTCGTTGGCACGGCTGAAATGCCGGTTGCCGAAGAAGCCGTTGTAAGCTGAAAGAGGAGAGGGGTGGACAGATGTCAGTACCAGGTGTTTGTTCCGGTCAATGAAAGCACCTTTCTTTTGTGCATATGATCCCCACAGGATGAAGACCAGGTGTTCCCGCTTTTCTGCAAGTGCCCGGATGGCTGCATCCGTGAATTCTTCCCATCCCTTGCGCTGATGTGAACCGGCCTGATGAGCTCTTACTGTCAGTGTAGCATTGAGCATCAGGACTCCCTGTTCGGCCCATCGGGTCAGATTTCCGGTAGCCGGAATAGGGGTTCCCAGATCATCGTGGATTTCTTTGAAGATGTTTTGCAGGGAGGGCGGAAAAGGAACACCGTCATTCACGGAGAAACAGAGACCATGAGCCTGTCCCGGACCGTGATAAGGATCCTGTCCGATGATAACGACTTTTACTTTATTGTAAGGACAAAGATTAAAAGCGTTGAATATCAGTTTGCCTGGAGGATATACCGTGGTTGTCTGGTATTCCTGTCTTACGAAATCAGTCAACCGGATAAAATAATCCTTTTCGAATTCGGGGGCAAGTACTTCTTTCCAGGTTTCTTCTATTTGTACATTCATAATTGATCGGCTTACAGGAGTTAAATTAAAGGCATATTCAGGCGGCTGCATTCCTGCCGCATGTCTTCCGGCCAGATGCTGGCTTGTATTTCTCCGATATGTGCTTTTTTCAGGTAGAGCATACACAGTCTGGACTGTCCGATACCGCCGCCAATGCTCAGCGGAAGAGAACCTTCCAGCAGACGACGATGGAAGTACAGTTTTTCGCGTTCTTCTTTTCCTGTCAGTTCCAGCTGTTTCAGCATGGCTTCCTTGTTGACACGGATACCCATGGATGAGAGTTCCATGGCACGGTCGAGCACGTCATTCCATACCAGCAAGTCTCCGTTGAGACCGGCCAGTCCGGTTTTCGGATCAATGGTCGACCAGTCATCATAGTCCGGTGCGCGCAAATCATGAGGTTGTCCGTTGCTCAGTTTGCCACCGATTCCGATGATGAAGACTGCCCCGTAATGTTGGGTGATCAGGTTTTCCCGTTCTTTGGGAGTTTTGTCGGGATACATTTGGAGGAGCTCTTCGGCGTGGATAAAATGGATGTCATTGGCCAGGAAAGGAGTGATCTGCGGATACATTTCGCAAACCATGTATTCCGTGCGTCGCATTGCCGCATAGATACGTGTAACGATGTTTTTCAGGAAATCCATGTTCCGTTGTTCGGGAGTGATGACCCGTTCCCAGTCCCATTGATCCACGTAAAGTGAATGCAGGTTGCCCAGTTCTTCATCAGCCCGGATCGCATTCATGTCGGTGTAGATTCCGTATCCGGGTTCAATGTTATAATCAGCTAAAGTAACTCTTTTCCATTTGGCGAGTGAGTGCACGACTTCAGCACGCTGGTCGCCCAGATCCTTGATGGGAAAGGAAACGGCACGTTCCACACCATTCAGGTCGTCGTTGATACCCATACCTGTCAGGACAAATAAAGGTGCCGTGACACGGCGCAAACGGAGTTCGGAGGACAGATTTTGCTGGAAGAACTCTTTGATCTGCTTAATACCCAGCTCAGTCTGTTTCATGTCGAGCAGTTGCTGATAGTGTGTAGGTTTTATAAGGTAACTCATAGTTTTTTAATATTAATGGATAATCGTTGGCAAAGATAGGTATATTTTGTAAATATGCAATTAATTTTTATGCAAAGTAGTCAATTTGATTTCTTTTTCTTTTGTTTATTGAAAGTTTTGATAGTTTTGTTTGTTGGGGTAAAGAAAAGATTTTGTAATTTTTTAGCCGATTCATTAGGAAGAAAGCTAAGGAAATTGTATTTTTGCTGCGCATTTGAGGAATGCACCCGTAGTTCAATGGATAGAATAATGGATTCCGGTTCCATCGATTGGGGTTCGACTCCCCACGGGTGTACTACTTTGAGAATATTTGATAATGAAGACTCACTAAATCGGCTAATTTAGTGAGTCTTTCTTTTTAAGAGATTAGCCATTAAATCGACAGTTGTATGAATTATGCTTTTGAAATCTGTGCCAATTCAGCAGAAAGTTGTGTGGCTGCACAGGAAGGCGGAGCCAACCGCGTAGAATTGTGCGCGGCTATTCCGGAAGGTGGAACAACTCCTTCGTATGGAGAAATCCGTATGGCACGCAAGTTGATTGATATCCGTTTGCATGTGATTATTCGTCCGCGTGGAGGAGATTTCCTTTATTCACCGGTTGAGATTGAAACCATGGAAGAAGATATTCGCATGGCTCGTCAGGCAGGAGCTGACGGAGTGGTGTTTGGTTGTCTGACTCCGGAGGGTGAACTGGATATGCCTGCTATGGAGCGTCTGATGAAGGCGGCAGAAGGAATGGCTGTGACTTTCCATCGGGCTTTTGATTATGTAAAAGATCCGAAGCAGGTATTGGAAACACTGATTCAGCTGGGAGTGGACCGTGTGCTGACTTCCGGACAGCAGCCTGTGGCTATCAAGGGAGCGGCATTGCTGGCTGATCTGGTAAAACAGGCCGACGGACGAATTGTGATAATGCCGGGTTGTGGTGTCAATGAATCGAATATTGCGGAACTGGCCCGTTTGACAGGAGCTTCGGAGTTCCATTTCTCTGCACGTGAGAATAAGGAGAGTCAGATGAAGTTGCGTAATCCTGCCTTGTCGATGGGAGGTACTGATATGGATGAATATATGCATCCGGTAACAACTGCCAAGCGTGTACGCAATACCATACAGGCTTTGAAGTCTTCGCTTTAAGGCTGTCTGAAAAAGCCCGCGGGCTTTTAGCAAAAAGGTTTCGGCGTTTAATCAAAAACGCCGAAACCTTTTTTATTTTTGTCTCGTTCTTTTTTCAGCCGGATCAGAGGCCGTGGATCACGTGCAGCATCTGTTCACCCAGGCCGATGGTATATCCTTGAGACTGGAATACAACCCGGTTGAATGTGTCACCAATGATGAATACCGGCAACTGTCCGCCGTTGTTGAGCTTCATGTTGGTTGCAATTTCTTTGCGGATCTTTCCGTCGGTATCAATACCGAAGCTGATGGTTGAAGGCAGGTTCGGGAATGCCTTGCGGTCAAACTTCTTATAGGCTGCTTCGTCAGTAAACAGAAGTACGATTTTCCGTCCCCATTTTTCATAGTCGGCTTTCTTTACTTCAATATCTTTCAAAGCATGGTTGGTCGGTTCCTGTCCGACTCCCAGTACACCTACAATGTAGTAGCCGCGTCCTGTTGTAGAAAGGATGGAAACTTCTTCTTTCGTTTCCGGATTCAGATAGGTTGCTTCTGAATTGAAATTGCCGATGACACGGATTTCTTCAGCATTGTCTCTCATCACCAGGTCAACGGTCGTTGTTTTTCCTTCTTCAATGGTGAAGAAAGTGACGTTGCTCAGTACACTTCCGTTTGCCAGGCGGCTTCCTGTTACAAGCATGTAGTATCCGGTTTCAATCGGGGCTCCATTCTTCAACAGGGATTCCCAGGTTGCATTTTCCGGATAGTTCAGCAGACGGAAACTGCCGTTGTCATACTTCGAAATACTGAAGTGTGAATAATATTTCGGGTTGTTAAGACGTGAGATCGGTTTGTAGGTAGCCTTCAGTGTACCTTCTGACGGGCGCTGTGCTACGGCGGTCTCGAAGTTTACATGAGTCAGTTCTCCGTTGTGACGGTAGTAGATGTTGCCGTTGACTGCATCTTTCCAGGCAGGGATTCCCATGCTGCGTGCAGCTGCAACGAAGAAGATTTCGCGGGAACGGCTATCGGTTACACGGCTGTTCCAGGTTCCTGCCGGTGAAGCTACGGCAGCTCCGGTATTCAAGTCATCGCGTACGGTCAGACTGTCCTTGCACCAGTTGACCAGTTGCTGCGGATCGTTCTTGAACTGTTCAGCCAGGCTGGCCGGAATGTTCTTCTGCAAGTAAGAACGATACGGAGTCAGCAGTTCGTTCTCGATGCGCGGTGCAAGTACTTCATTCACGTCAGCCTGTGCATCGGTATTGTAAAGGTGATCTTCCAGTACGCTGCATGGAGTGTCGCGCAAGTCTTTGTCGGATACGGTAGAAAGCAGTGCAAGAGCCCGTTCGCCCATATTCTTGGCAACGGCATTCTTCAGAAATTGCATGATTTCTGCGTAGTTTCCTCTTGATTTGATGATGCAGGCAACTGTCTTATCAGCATCCAGCTTCTGTTCGTCGGCGAATGCTTTTGCTTTTTCTTCTGTCGGGAAGGAAGCTACATACGCATTGCGGATAGCGTCTTCCTCATTCATTCTGCGGGTATTCTCGGCGCGCTGTTCCGGAGTAACTTCCGGAATGTTGGCTTTTTCAGCCGGCGGAACCATGTCGAACGGAAGAGTGACAGGATCTCCTTCCTGTTTGTCGAGAACGATGTTGACTTGTTTGTCCTTGCCGAATGAAACTTTCTGGAAACCGAACTTGCCGTTGGCAGATGCAAATACCAGCATGTCTCCCAGTCCGGCAGATAAGGTTGCACATCCTTTTTCGTCGCTGACTTTATGGGCTACGGTATAGAATTCTCCATAGTTGTATACTTTGAACTCTACATCAGCTCCCGCTACAGGTTTCTGGTCAGCACCGGTGACAAGGATTTCGGCCGGAGCGCTCTGTCCATAGTTGTCGATGATATTGATTTCTGTATAATTGGCAGTCTGCTTCATGACATCTTCCGGTCCGTTATAAGCGCCGAATACTTTGGTGTGCATAAGCATGCCTCGGCTTGCCGGTGCATTGAACCATCCCAGATTCAGGACAGGTTCCGGTTCGCAGGCACCCAGGAAATACCACTGGCCGTCTACCCAGGCTTCTACCCAGGCATGGTTATCGTCTGTATGCGCCCAGCGCGGAGTGTAGACCTGACGTGCGGGAATTCCTACTGAACGAAGGGCAGCAACCAGGAAGGTTGATTCTTCTCCACAACGACCGTATGCAGTTTTAACCGTGGCCATCGGACCGCTGGTACGGATATCCGAAGGAGTATAGACAACTTTTTCGTGACACCAGTGGTTTACTTCCAGCACGGCATCACGCATGGACAGATCTTTGACGCGCGGCCAGAGCTCTTTGTGGAAAGCCTCGCGTGCATTATCCATGTTTTCGTTGTTCACACGGATGGGCAGTACAAAATGGCGGAAGATCATGTCGGGAATCTGTTTTCCCCATGAAGCTTCCTTGCGGTTTTGAAGAGAATGGCGCACATTGTTCAGGTAATATTCTCCGGAATAATCAGAGATATCACTTCCTGCCATGTAAGCATACATGAACATCATGGCTTCCCGTTCTTCCTGCGTCATGTTGCCTTTGAACACATCAAAGAGGTTTCCATGACTGAACACTTGTTGCTTGGCAGCAAAGTCTGCCTCCACTTTAGCCCGGTAGTCAGCTTCTTTGATGAAGTGTTCCTCTGAGGTGCAGCTTCCAAGACTGAGGGCTGCTACCAGACTGAGCGAATAGAAAAATCGTTTTATCATATCGGTTTTTGGATTAAAATATTTTCTGGATTTGTAACAGATTGTTTTTTCCGGCTTAAAGATACGAATAAGATTTATTATAACAGGCGTTTTGAGAAAGGAATCTCGGAATAAAATTCAGTAGGACTGCTTCTTGCCGGACGGAAAGGTTCGTTCAGAGGGATTTATTCAAAATTTGTATAAAAAAGATGTGACTTAAATAATTTAGGAACTAATATTTTATAGTCTGAAGTTTTTTGTTTACTTTTACTTTCTAATCTGGATATTATGTAGAAACGCAGAACGCCAGATGTCCGATGTGGCTTGACAGGTAATTAATAAATACATTAAAGATGTTGAAAAAGAGTATTATGACTTTCTTGTGTGGAGGAACGTTGTCGCTGATGGCGATAGCAGGGGCTTCTGCACAGTCACAAACTTATGTACTGGATAAAGGCTGGGAGTTTTCACAGGCTGGCAGCAATGAATGGATGTCTGCACGTGTGCCGGGCACTGTTCATCAGGATTTGCTGGATCATGGCCGTCTGCCTGATCCGTTTTATGGAATGAACGAACAGAAAGTGCAGTGGGTAGAGAAAGAAGACTGGCTTTACCGGACTGTATTTACAGTGACGGCTGATCAGTTGAAGAGTGATGCGGCATGGCTGACTTTTGAAGGACTGGACACCTATGCCGATGTTTATCTGAATGGCTCCTTGCTATTGAAAGCAGACAATATGTTTGTTGGCCATAAACTGGCCGTCAAAGATGTTTTGCGCGAGGGAGAAAACCGGCTGATGATTCGTTTCCGTTCTCCGGTTGAGGAAACGGCTCCCCAGTGGGATACGGATGGTTTCAATTATCCGGCTGACAATGACCACAGCGAAAAGCGCATGAGCGTTTATACCCGTAAGGCTCCTTATTCATATGGCTGGGACTGGGGAATCCGTCTGGCAACAAGCGGTATCTGGCGTCCTGTGAAACTGACTTTCTGCAATGGGGCGGCCATTGATGATTTCTTTGTACGTCAGCAGGAAGTAACGGAACAGGTTGCTAAGGTAGACAATCAGCTGGAAATAAATAATGTTACTACTACACCGAAAGAAGCACAGGTAAAAGTGGTGTATGCTTATGGTGAGCAGGCTGATACCCTGACCCGGACCGTAGTTCTCCAGCCCGGAAAGAATTCTTTGTCAATGCCGGCCTGGATTGAAAAGCCGCATTTATGGATGCCTAACGGCTGGGGAGATCCTGCCTTGTATACCTTTACAGCAACAGTGTCGGTTGATGGGAAGGTAGTTGCTTCCAGGGAAGAAGCGATCGGACTCCGCTCAATCCGGGTAGTCATGGAAGATGATAAAGACGGAAAGAGTTTTTATTTTGAAGTGAACGGGAAACCGATGTTTGCCAAAGGATCTAACTATATTCCGGGAGATGCTTTGCTTCCCAATATGACGGGAGAACGCTATGCCCGTCTGTTTGAAGATATTCGGGCTGCCAATATGAATATGGTTCGTGTATGGGGAGGTGGTATCTACGAAGATGACCGCTTTTATGAGGAAGCCGACCGCAATGGTATTCTGGTGTGGCAGGACTTTATCTTTGCCTGCACGACTTATCCTCATGACCCGACATTCCTGAAACGGGTATCCGAAGAAGCTGTCTACAACATGCGTCGTCTGCGGAATCACGCTTCTCTGGCTATGTGGTGTGGTAATAATGAAATCTATGAGGGAATGCGCTACTGGGGATGGAAGGACAAATACAGTCCGGTAGTCTGGAAAGAAATGACCGAAGGATATGATGTCCTGTTCCGCCAATTGTTGCCCGAACTGGTTGAGGCAAATGATCCGGGACGTTTTTACATGCATGGTTCTCCCTATGAAGCGAACTGGGGACGTCCGGAAAGCTGGAAGATAGCAGACAGCCATAACTGGGGAACCTGGTATGGACAGAAACCTTTTGAAAGTCTCGATACGGAAATTCCCCGTTTCATGAGCGAATACGGCTTTCAGGCTTTTCCCGAAATGAAAACCATCCGCATGTTTGCGTCCCCGGAAGATTATGAACTGGAGTCACCGGTGATGAATGCGCATCAGAAGGCTTCTATCGGAAACTTCCTGATCAAGAAAACTATGGCCCTATATTATAATGTACCTGAAAAGTTTGAGGATCTCATCTATGCCGGTCTTATTTTGCAGGGGAAGGGGATGCGTCATGGCATAGAAGCTCATCGCCGTCACCGTCCTTACTGCATGGGAAGTCTTCCCTGGCAATTGAACGACAGCTGGCCGGTTGTTTCCTGGTCTTCCATTGATTATTATGGAAACTGGAAGGCTATGCACTATCAGATCCGCCGTGCCTTTGCACCGGTTCTGGTCGATGCGATCAAGGAGGGAAATAACCTTTCCTATTACATCATGTCCGACCGGCTGACAGACGAGGAACTGACTCTGAATCTGGAACTGATGGACTTCAATGGAAAAGTTTACCGCAAACAGAAAGTCGACGGTCTGCTTCCGGCCAATACTTCCAAACTGTTTTATCAGGAACCGGTGGAACAGGCTCTTGCCGGCCGTGATTCTGCGACCACCTTTATGCATATGGTCGTGAAATCGAAGAAGGGCGAAGTCCTGTCGGATGAAGTCTATTATTTTGCCCATCCAAAGGATCAGTTTCTGCCTAAAACACCGTTGCAGTGGCAGGTAAAGCAAAAGAAAGGTTATTGTGAAGTGACGGTGAAGGCTGACAAGCTGGCTCGTGATATCTTTATTGAAGTTCCGGTTCAGGGAGTGCGTTTCTCAGACAACTTCTTTGATCTGTTGCCGGGACAAAAGAAAAAAGTGATCATCACTTCGCCGGACGGTAAGTCACTGGATCATTTGCAGGTTACTGTCCATCAGCTGAGTGATGTACAATGACCGTTGTTTTATTAATCTTAAATGTATATTCATTTTTAAATTAGATCAATCAATATGATGAACCCTTTATCGAAAACCCATTTGTTGGGATTGTCGCTGGCAGGTTTGCTGTTTGCTTCCTGCTCGACTAGAGAAACGGTAGTGGCCGATTATCAGGTCGTACCCATGCCTTTGGAAATAACAACTGCACAGCAGGCTTCTTATCTGTTGAAAAACGGAGCTGTAGTTTATTATCCGGCCGGTAATGAAATGATGCGTCGAAATGCAGAGTTTCTGGCTGCTTATGTGAGGGAACAGACAGGTCTGGAGCTGAAACTTCAGGAAGGTGATGGCGGAAAGAACGGCATTACCTTAAAACTGGGACTGGCTGGTGAAAACAAGGAAGGCTACCAGCTGAAAGTAAATGCAGACGGGGTGACGATTGCAGCACCTTCTGAAGCCGGTGTATTTTATGGTATTCAGACTCTGAGAAAGTCTATTGACGTAGCTCAGGGAGCCAATATTGAACTTCCGGCTGTTGAAATCAATGATGAACCCCGTTTCAGCTATCGCGGTATGCATCTGGATGTATCCCGTCATTTCTTTACGGTAGATGAGGTGAAGACCTTTATCGACATGCTCGCATTGCATAATATCAACCGTTTCCACTGGCATCTGACGGATGATCAGGGATGGCGCATTGAGATCAAGAAATATCCGAAGTTGACTGAAATCGGTTCAAAACGTTCTGAAACCGTGATTGGCCGCAATTCCGGCAAATACGACGGAAAGCCTTACGGCGGCTTCTATACTCAGGAAGATGCCAAGGAAATCATTGCTTATGCTGCAGAACGTTACATTACCGTTATTCCGGAAATCGACCTGCCCGGTCACATGCAGGCTGCCCTGGCTGCTTATCCGGAACTGGGATGTACCGGAGGTCCGTATGAAGTATGGCGTCAGTGGGGTATTTCTGACAATGTTCTCTGTGCCGGAAATGATCAGACCATTCAGTTTATGAAGGATGTACTGGCTGAGATCGTGGATATCTTCCCGTCAGAATATATCCATGTGGGCGGTGACGAATGTCCGAAGACCCAATGGGAAAAATGTCCGAAATGTCAGGCCCGCATCAAGGCACTGGGATTGAAGTCGGATGCCAAACATACAAAAGAAGAACGTCTGCAAAGCTATGTGATTCATGAGGCAGAAGAGTTCCTGAATGAAAAGGGACGCCGCATGATCGGATGGGATGAAACGCTCGAAGGAGGACTGGCTCCGAATGCAACGGTTATGTCCTGGCGTGGAGAAGGCGGCGGTATTGAGGCTGCCAAGCAGAAACATGATGTAATCATGACTCCGAACACTTATTTGTATTTTGACTATTATCAGTCAAAAGATACCGACAATGAACCGTTGGCTATCGGTGGATACCTTCCTATGGAACGGGTATATAACTATGAGCCGATGCCGAAAGCCCTGACTCCGGAAGAACAGAAATACATCATCGGTGTACAGGCTAACTTGTGGGTGGAATATATTCCGACCTTGAAGCAGGCTCAGTATATGGTTTTGCCCCGTATGGCTGCTTTGTGTGAATCACAATGGTGTGCTCCTGAAAATAAAAATTATGAAGCATTCCTGCAGCGTGTAACCCGCCTGGTGGATATCTATAAGCTGAAAGGCTGGAACTATGCTTCGCACATTTTCGACGTTATGCTCGAACTCAAGCCGAACAGTGAAACAGGTACGCTGGATGCAACGGCACGCACTATTGACAATGCACCTATTTATTATACACTTGACGGAACTGAACCGACAGCCGCTTCACAGGCTTATACCGGTACAGTCAAAATAGACAAGGCCTGTACATTGCGTATGGTAGCTGTTCGTCCGGAAGGTAATTCACGGATTACGAAAGATGAAATTACTTTCAGCAAATCATCCATGAAGCCGATCACGATGTTGCAGCCCATTAACAAGCAGTATGAATTTACCGGTGCTACGGTATTGGTGGACGGTATGACAGGTAACCTGAACTACAAGACCGGCCGCTGGATTGCTTTCTACAAGAATGATATGGAAGCTGTGATTGACCTGAAGGAGCCGACAGAAATCAGCAGCATGACACTGCATACAGCCGTAGAAAAAGGTGACTGGATCTTTGATGCACGTGCTATTTCTGTATCTGTTTCCGATGACAACAAGGTGTTCAAGGAAGTAGCTTCTGAAAAATATCCGGTGATGAAGGAAACAGATCCGAATCAGGTTTATACTCATGAACTGAAGTTTGCTCCGGTGAAAGCCCGTTACGTGAAGGTTTATGCACAGCCTGAACACAAGATTCCGTCATGGCACGGCGGTAAGGGCAATCCGGGATTCCTGTTTGTTGATGAAATTATTCTGAATTGATCGTTATGAAACTGAAATTAAATCAATCACTGGCTGCGCTGCTGTTTTCAGCTTCTGTGTTTACAGCATGCGCACCCGTAGCCGAACAGACTTTATCGGTGACACCTGTCCCGATGGAAGTGAACTGGCAGCGGGGATCTTTCCGTCCGGATGCTTCTACCTCTTTGTGGATTGAAGCACCGGAGGCCGACCGGAGTATTCTGGCTGAATATCTTCAGGCTTCTCCGCTGGCTCTGAAGCTGGCAGATTCCCAGTCGGGAAATCAGGTTGTCCTGAAGCAGACAGATGCTTTGGAAGGGATTACTTCACCGGAAGGATATGTACTTTCTGTCAATTCCGACGGAGTGCGGATCGAAGCTTTGTCCGGTGCAGGACTTTTCTATGGTGTGCAGACTCTTTTGCAGATGGCTGCTGATGCTCCTGAAGGCATGACTGCTGTCACCGTAAAGGATGAACCTCGTTTTGAATACCGTGGTATCATGCTGGATGTGTCCCGTCATTTCCGCAGTAAAGAATTTGTGAAACGTCAGATAGACCTGCTGTCTTACTATAAGATCAACCGTCTTCACCTGCATCTGACCGATGCTGCCGGATGGCGTATTGAAATCAAGAAGTATCCGCGTCTGACCCAGTTTGCGGCATGGCGTCCGCAGGCTGTCTGGAAAGACTGGTGGAACGGAAAGCGGGAATATTGTGAAGAAACCGATCCCCGTGCACAGGGTGGCTATTATACACAGGATGATATCCGGGAACTGGTGGCTTATGCACAGAAACACTATGTAACCATCATTCCGGAGATCGAAATGCCTTCCCATTCGGAAGAAGTGCTGACAGCTTATCCGGAACTGTCGTGTACGCATGTGCCTTATAAGCAGTCGGACTTCTGTATCGGAAATGAAAAGACGTTTGAGTTTCTGGAAAACGTTCTGACTGAAGTCATGGAGCTCTTCCCTTCCGAATATATCCATATCGGAGGAGATGAAGCCGGAAAGGCTTCCTGGCCGAACTGCAAACTCTGTCAGGCACGTATGAAGAAGGAAGGACTGAAAGACGTGAATGAATTGCAGAGCTATTCCATTCACCGGATGGAACGTTTCCTGAACAGTCACGGACGCAAACTGCTGGGATGGGATGAAATCCTGGATGGTGGTCTGGCACCGAATGCAACGGTAATGTCCTGGAGAGGAACGGAAGGCGGGCTGGCTGCGATCCGTTCCGGACACAAGGCTATTATGAGCCCGGGACAATATTGCTACCTGGCTGATCCTGCGTTACTGCATTATGATTTCGCCCCAGCGTGAGGCCTTTTTGAAAATCACCCGCACCATGCAGTATACTTTTCAGGACTGCGAAAAGAATTTTTCTTATTCCTGTAATAACCACAATGCGTTTCTTAATATGATGGAGGGTGCTCTTACCGGTAAGACCGGTTTTACTGCGGATGCCGGATATTGTTATGTGGGGGCATTGCAGCGGGATGACAGGACTTTTATCGTTGCTTTACTGGCATGCGGCTGGCCTAATAACAGAAATTATAAATGGATGGATACAAAAAAATTAATGACCTACGGATTAGAAAATTATGTTTATCGCGATTTTCAAGTGAAAGCAGCCCCACACTTTGTACTGGTACAGAACGGCATTGAAAATAAAATGAACTATCCCTCTTCTGATCCTGTCCGGCTGGAAGTTCGTGCAAATACAGAACCATTCCGCCTTTTAATGAACCAAAAAGAGGATATTTCGATTCGATACTATCTGACAGATAAGGTCCATGCACCTGTCAGGGAGAATACCCGTCTTGGGATTATGAAGTGTTATCTTGGAGATGAAGTAATCCGGGAATTTCCTCTTGTCGCAACGAAAACCATTGCAAAACGTACTTTGAAAACCTGTTTTGATTATGCTATATTAAAATATATCAATAAAACTGATTAAATTCATCACTGGAATATATCTGAAAGCTATGATACTATAGGTGAAGACAAAAAAGAGCAACTAAATTGATGAAATATAAGGAGTGTACAACTATGGAAAACTGGAAAAAATACGAAAAGACTTATTTTATGCCGCCAGAGCCATGTTATGACTGGGTAAAGAAAGATTCAATTGACAAAGCACCAATCTGGTGCAGTGTTGACTTGCGTGACGGCAATCAGGCGCTTGTTGACCCTATGAATATGGAAGAAAAACTTGAATTTTTCCACACGCTTGTTGATATGGGCTTTAAGGAAATTGAAATAGGATTTCCGAGCGCATCTGAAACAGAGTACGAAATCTGCCGTGAATTGATTGAGGGCAACCATATTCCTGATGATGTTACAATTCAGGTTCTTGTACAAGCAA
>OGYM01000864.1_pt1 | contig 23266 bp, 18 predicted proteins | sample 1576491 | NCBI WGS metagenome assembly OGYM01 (sample SAMEA3541515, study PRJEB24748) | human gut metagenome | biome: human gut; feature: human-associated habitat; material: faeces | place: China | collected 2012 | reverse complement strand
GGGCGCTGCTGTACGGACTGCGCGGGGCGCTGTACCGGCTGCTGTCTCTGCTGCGGAGCGGCCGGACGCTGCTGGGCAGCTGCAGGCTTCGTCTGTGCCGCGGGTCTCTGCTGAGACGCCGCAGGGCGTGACTGTGCCGCCGGTTTCGGCTGCACGGCCTTGGGCTTTGGCTGGGAGGCAGGTTTTGCCTTGGGCTTATCCGAGTCGGAACTGAATTCGCGGAGGATATCGTCAAGGTCGAAGCCGTAATCTTTATCGCTCATTTCAGCTCCTCCTCTCAATTCACGGTGCCGCCGGTCAGGGCGCTAAGCATGGCGGAGTTCGGGATGATATACCAGTCTCCGTTGGTGTACTCAAGCTCCACCTCAAAGGCGGTCGTCGTATAATAATTCTGCGCGCGCTCAAGCACCGCCTGTACCGCAGCGGAGTACGCCTCGTCGGTCACGGCGGGAAGATAATTGTTATTCTCGTCGTACACCTCGCTGCGCGAGCGGGACTGCACGATGGAGTTGAGGTTCTCCTCGGTCTTGCTCTGCACATCATCGCCGATGGAGCTGAGGTCGAGATACTGGAAAACGACCTGCTGTTTCGCGGTCAGCCCATCCACGGTGCAGTCGCCGTAGAGCTTATAGGAATAGCTGGCCTTCAGCGCGTCATATGCGAGCACGGCCGTCTCGCTGTCGGGCGTGTTCTCAAGGCCGAGCGTGGAGTAACCCTCCATGTGCTCGTACGCGGCGGTATAGTTTCCGGCGGTCATATCGTCGAAAAATTCCGTGACGACGGCTTGCGGGTCGCCGCTGGGCTTGACTATGATAGCGCCGTGCACGCTGCCGTAGAAGCAGGCGAACAGCGCCGCGCCGGTGAGCAGCACAGACGCCAGCGCCCATGGGATGTTTATCTTGCGGCGTCCGCCCTTGCAGGACATGACCGCGGCCACGCCGCAGACGACGAGCAGGCAAATGCCGGCAACTGCAAAAATATTCATAACAGAGTCCGTACCTTCCTCAGTTGTATTCGCTTCGGGAGTGCTTGGGGTAGTGCCGTCCGATGCGGAAGCCGTCGGCGCGGGGGAATTGAGTGCCTCTATCGCGGCGCGTTCCGCGTCCTCGGCCTCCTGCACGCGGCGTATCGCCGTGTGATACTGCGCGTAATCGCTCATCAGGCTGCAATAGTCGGTCAGCGCAACGTAGCCGTTTTTCAGCGTATCCGTGAACATGACGATAACTATCGGATCGTCGGTATACACGATGGCGCAGTCGTTCATGTACAGCTTGGAGCCGTCCACGAGGTAGCCGTATTTATGCGCGACCTCGTACTCCTGCTCGTGGAACTTGAAGTAGTTCTTCGGCTCGGCCTTCAGCATGACGTCGATGAGGCCGGGGAAATTGTCCTTCTCCGTCTCAAGCAGGTTCAGGCAGTGGATCATCTGCCGCGCCGTGCAGAAATTGTTCTCGTAGAACTTCGCGTCAACTGTCTCCGCGTCCTCGCCCATGTACGGCGCGATCAGCTCGCGATAATGGCGGTATGTACCGAGGTTTTTCCACAGGAGCTTTGCCATGTCGTTGTCGGAGTTTATGATCGTCCACTCGAGGAGCTTCGAATACTTCACTCCGGCGATGGTGTCGTCCATGGTCATCTCGCCGTTATGTATCTTCTCGGTGTAGATCATGTTCAGCGGCACCTTGTACATGCTGCCCGCGACCAGATACGTGTCCCCGTTGAGGAAGTGCTCCTCACCGGTCACGGTGTTGCGGTAGCCGAGCGCGACATCCTCGGGGTCGATGTTGTGCTCCGTCAGGAATTGGTCGATGACCTCGTCCCAGGTCTTGTCCTTGAAGCGCTCGTCGTCCTCCCCGTCGGCAAACGCGGCGGGCAGCAGCGCCGTTATCATGCACAGCGCCGCAAAAAGGCATATAATTTTTCTCTTCAGCTTCATATCCTTCTCTATTCCTCCCCGTCTGATGGCAGGGCATAATAAACTAAGGTAATTATAGCCGTTCCCCCCTCTGATTTCAAGAGCAATAAGCTGTCTTAAGAAAAATTTGAGAAGGAATGGAACAAGCGCCGCAGAAACGGGAATAATATGAATAAAGGGCAGACGGCCAAAGGGGGGCTTGACGTGAATATACCGAATGCGCTGAGCATACTGCGGATACTGCTGACGCCGCTTTTCGCGGCGCTGTATCTGCGCGGGCAGACCGGAGCGGCGGTGGCGGTGCTGCTGCTCTGCGCGCTGACGGACGTGCTGGACGGATACATCGCCCGCCGCTTCGACATGGTGACGGAGCTTGGCAAGGCGCTGGATCCCGTGGCGGATAAGCTGATACAGGCGGCGATGATGCTCTGCGCCGCGGCGCGCACGCCGCTGGTGTGGCTGCTGCTGGCAGCGCACATCCTGCGCGAGACGCTCATGGCTGCGGCGGGACTGTATATGCTGCGCGTTCTGGGGCAGGTATACGGCGCGCAGTGGTACGGCAAGGTCTGCACGGCGCTGATATACGCGGTGATGATAGCGCTGCTGCTGTTTCCGGATATGCCGGAGCCTCTGGCCGCGGGCGGCGTTTTCACCTGCGTATTCATGGTGCTGATGTGTCTGGTGATGTATCTTGCCGATTACGCACGCGTCCTGCGTGGGGAGAAAAGATAGCTCAAGCCGCCCATCGCTTTTCGATGGGCGGCTTTTCTGATAAATGCCGTTATTTGTTTATGACGCTGTAATTCACGCGGTCAAGCGCGGCGTCTATATCTTCGTCGCTTGCGCCGTCGGGCAGATACAGCCGCATCGTCACGTAGGATTTCTCAAGGAAAGCATACGCATAGATCTCGTTTCCGTCCGCCAGCACGGTTAACACGGTGCCGTCCGGCGCGGTGTGCTCGCGCGCGTATAGCTCATCCGGAGCGTCGGCTATCTCGTACATCTCCATCCCGCTCGAAAGCGTGGTGTACGGCGAATTGTAGAGATACACGTCATTCGTACTGTCGCTCGCCGTGACGCCGTCAAAGTAGAACGACACGGCGAAGGTGCCCTCGTCGTAGTAATAGACCTTGTCGTAGCCGCTCGGCGGCTCGCGGAAGAAATCGCCCGTACAGAACTTGTCTGAGATAAACTGCGTAAGCTCCTCGTTCGGGATGTCCATATCCAAGGGCGTGTACTCCCGGCCGAACTTCTCCGCGAGCGATTTCGAGGTGTCGCTTGAGCCGAGCTGCGTGCTCTGCCCGCGCAGGGCGAGGCCGTATTTCGCCGCTATCTCCTCCAGCTTCACTTCGCCCGCGGCGTCTCTGGCAAAGTAGAAGTAGTCGTATTTCCCGAAGCCCTGCGCCGCGAGCAGCAGGTGATCCTCCCAGGCCTTGACCTCCTCGGATGGGGCGGAGCGCGTCTCGATGGGCGCAAGCTCGCCGTCCACGTACCCGTACAGCGTTATGGTGCAGGTTCCGTCGTCGCTATAATCTGTGTCGATAGCGGCGAGACCGTCGGGCAGATTCAGCATGAACGCGGGCGTGGTGTCGGGCAGCGAGTCACGGTATTCCTCCCATTCCGCCCATGCGAGCCGCGAGTTCTCGACCGCGCGCTTCACCTCTTCGGGCATGTAATCGGGCACCTCCTGCGGCTGTGTCAGCGATATCCTCCGCGCCTCAGGATTCACCGTCCGCTGGACGCTGCCGTCGGTCTGCTCGGCAAATTCGTACACCGGATTGTCCGTCGGATCCATCGCCATCGCCCGCAGGCCGAACAGATCAGTGGCGTAGGCCGCAGCGCCCAGCGCCGCTAGCAGAGCCACGATCGCCGCGATGAGCGCGGATCGGCGCAGCGTTTTTCTGCGGTGTTTATTCAAATTTATGACCTCCCTCGTGTCATTCCCCACCGTCCCGCCGTGCATCAGCTCAATGGCCTCGTCCACGGCGGCGGCGTCAATATCGTTCATGGCAAGCAGAAAATCGAGCGGATTCATATTAATTCCTCCTTTTCGAGGTAAGTCCGCAGCTTCTGCCGAGTGCGGTATAAAGAGGTCGTCACTTTGCTCTGCGAGAAGCCGAGCCGCGCGGCAATATCCGCAGTCGGCGCGAAGAGCCAGTAGCGGCAGATGAAAATGTTCCGGTCGTCGGCCGAGAGCGTGCGCAGGAATCCGTCTATCGCCTGCGTAAGCTCGCGGCGCTCGTATTCGCGCTCGACCACCGCGGAGGAGGCGAGCGTTTCGCCCAGCTCCTCCAGCGCGAGATCGGCTCCGCCGTTTTTCAACGCGGCGCGGCTGCGCAGACGCTTCAGGCTGAGGTTGCGTGTCACCGCGGCGATAAACGCGCGGAAGCGGGACGGGTGCTGCGGCGGGATGCAGTTCCACAGGGCAAGATATGTATCCGCGACGCACTCCTCGCTGTCCTCGCGGCTTGAGAGGATGTCGTCCGAAATTTTCCGGCACAGCCGCCCGTATTTCTCGTCCGTGCGGGCGATCGCCGTCTCGTCGCGCCGCCAGTACAGCTCTATTATCTTTTCATCATCCATAACGGCCTCCAAGGTTTCCGAAAGCGCTTTCACTTATAGAGTACCGGTTGCGGACGAATTTGTCACGGGAATTTCAAAAATTTTTCTTTAAATCACCTTTTCCGCGTCGAACATGCCCTGCAGCAGCTCAAGTCCGGGGCGGTAGAGCTGGTTCACGGTCCAGCAGCTTATCCCCGCGAGGCCGTATTCGTTCACCAGCTCCAGCCGCGCGCGGACACTGCGCGCATCCTCGAACCACACCACGCGCCGCACGCCGGCGGCGTCGGTGTACGTGAAGAACGGCGCCTGCGCGGTGCGGTCGAATTTTATCTCCGCCCCGGCCGAGGCCGCAAGATTCATCGCCGCCGCGTTTGAGATGACCGTCGCCGCGTCGCCCTGCCGCCATGGCAGCCGCCACGAGTAGCCGTAGTTTGAAAAGCCCATGAGAATTTTCCCCGGCGGTATCTCGCCCACGGCATATTCCAGCACCCGCCGCATACGGTTCACCGGCGATACGGCCTGCGGCGCGCTGTACGTGTAGCCCCATTCATAGGTCATTATTATCACGCGGTCGGCGTACCTGCCGTGAGCGGCGTAGTCGTGCGCGGTGTACAGCAGCCCCTCCTGCCCGGCGCTCTCCTTCGGGGCAATGGCGGTGCTGAGGAAGTAGCCGCGCTGGTGCAGTTCGTCGGCGGCGCGGCGGAGAAACTGGCTGTAACTGTTGCGGTCGTAGGGGTAGACATATTCGATGTTGAAATTGACGCCGTAATAGTTCTTCATGCGCAGCACGGAGAAGATATTCTCGAACAGCGCGTCCTGCGCAGTCTTATCCGTGAACAGCGCGTGGGCAATCTCGCCGGAGAAACCGCCGGAGCGGCCGAGATTGGTCACGGTCAGCAGCGGCGCGGCATTGTCCGCGTAGGCCGCCGCGATCATCCGCGCGTCCTCTATCGGCAGCAGTCCGCCCGCCGCATCCGCCTGATAACAAAACGGGCAGAAAAACGTCAGATACGGCATAGTCTCCGCCATTACCGCGTCAGATATGGCGGGGTAGGCGTAGGCGTTGACCTCTATCGCGCGTCTGTCCGCCGTGCCGCCAGGAACGAGCAGCGCCATGCCGGGCACAAGCCGCGCGGGGTCGTTGAGCTGGTTTATCCGCGCCATCTCCGCCGCGTCCGTTCCGTACCGGCGGGCGATGCCGTAAAGGCTGTCTCCGCCGCGCACAACATATATCTCCATAAGCTCTCCTTTCACGATCTCCGATTGCTGATATATTATATATATTCGTGAACGGCGCATTTTTGCAGGGCGATTCCCACGCGGGATAAAGCCTCTGCACCTTATGGGCAATATAAATAAGAACCTCCGCACACTGTCGTGTACGGAGGTTCGCGGTTGTGGATATAATTCGGCTTTATTTTCCGAATTATATTGTGATTGCGCCGGAGCTATTAATCTTTTAATACTATTTTGCTACCGTTTACTGTCACACTATATTGCGAATCAAGGTCAGTAATATGGGCATAGTACGTGACAAAAGTTTTTCCAAGAGCATTATCGGTTCTTTCGAGCGGATAAAACTCGGTATTATATTCGTCCGATATAGTTAACTTTTCACCATTTGTGTCAGAAACGGTCACAAAATAATCGTTTGTGTTCTTGTATTGATAAACATATACGACAACACTGCCGGAAAACTTCTGAACTATTCTTTTTGTCTCCCAGCCAATTCCTATCTTCCATCCATTTGCCGTTTTAGGTACGATCAGATACGTGTCAGAATCTTTTTTACGATCAATAATGAAGTCGCAATTATCTCCCTTAACCACAAGTTCAATATTTGATTTCCCTGAATTAAAATACTCATATGCTGCTTTCGGAGAATCAAAAGTCACAAAGGAATTTTCAATTGGCAGAAAGGCCAATACAGTAACCAATATCACAGATAAGCCCGCAAAAACATCATACAGAATATGTTTGCGCGCTGTCTTGGACGTCTTTATCACCGCAATTGAGCACACGAAAAAGATAAACCCAATTATCAACCTAATGATTATATACATTGTGCTATATCCTCCCGTTAATTGTCGGTCACTTCCGTAGTTTTCTCATTTCCAGATTACCAAATCCGGAGTTTTCTGTCAATGTTCCGCAGCGCGGGCGGGCAGGAAATTTCAGCGCTATTCAGCACGATTCCGGCCGTGATTTCAAATATATATTCGTGAAAATGCTGTATTTGCAATCTCGGATATATATGCTATAATATTCTATATATTTATAACCATAATATTTTATATAATTAAGAGAAAAATAATAAACAAAAGGGTGCAATAATATTGCACTTTTTTACTAATTATGATATCATTATTTTAGTATGATAGTGAGGAATGTATATGAAAAAAATAAAAGATAAAAGTAAAATGTATATGATACTTGGAATAAGCTTTTTAGTATTAGCAGTACTAGGCAGTGCTTACGCTTATTATAAATATGTAATAGCTACGATTAACGTAGATACTATAACTAGAGGATTAGATTATTATATTAATTATACTAAAGGAACAGATATAACATCTTCTACTTTAAGCCCTGGTACAGATTATACTAGTGGTAATAATCTAAGTGTTACACTATATAAAAAAGATAATACTTATACTATTTATGGTCATATATATCTAGATATATCTAATATAAGTGCTAATCTAAGTAGTAGTAATGCTCTAAAATATGCAGTATTAGAAGGTTCTGCTAAAATATCTGAAGGTACACTGGGAGGAACATCTTCTGGTGAATCATATTTACTAGCGGTCAATATTCCTTTAAAAACAACATCAACAAAATATACCGTATATTTATGGTTTGATGAAACATCGAGTAAGGCTTCAACTGCTGAAAATACTTCGATTAGTGCTACAGTAAGATGTGAAGCCACTATGAAAGAAATAGATGATGAACCATATACATATAATGCAGCAGCATACATAAAATCACTATATAACAGTAGTACTAAAACTACAGTAATTAATAATAGTATTAATTATGAATATGATACAACTAATAGTCTTATGAAAGATGTAGGTGGCAACATTCGTTACTACGGAGCATCACCTAATAACTACATATATTTTAACTGTAGTGATTATTCTAATCAATCTAGTTCTACATGTGAAACATGGAGAATAATAGGAACTTTTGGTAATAAAACAAAATTGATAAGAAATTCAAGTATAGGCGAATATTCATGGGATAATAAGGATACATCTACAGGAGCAAAAAGTGCTTATGGTAAAAATGACTGGACAGATGCTAGACTAATGAAACTATTAAACCAAGGATATGAATCAGAAACTACAGGTGGAAGTTTATATTATAACTCAGGAAGTGGTAACTGTTACTCAGGGCAGAATAACGCAACAACAGCATGTGATTTTACTTCTACAGGAATCAAAAACGATACAACAAGGAATATGATCTCAGATAATACTTATTCATTACTAGGATGGAATAATAATTCGATATATTCAAATCAAATATATGAATATGAAAGAAGTACAGGAAGTGTATATACAGGAACACCGACTAGTTGGACCGGGAAAGTTGGTTTAGCCTATGTAAGCGATTATGGTTATGCGGCAGATTTGAGTAAATGTACTAAGCAATTAGGAAGTTATAATGATAGCACATGTGCATCAAATAACTGGATGAAGGCAATAATAACTAATAATAGTACTAATGCTTCTGGATGGCTGTTAACTCATTATTATGGCGATTCTTGCGATACATGGCGCACTTATTGGGCTGGAAACGCTGGATATAGTGGAGCATATTATGCATTTGAAGTTACACCTGTTCTTTATTTAAAATATAGAATAAGTATTAATTCAGGAACTGGTACGAGTTCAGACCCATATCAAATTTCTACATAAAAAATATTACAAATATAAAAAGAATAAGAAGGGAGAATAGTAATTATGAATATAACTAATTATTATGTTAAAAATAAAGATGATTTAATTAGTAATAAAGATTCTTATATAGTAGGGAAGAAGTTTAGAATTACTGTATTATCTCCTAGACTTATTAGAATCGAATATAATGAAAAAGGTTTATTTGAAGATAGACCAACTTCTTTAATTATTAATAGAAGTTTTCCTAAGATAGATTACTTTATTACTGAAAGTGATTCTATGATAGAGGTAAATACTGGTGTATTTACTTTAACTTATGTTAAAGATAGTCCTATTAAATCAGGAATATTATCTAGTAATATTAAGGCAGTCATTAATGGTACTAAGAAGGAATGGCAGATTAATAACCCAGAAGTAAGAAACTTAAGAGGTATTAATTATTCTATTGATAGTGTTAAAGATAAAATTGTTTTAGATAAAGGTTTATATTCTTTAGATGGTTTTTGTCTTTTAGATGACAGTAGGTCTTTAGTATTAGATGAAAATGATATGTTTATAGAAAGAGATAAAGATATTAAAGACTTATATTTATTTATGTATGGTAATGATTTTGAAGGATGTTTAAATGATTACTTTACTTTAACTGGCTATCCTAGTATGATACCTAGATATGCCCTAGGAGCATGGTGGTATAAGAATAATAATTATAAAGAAGAAGAAATAAAAGAGTTAGTAGATAGATTTAATCATGATAATATACCAATATCAATCTTCTTACTAGGAGATTACTGGCATGATCAAAATAATGGCTATACACCAAGTATTAATTTAAAGAATATAAGTAATTATTTAAATAGTAATAATATCAAATTAGGAGTAACTATTAATCCTAAATATGAAATAAAAGAAGGTAGTAATGACTATCAATTGATTAGCAATTATATTAAGGCTAATAAATTTAGTTTTATTCCTTTTAGTAATGATAAAATAGGATTATACTTTAATTTATTTATTAATAATTTAGAAAGTATGGGCGTAAATATCTTTAGTATAGATTATAATAACCCCTTAGATAGAATAAACTTATGGAAGTTAGATCATTACCATTATGGTAAGAAAGTAATTAGTAATCAAAGAGGCTTAATACTTACTCGTAATAGTGGTATTGCACCTCATAGATATCCAATTATATGGAGTGGTAAAACACTAGTTAATTGGACTACTTTAAATTTACTTCCTAGATATAATCTTCAAGGGTATAACATAGGAGTATCTTATATAGCACACCCAATAGGAGGTTATAAAGGCGGTATTGAAGAAGATGAATTATATTTAAGATATATGCAGTTTGCTTGCTTTTCACCAATCTTTCTATTAGCTAGTGAAGGTGGTAAATATTATAAAAGAGAACCATGGAAATGGAGCCCTACTATTGAAAAAAATATTGAATATTATATGAATTTAAGATATAAATTAATACCATATTTATATAGTGAAAGCTATAATTATCATATTACCGGTCATGGTATAGTAAAACCATTCTATTATGATTATCCAAAAATAATAGATGAAATAGCCTATAAAAATCAATATTTCTTTGGTCGAGATTTCTTTGTAGCTCCAATTACTGAAAAAAAGAACACTATTATAAATAGAGTTATGAAAAAAGTATTCATACCAAATGGAATTTGGTTTGATTTCTTACAAGGTAAAAAATTTATTGGTGGTAAAAGTTACAATAACTTCTATCGTGATGAAGATTATCCGGTTTTTGTTAAAGCAGGAGCCATTATACCAGAAAGTACAAATATTAAAGAAGAAATACCTACTACTTTAGAAGTACTTGTATATCCACTTAGTGATGGAGAGTATTCACTATATGAAGATGATGGATTTAGTAATAATTATAAAAACGGACTATATATGATAACTAAGTTTAACTATCATTATGAAGAAGATAATTATACTTTTAAAATTAGTAAAGAAAATGGTCGTAACCTAGTAAGTACTAGAAGTTATCTAATAAGATTTAAAAATATAAAAAACATTACTGAAGTAACAATAAATGATAAAAACATTAAATATAATTACTATTATGATAAAGATGACTTTATAGTAGAAGTAAAAAATTTATTAATAGGTAGAAATCTAGAAATAAATATTAAGGGTAAAGATTCATTAGTTAGTTCAGTTAGTTTAGTAAATGAAGAAATAAAAGAAATATTATATGATATAAATATAACTACTAAGTTAAAAGAACAAATAGATAAAGTATTATTTAGTGATATTGATGTTCGTAAAAAGAGAATAGCAATTAGAAAATTAAAAAGAAAAGGATTAGATAATAAATATATAAAAATATTTATTAATTTACTTGAATACATTCAAAAAATATAGTATAATACACAGATATATGGAGGTAATAAGATGATGCAAATATTAAAAATATTATTAGAATACATAATTTGTTATGCTTTGGTTTTTCTTCTCTATTACCTCATATTTATTAGAAAGAAAACTAAGTATAATAAGAATAAAGTACCAGTAGAATATTATTATATACTGAGTTTATATAAACTCAGTAATAAAGATGTTAATTATAAAAGATTTATGTATATATCAGGTTTTATAAATACTTTTATAATAGTAACAACTTATATGATAGTATCAAAATTATTAAATAAATGGTTTTGGCAATTACTATGTGGTATAGTTATAATAGCATTACTTATTATAATATGTTATGGAGTGCTTGGAAGATACTATCAAAAAAACAAAAAACACGAAGAGAGGTAATAGAATGTATAATTTTAAAAAAATAGAAAAAAAATGGCAAGAATATTGGGATAATAACGAAAGTTTTAAAGCAGTTACAGGTAGTGATAAAAAGCCTTACTATATATTAGTAGAGTTTCCTTATCCATCTGGCAGCGGACTTCATGTTGGACATGTAAGAAGTTATACTGCTCAAGATGCACTTGCTAGAATGAAAAGAAGAGAAGGTTATAATGTATTATATCCAATGGGATGGGATGCTTTTGGTGCACCAGCAGAACAATATGCTATCAAGAATCATATTCATCCTAAAGATGCTGTAAAAGAAAATATTAAAACATTTAAAGGGCAAATGAAAAAATTAGGCTTTTCATTTGATTGGAGTAGAGAAATTTCTACTACTGATCCAGAATATTATAAATGGACACAGTGGCAATTCTTGCAATTTTATAAACATGGAATGGCTTATAAAGCAACAGTACCAGTAAACTGGTGCCCAAATTGTAAGACAGTATTATCTAATGAAGATGCTGCCGGTGGTGTTTGTGAAAGATGTGGTACAGAAGTAGTCCAAAAAGAAAAATCACAATGGATGTTAAAGATGAGTGAATATGCTGAAGATTTACTTACCGGACTTGATGATACTAATTTCAAAGAAAGAGTAAAATTAGGTCAAATAAATTGGATAGGCAAATCTACTGGTGTTGAACTAGATGTTAATATTGTAGGAGGAGGCTCTTTCTCAGTATTTACAACATGTATTGAAACAGTATATGGTATTACTTTCTTTGTTATTGCTCCAGATGGTAAATTAATTAAAGAATTAATGCCTAGAGTAGAAAATAAAGAAGAAGTAAATGCCTATATTACTGAAACAGCTAAAAAGTCTAGTATGGATCGTACCGAGCTTAATAAAGGTAAGACTGGTGTTGAGATAAAAGGTGTTAAAGCCATTAATCCAATTAATGGTAAAGAAGTACCAATTTTCTTAGGAGACTTCGTATTAGGAGATTATGGAACCGGAGCCGTAATGGCAGTACCATCTCATGACCAAAGAGATTTTGAATATGCAAAAGAGCATAATCTAGAGATGGTTGAAGTAATATCAGGAGGAGATACTAGTGTTAAAGCCTTTGAAAAGCATGATTATTTAGGTAAAGGCTGTAAACTAGTTAATTCAGAAGAGTTTACTGGAATGACAGTTGAAGAGGCTAAAGAAGCAATTACTAATAAATTAGAAAAAGAAGGAATAGCTAGAAGAGTTAATAATTATAAGATGAGAGATTGGATTTTCTCTAGACAAAGATTCTGGGGTGAACCAATACCAATGATTTATTGTGATAAGTGTGGTTGGGAGCCAATGGATGAAAAAGATTTACCATTATTACTTCCAGATATTGCTGAATATGAACCAACTGACACAGGTGAATCACCACTTGCTAAGATAGATAGTTTTGTTAATACTACCTGTCCAAAATGTGGTGGACCTGCTAAAAGAGAAACAGATACTATGCCTAACTGGGCTGGATCATCTTGGTATTTCTTAAGATTTATGGATCCACATAATGATAAAGAATTTGCTAGCATGGATGCTATGAAATACTGGAATAGAGTAGACTGGTATAATGGTGGTATGGAACATACAGCCAGACACTTACTATATGCTAGATTCTGGGTACAAATGTTATATAACTTTGGTTTAGTACCTAAAAAAGAAATGATTTGGACGAGAGTTAGTCATGGTATGGTACTTGGTGATAACAATGAAAAGATGAGTAAGAGTAAAGGTAATGTTATCAATCCTGATGATATCGTTAATGACTATGGAGCAGATACTCTAAGAGTATATGAAATGTTTATGGGTGATTATGAACAAGATGCTCCATGGAGTACAGACTCATTAAAAGGATGTAAGAGATTTATTGATAGAGTAATTAGATTAAAAGATAAAGTAACTACTGAAGAAGAATACTCTAAAGATTTAGAAGTAATAATAAATAAGAGTATTAAAAAAGTAGGCTATGATTTAACTCATATGGCTTATAATACAGCAGTTTCTACACTTATGATTTTAGTAAATGCTTATGATGAAAAAGAAACAATTACTAAAGGTGATTATAGAGTATTATTAGACTTATTAAATCCAATTGCTCCTCATATAACTGAAGAATTAAATGAAAGTTTAGGATATACTCCAATTTGTGATAGAGCATGGCCTACATATGATGAAGAAAAAACTATTGATAATGAAATAGATATAGCAGTTCAAGTAAATGGTAAAGTAAGAGATACTATTAGAATAAAGAAAGATTCATCTAAAGAAGAATTAGAAGAACTTGCCATGAATAGTGAAGTAATTAAAAAATGGCTTGAAGGAAAAGAAATAGTTAAAGTAATCTGTGTACCAAATAGAATAGTTAATATTGTAATAAGATAGTCTTTATAGATTATCTTATTTTTTGCTTAAATGTAAAATGAAATCGTTCCAAAATGCAAAATAGGTCTTTTTAATAAAATAATAACTTATATATAATAAGCATATTGATGCATCATTTATAGACCCTAGGCTATAAATGACAAGTAAAGATTACAAGCTTTACTTGCAAATAAAAACCAAAAATGCTTGAATAATTATATAAAGTATGATAAAATAGCATATATAAAAAGGAGAAATTATGGAAGAAACAATATTAAATACAGAAGAAAAAATGATGTTAACAATAGAATCATTAGAAAATAAGTTTACTAATGTAAGAGCAGGAAGAGCAAATCCTAATATGCTAGATGGTGTGATGGTAGAATATTATGGAACACCAACACCACTTAAAAGTTTAGCAAATATATCCGTTCCTGAAGCAAGACAACTATCAATTAAACCATTTGATAGATCATGCTTAGGAGCAATAGAAAAAGCAATCTTTGAAGCAAACTTAGGAGTAACTCCTAATAACAATGGTGAAGTAGTATTTATCGTAATACCACCACTTACTGAAGATAGAAGAAAAGACTTAGTAAAACAAGTTAAAGCTTTAGCAGAAGAAGCAAAAATAGCTTTAAGAAATATAAGACAAGATGCTAATAAAGCATTAAGTAATCTAGAATTACCAGAAGATGAAGAAAAAAGAGGTAATGAAAGAGTACAAGAATTAATAAATGAATATAATAAAATAGTTGATGAAAAATTAAAAGAAAAAGAAAAAGACTTAATGACTATATAATTATATTTAAAAGGGGGAATTAGTTATGAAAGAAGTATTTATGCCATCAATGGATGAACTATACAAAATGCAAGATATGGGAGCAGACCTTAAACTATATCTATATGCTAAAGCAATTGAAGCCTTATGTATAGAATATAATAACTTTCCAAGAAAAGGAAGTATTTTAAAAAATGAATTCAAGTATATTAGAGAGGATGAAAAGATAACTCAGGCTGTATGTATGATGTATCCTAGAGAAATAGAATTCTCTGAAGTATCTAAATATAATCCTATTCTAGCTAAACAATTAATCACAAGGAAAGAATTTAGAGATATATATAGATTAGATAATATAAGTAGTTTTTATACTTGTGCTTCAGACAATCTAACACCAGAAGCAGTAGATATCCTATCTAAAGAATTACCAAATAATCCCAAATATCGTTTTGAATATAAACAAAGTAAACTAAATAGTGTCCTAGATGACATATTTATGGGAAAGATTAACATAGATAATATGTGTCTATTTATGAATAATGAACAAAGACAACAATTTATAAGCAAATTATCTATGATAGAACCATATTATATTATGCAACTTATAGATAGTGAAAACAAGAATTCACTCCTAAGACTAGCAGTAATAGAATATATAAATAGATATGGATTTAACTATATAAGTGAAGGTAATAAACAAGAAGATATTCTAACAAATCAAACTACAGAAGTAAAAAGATTATTTAGATGTATAAAAAGAAAATAAGACAATGATAAGGAAGTAGTAATATTAGAGAAGTTTAATAGAGAGTCGGGAATGATGGAAGCCTGATAAAATATCTAATACGAATTCACCCTTTAGTCTTAACCGTTAATCTGGTTAAAGATTCCAAGTAGTATAACAATAGTTATAAAGAAAGGTGGTACCGCGGATAATAATATTCGTCCTTTTAGGTATCATCTTTTTTAATTATAAAAAAGAGGTGAATATGAACTATAATATAGAATATTTATTAAGATATGTATCTAATGATACTTATAAGAAGATACAAAAAAATAAAAGTAATTATATTCTTTCTCTAGTTGAAGATAATTATATAGATACCGACTTAAATATAAAATATTTAATAAAGTATGGAGTAAAGAATATAGATAAAGTAGTATATGATTCATTAGAAGACTTAACCATAAGTCATAATGAATATATAAAGAAAATAAAAGATTATGAAAAAAAATATAGTAAAGAAGAAGTAATAATGCTTCTTGATAATGTATAAGGAGGAAATTATGTTAGAAAGATTAGAAGAAATAAAAAAACAAGGTTTAGAAAAAATAAATAGTGCTAAATCTAGTAAAGAATTAGAAGAAATAAGAAGAGAATTATTAGGTAAGAAGAGTCCACTTACCGAAGTATTAAAAACTCTAGGTTCATTAGATGTCGAAACCAAAAAACAAGTAGGTATGAAAGCTAATGAAATAAAAAATTACTTTGATGAAAAACTAAATGAAAAAGATAAAGACTTAGTAGATAACGCTAGAGTTACAGATGAAGAAATAGATGTAACATTACCAGGTAAAGAAATAAATAGTACTGGAGCTTTACATCCAATAACCCAAATGTGTTATGACTTAAACGACGCCTTTTTATCCTTAGGATTTGAAGTATATAGTGAGAACGATATCAGTAGTGAAAAGTTTGCTTTTGATAACCTAAACTTCCCTAAAGATCATCCCGCTAGGCAATCAATGGATACATACTGGATAGAGGGAACAGAAGATAAATCTGCTGAAGAAAGATTATGCTTAAGACCACACTTAACAGGAGGTTCCGTAAGATACTTATTAGAACATGGAGCTCCTGCTAGATTCGTATATCCAGGAAGAGTATATAGAAACGAAACAACTGATGCCAGACACGAAAGAGCTTTCTTCCAATATGAAGCTTTAATAGTAGATAAAGATTTATCATTTGCATCAGGTAAAGTAATGATCGAAACAATATTAGAAAAAGTATTTGGTCAAAAAGTAAATGTACGTATGCGTGAAGGATTCTTCCCATTTACTGAGCCAGGTTATGAAATAGATATGGAATGTCTAGTATGTGGTGGTAAAGGCTGTAAAGTATGTAACCACAATGGTTGGATAGAAGTAATGCCAGGAGGAGTAATACATCCAAATGTATTAAGAAGTGCTAACTTAGATCCAGAAGTATGGACTGGTTTCTATATCAATATCGGATTAGACAGATTAGTAATGATGAGATATGGTATAGATGATGTAAGATTATTCCATAGTGGGGATTTAAGATTCCTAAGAGAGTTTAAGTAGGAGGTAAGAAAGATGAGAGTTTCATTAAATTGGGTAAAAAAATATGTTGATTTACCAAAAGAAATAACAAATAAAAAGTTATCTTATGATTTAACAATGAGAACAGTAGAAGTAGAAGATGCAATAGATACTTCCCTTAAGTTCCATGACATCATAGTAGGAGAAATATTAGAAGTAAATAAGCATCCTGATGCTGATAAATTAAAAGTATGTATGGTGAATATCGGTGAAGAATCTCCTGTCCAAATCGTATGTGGTGGTTCTAACCTATATGTAGGAGAAAAAGTAGTAATATCAAAACCAGGAGCAGAAGTATATTGGCATGGCGAAGGCGACTTAGTAAAAATAAAAGAAACCAAGATGCGTGGAGTATCATCATATGGAATGATATGTGGAGCAACAGAAGTATATCTAGAAGACTATTTTCCACCTAAAGATGAAAGCGAAATCGTCGATTTATCAGAAGTAGATTGCAAACCAGGAGATAATATCGCTGATATAATTGGTATGAATGATACCGTATTAGAAATAGATAATAAGTCTCTAACCAATAGACCAGACTTATGGGGACATTATGGCATAGCAAGAGAATTATCTGCAATATACAAAGTACCATTAAAAGAATTAGAAATAATAAAACCAGATAAAAATATAAAGAAATATAATATCGAAATAAAAGATACCACTAAATGTCCTAGATACTCAGCAGTAGAAATAAATAACGTTTATGTAAAACCATCCCCAATATGGATGCAAACAGCTATAACAAATGGTGGTATGAGACCAATAAATGCAATCGTAGATATAACAAACTATGTAATGATGGCAGTAGGTCAACCATTACATGCTTTTGATAGAACTCATGTAACAGGAGAAAAAATAATCGTAAGAAATGCTAACAAGGGAGAAAAACTATTATTACTAGACGAAAACAGTATAGATTTAACTACTGATGACCTAGTAATATGTGATACCAAGGAGCCTATGGCATTAGCAGGTATTAAAGGTGGTAGAAAAGATTCAATCTTACCAGATACAACAGGAGTAGTCCTTGAAGTAGCAGACTTTACCGCAGGTACAATAAGAAATACAGGTAAAAGATTTGATGAAAAGACCGATGCCTCAATTCGTTATGAAAAGAATATCGATACCGAGAGAGTAGACTTAGGATTATCATTAGCCTTACAATTATTTAAAGAAATATATCCCGAATGTGAAATAATAGCCTATGGAGATAATTATCCTAATCCTACTAAAAACGAAGTAGTAGAAGTATCTAAAGAATTCCTAGATATAAGATTAGGAAAAGTATTAACAGTAGAAGAAATAAAAGACACATTAGAAAGACTAGGATATAAAGTAGAATATAAGAATAATATCTTTAAGACAGTAGTTCCAACATGGCGAAGTACTGGTGATGTATCTATGAAAGATGATGTACTAGGAGATATAGCAAGACTAATAGGTTATGAATACTTTGAAGCAAAACCATTACCAGTAAACTTTACAAGTTCAGTAAATCAACCTAAAGTAACATTAGAAAGAAGACTAAGAGAATACCTAGCCTATAGATGTAACTTTAATGAAGTATTTACATATCCTTGGATAGATGAGAAATATATAAAAGCTGCTAAAATAGATACAAGTACTTCAATTAGATTAGCAACACCACCTTCACCAGAACTAGGAATACTAAGAAGTTCATTAGTACCTGGTATGTTAGAAGTAATAAGTAAAAACTTAAGATATTTTGATACATTTAGAGTATTTGAAATGGCCGAAGTATTTATTAAAGGTAAGTACCATGAATCTACTGAAGAAGAAGTATTACCAATCCATAAGAAATTATTAACTGGAGCAATAGTAGGTAAGAATGCTAAAGAAATCTTCTTTGAATTAAAAGGAGTAATAGAAAACCTATCTAGATATAATCATATGGAAGAACTTACTCTAAGTAGACTAGAAAAACCATCATGGTCTGATAAAGAAGTTTACTTAAATATTAGTTTAAATAATGAAATAATAGGTTCATTATCATTAGTATCAGTATCTACAATGAATGAATCAGGTATCAAGAGGACCAATATAGCTATCTTTGAATTAGACTTTGGAAAATTAGTACCATTTAAATCAAGAACCAATAAGTTTAATCATTTACCTCAATTCCCATTAGTAGAAAAAGACTTATCTCTATTAGTAGATTCTTCAATTACTTGGAAAGAGATAAATGACATAGTTAGTACTATGGTTAAAGAAGTATCATTTATTGAAGAATATAATGGTGATAAAATACCTGAAGGTAAGAAGTCTATTACTTTAAGAATAAAATTAGGTAATAATAATGGTACAATGACTACTGAACAAATAAGTACTAGAGTAGAGAAAATATTAAAAGTACTTAATAAAGAATTAAATATTACTTTAAGAGAAGAATAAGCCTTAAAAAGTCTTATTCTTTTTACCTAGTAAGCCTTATTAAGTCTTCCTAGGAATTATGGAGCTTAAAATCTCCATAATTACAATCATGCGGTCGAATGGCGGGTGAAAGAGTTCGTATAAAACCTTATAAAATAATACTTTGCAATATTGGGAACAAGCAAAAATGAACGAATGCGAACGAATATGAGTAAATTATAAAAAGAAGATAGATAGAAATTATTAGTTTCTATTTACCTTCTTTTATTATGTATTATATACATTCAACAAAAGTATCATCTAGACATCTAAGTACACAACAGCATCCTAAATTAATAGTAAAGAATGAGTTAGTAGCTTCATATGGAAAGACACTAGATTCATCAGTGTTAGGTGCTAGTACTCTACAAGTAGCACAGCAACCATCCAATTTTTCTAGTCTAAACACATTACTGGTAGTAGTAATACTTGGATCTTTGCTAATAGGCATAGCAAGTGGTGTATTTCCATTACCACAAGTATATAATACTATTGGTCTAGTGTTGTAGCAGAAACTACTATTTTGACCTAAGAAACCTCTATCACAAGTCTCTAAGCAGCAGTCATTTTGACATACACTTTGCTGAAGTATAAGGATAACTTTTAGAATATCCGCAATGCAATTCTCACAAGAATTGTTTTCATTGTTACACATATAATCCACCCCTTTTTTATATTCAATATAACATATGATAAATATTACTAAAATTTCACTACATTTACCTAAAAAACTAAATATTTCACATAAAAAATTAACCTAATTCATATATATTATTATGAAAATATTAAATAGATTAGATAATTATATAAATGAAAAAGAATATAGTATGATATATAAATATAATAAGTTAGATATCGTTAATTATACTGAGATTAAAGACTTTACTTCAAAAATAATAACTATTAGATATCAGAATAAAATATATCAAATAAAAGGAAGTAACCTCGTAATATCCCGTATGATGGATAATGAAATACTAATATCTGGTAATATTGAGAATATAACTTTTATGTAGAAAGAGTTGATACTATGAAAGATAAAATATTAAAAATATTCTCTAGTAGTATAAAAATAAAAGTAACAGGAAGAAATATAAATAATTTCTTAAAAAGATTAATAAATAATAATATCAATATCGAAAAAGTAATACCAATATCTCATAAAGAAATAGATTTAATAATCAATTATCAAGATTTAGATAAAGTACTAAAATTAAAAACCATTTATAATATAAAAATAATAAGATACTATGGTAAATTAAGAATAATAAAAAGAATAAAAAAAGATATCTTTATATTATCATCTTTACTAATAAGTTTACTACTAATATATACCTTATCTAATATAATATTTAAAGTAGAAGTAATACATTCTAATAAAAACATAATAAAATTAGTAACAAAAGAACTAGAAGATAATGGTATTAAGAAATATAAATTTGTTAAAAATTATCAAGAAATAGAAAAAATAAAGAACAAAATACTTGAAGAAAACAAAGATACATTAGAATGGTTAGAAATAATAAGAGAAGGAACAAAGTATACCATTAGGGTAGAAGAAAGAATAATAAATAATAAACCCAAAGATAACAAGATATATAATATAGTAGCTTCCAAAAATGCTGTTATTAAAAACATATATGCTGAAAGTGGAGAAAAAATAAGAAGTATTAATACTTATGTAAAGAAGGGAGATATAATAATATCTTCAGATATAACATTACCTAACAACGAAAAAATATCTAAGACCGCTAGTGGAAAAGTACAAGGAGAAGTTTGGTATAATATAAATATAGAATATCCATATCAATACCATGAAATGAAATATACAGGAAATAAAAAGAAAGTATTAGTATTAAATTTATTAAATAAAAGAATATCATTCTTCGATTTTCATAAATATAAAACCTTTAATCGTAATATAAAATATATTTTTAATAATAATATAACTCCTATATCATTAATATATGAAGATGAATATGAAACCAATATCATAAATGAAGTATATGATTATAATACTGCTAGAGAAAAAGCAATAACTAAAGCAAAAGAAAAAATATTAGAAAAATATCCTAATATAAAAGATATAACCAATATAAAAATTATAAAAGAAGAAGATAAAAAAAATAAGATATCTCTAAATTTATTTGTAACATGTTTAGAAGATATAACCGAATATCAAGAAGTAAATAATAATAAAGAAACTTCTTAAATTAACAAGAAGTTTCTTTAAATGTAAAAATTAATGTAAAATGTAGAAAAATGTAAAAAATTCCTTGTCTAAAATATCAGATATGATATAATTAATTTAAAGATAGAAAAGCTATCTAAGAAAGGGAGAAGAGAAAATGAAAAAGAAAATATTATTCTTAGTAGCTGCTTTTGCATTATTTGTTCCTAGTGTTTTAGCAGCAGAGCCAACATTGGAAGACAAAAACTTTTTTGCAAATGGTACTTCAATAACTGTTACTGATAGAACCGATGGTGTTGAAGGTGCACTTATTAAATGGGAAGGTGGTGAACAATTAGTACCAGCTACTATCAATATCTTTGGTGGAAGTCATAATAGTGATGAAAAAATAACCACTACAAATATAACTATCGAAGGTGGAACTATGCATAATGTATTTGGCGGTGGTCTTCATAAAAGTTCTGTAGGTACTGCTACTGTAACAGTAAATGGTGGAAAATTCACAGGACTTGTACATGGTGGTGGTGCTAGTTCTTTATCTGGAACTACTTGTCATACATGGTATGAGGGAACTGACAAGACACAAGCTACAACAGTAGTAGAAAATGCTACTTTAATAATTAATGGTGGAGAATTTTCTTCAAAATCAGATGCTTTTGGAGGAGGAGAAGGAAAAAGCTACACAAAAAAAGCTACTTTATTAATTAATGATACATTCACTGGTGATATCAGATATGTTACTGGTGGTGGTTCAAATGGTTGGACTGATGAAGTAAATGTTCGTTTACTTGGTGGTAAAGTAAAAGTATTACAAGCCGTAAATAGAGGTTTCACTTTAAATAGTGAAATGACAGTAGATGGAGCAACTGTGGAAAATGCATATGCTTCAGCAGAAGGAGATAACTTAGAATTAGGAGTTACTGAATCAGCTGTATTAGATATAGTAAGTGGTAAAGTAACAAATGTAGCTCCTGGTCAAAGTGGAAATCCTAATGAAACAGCAAAAGATATTGCAGAATTATCTTATGTTGAAGGAACAGTAACAAATGGAACAGATAGTTTTGCTGATAAAAATATAACAGTTAATGTAAGACTTACATTAACAAGTGATAATATCAAAGAAACTATATCAGTACCAAAAGGAACTAAATTTACAGATGAAGAATTACAACAACTAATTGATGAAATCAATGCTGACTTAAAAGCAGATAAATTTAAATTAGAAGGATTCTTTGCGGATAAAGAATTAAAAAATAAATTAAAAGATGTAGAACCAAAACCAATTTATAATGAGAATTACATAAAAGATTACTATAATTACAGATTAGATACTGATGTTGAAGATTGGCCTGGAATTTTTATAATTTTAGATGAAGTAAAAAGCAAAAATTTTTATTTTGTTTTTAAAATTGAGATTGCAAGCAAATTATGTGGAAGTTTTGGATTTATTGGAAAAAAAGATAATTATAGAGAAGAAATGCCAGAATTTAAAAATTTTGAAAAAGTTATAAAAAAGGAAATTCCTAATTTTTATAGTAAGTGTATGAGAAATATTGATAATTTAAATTTAGAGATGAATTTAGAAGAAAGTGTAAGTGATAGATGGTTCTTTATTGAAAATTCAAAAGGCGAAGTAATTGATTTTAAAGATATTTCTCTTTCAAATACAGCCTTGTTATCTCTAATGGATAAGGGAGTTTTAAAGAAAGAAGTAAAAAATATTGCAACTTATATTTCAAATGAAATAGTGGAAAAATATGGAAATATAGATAAGGAGGAAAAATAAATATGAAAGAAATAGAAAAAATAGAGGCTAGTATATATTTGTATAATTGTTTGAAGGAAGTTTTAACAGAATATACATTAAAATTTATGAAAGAACCTTTGGCATTGGAACTACGCCCCAATTGTCGCCGTCCTTTGGTGAATGTGTACC
>OGYM01000859.1_pt1 | contig 23320 bp, 25 predicted proteins | sample 1576491 | NCBI WGS metagenome assembly OGYM01 (sample SAMEA3541515, study PRJEB24748) | human gut metagenome | biome: human gut; feature: human-associated habitat; material: faeces | place: China | collected 2012 | reverse complement strand
AGCGAGCTGTACCTTTGTCCGACAAACTGCGTTTTGTCCGACAAAGGTGCTCGCTCTGCGAGGCCGGGGCCACTCCCAAGTCGCGACCCTTTTTTAAGCTATATATGGATACCAACCGAAAACTGATAGACAAGACCGATAAGAAGCCCCGAACGCCGAGTTATAAATACTCGTTTCGGCTTAATGAAGAGCAGAATATCCGCTTCAACGAACTGCTTTGTAAAGCCGGATCGGAGCATAACCGCAGCCGTTTTATCGTCAAAACGCATCTTCGCCGAAGAGTTCGTCGTCGTCAGACGCGACCCTTCGAAAGTGCAGTTTATTGCCCGGCTGAACGACTTTTATTTCCAATTTCAAAAGCTGGGGAATAACTGTGTGCCCGTCAAGGCGATATAATAAATATAGCGATGGCAAGCTATTAGGTAAGTGTTCTTTGCAAATAACCTATCATCAACCGACTTATCTGAAAGGGAAACCGGACAGGGAGTGTAGCATGTCGGGGTAAACCATAAGTCAGTCAGTTACCGGACTGCGACTGAATGGGGTGATGAAAGACAGATATGAGGATAAAATCCGGATTGATTGAATGACAGCCTGAGCGGTACCTAGCGAAACTGTGACGTTAAGGTAACTATACTCGTCATATCGTGATACTCTCATTGTAGTAGTTGGACAGAGAGAGCAAGAACTTATCACGACGCAACTGTAATAAACAGTAAAAGGCGGACGTCATATCCGACAATCTGTCGTGCCATAGTTATTATATCGTAAACGGGGATTACCTAAACCGGAATGCCGTAAGGCTATTGGACGAAGGTCTATGAATATCCGGCATGGTAACGGAGCCTCCGTAGTAGTCTGCGCGAGGGAAAACCTCGCACATGACGAAGGGCGGCAGCTAATATTCATTAATACGATTAACGGAAAATGCGAGAGGCATTATGAGAAGTCCCGCAAGAGTATTAAACAGTCTGACAAAGCATAGTCAAACCACGGAATACAGGTTTGAGAGGCTTTATCGTATTCTTTTCAATGAGGAAATGTATTATCTGGCTTATCAACGAATATATGCCAAGCCGGGTAATATGACACAAGGTGCAGACGGAGAAACCATCGACCGTATGAGCCTTCCCCGCATTGAGAAACTGATCCTTTCGTTGAAAGACGAAAGCTACTCTCCCCAGCCATCGAGAAGAGTGCACATCCCGAAGAAAAACGGAAAGACACGACCTCTCGGCGTACCCTCTTTCGACGACAAACTGGTGCAGGAGGTAGTACGAATGGTACTGGAAGCTATTTACGAAGGTCACTTTGAAGATACTTCGCACGGCTTCCGTCCGTATCGCAGCTGCCACACCGCATTGAATGCCGTACAGAAGACTTTTACGGGTAAGAAGTGGTTCATCGAAGGAGATATAAAAGGTTTCTTCGACAATGTCAATCATGATATTCTGATCGACATCTTGAAGGAACGTATCTCCGACGAACGATCCATACGGCTTATCCGGAAGTTCCTCAGGGCGGGTTATCTGGAACAATGGCGATTTCATGGAACGTACAGCGGCATGCCGCAAGGCGGAATTATCAGTCCGGTACTGGCGAATATTTACTTGGACAAGCTGGATAAGTACATGAAAGAATATGCCGCCGGATTCGACAGGGGTAACAGGGTAAGAGCGTACCGTGAATACGAAGTCCTCACTTACCAAAAGAGGCTGGTTATGCGTGAACTCAAAACAGCGACAAATAATGTAGAAAGAAAAGTGCTCGTCAAACGGCTCAAAGAGATAGACAAAACCCGATCCGCGATGCCGTGCTTCGACCCTATGGACGGAAACTTCAAGAGGCTTAAATATGTGAGGTATGCCGACGACTTCCTCATTGGAATTATCGTAAGTAAAGAAGATGCCGTAAAGATCAAGGACGATATAAAGCGTTTCCTTGCAGACAGACTGGCATTGGAACTATCGGATGAGAAAACGCTCGTCACTCATACTGAAAAGCCTGCAAAATTCCTCGGATATGAGGTGACTGTCCGCAAGTCGAACCTGCAAAAACGGAATAAACGGGGAAGCCTGTCCCGTGTGTATGGAAACAAGGTCAGATTAAAGGTAACGACCGAAGTGATAAAGAAAAAATTGCTGGAACTCGGGGTGCTGAAATTCAGCTATCATAACGGGCACGAGCAATGGATTCCCAAGCACCGGTCGGAACTGATCAATAATGACGACCTTGAAATCCTTGACAGTTACAATGCCGAGATCAGAGGGTTTTACAACTATTACTCGATAGCTAACAACGCTTCTGAACTGAACACTTTTCACTACATCATGCAGTACAGTATGTACAAAACTTTTGCCGGGAAATACCGAACCACAGTAAGACGAATTTGCCGGAAATACAAACGCAACGGAGTCTTTACAGTCGGGTATACGGTAAAAAACGGCAAAGCAAAAGAACGTCGCCTATACAATGAAGGGTTCAAAAGAAAAAGACCTTCCTATGATCGGTCGGTTGACAGATGCCCGAATCCAATGCCCGGCGTCAGCACCACAAGCCTTATAGACAGGCTGAAAGCTCAGAAATGTGAGTTGTGCGGTGCTACGGATAATCTGGTTATGCACCATGTGCGTAAACTCGGAGAACTGAAAGGCAAGGAGAATTGGGAAAAACTGATGATTGCCAGACGGCGTAAGACTATGGCCGTTTGCGGAAGCTGTCATCAAAAGATACATCATGGAACGTTTTAGACTGACAATATTAGTGGAGAGCCGGATACGCTGGAAGGTGTACGTCCGGTTCGGAGGCGAGTATTGGGAAACCTATCATAGAAATATGACGAGGCGCCGGGTACTTAGCCTACACAACCAGATTGTAAAAGCCATCAACGCGCACTTTTCCAACATTGCGATCCCGCATCAGATCGCTATGCTGGAGCAGCGAACCCGCGAGCTGAAAGCCCTCAGTATCGAGATTCTGAACCTTGCAAAACAAGCTAAGGAGTGGTTGCGAATATGAGATCCGGAGCATCGCCCGGTGGAGCGTTGGAGAAAGTGGATAAGGATGAAGCCGAAGTGCTCCTCTGGCAGAAGATGCTCGAACCGTTCGATAAACACGGGCGAATGGATATCGACGCTTGTATGGATAGTTTCCGGCCATACCTCGAAGCCAACCGCAGAACGACCAATACGGTATTCCATGTTTTACTGAATCCTTCGCCCGAAGACAAACTGACAGGCGAACAGTTACGGGAAACCGCCAAGGAGTATATGGAACGTATGGGATATGGAGATCAACCTTATATTGTTTTCAAGCATAATGACATTTCCAGAGAGCATCTCCATCTGGTATCGTTGCGTGTCGATGAGAACGGACATAAGCTGTCGCATGATTTCGAAACAGAATAACGGAGAGCAACGGCAAAGAATCGGGACTGTGGCTTTTCCGCGGTTCCGTTTTTTGCGCAGCGGGACATTATAAGATCTTCGACATCAACCTGCGGCAGCATTTCTATTCGCCGGAGGTGGTCCACGACTCGCTCTGCCGCAGCAATATTCTGAAAACAAACGACGAGGAGTTGACCGTCGTAAGCCGGATGTTCGGCATACAGGCGCAGTGCCGCGACCTGCTCGAAAAATACGGACTCCGTACCGTGATACTCACCTGCGGCGCCGTCGGAAGCCATGTATTCACTCCGGACGGCATGTCGTACGTCGCCACGCCGCACGTCGAAGTGGCCGACGGTGTCGGCGCGGGGGATTCGTTCACGGCGCAGATCAGGAAGGAATAGGCGGCGGTCAGTTGACCGCCGCTTGTTCTGATGAAACACCCGGAGACTTTCGTTTGCAATAACGTTCGCACTGCCCGGCGATGTCGTAGCCGAGCATCGCGCCGAGCATGAAATCCTCCTCGGCGGAGAGTTCGTTGAGCGGCTTGTGGATGAATGTCGCCACGGTCTCCAGACACATGCGGTTGCCGAAGTAAAGATTCACCTTGCTGTCGGTCACCGACTGAATCCGGTAAGCGATACCCAGCCTTTCCAGCCGCTCGGAGAGCAGAGAAGCGCAGGTGCGGCACATCGTGCAGAGCACCAGACTCCGTACACCTTTCTGGAACTCGTAAATCTGGTGCAGGAACAGCTTCATCGAATCGTAACGGCTGAACTCCTCGGCGCTCATCGTTACTCGTTTTTAATCTGTTCGCACCATGCGGCAACCCGCCGGTCGGTCTTGTCGGGCGCGCTTTCATCGACGGCAAGTCCCACGAACTTTCCGCCGCGGCAGACCAGCGAACCTGTTTCGTCATACCCTTCGGGCGCATAGGCTCCGACGAACGTGCAGCCGCTCTGCTGCAAGCCGTCGTAAATCAGCCCGACGGCATCGCAGAACGTATCGGGATAGGAACCGCTGTCGCCGCAGCCGAAAAGCGCCACCTTTTTACCGCTCAGATCCTGCGCCTTCAGCTGATCCAAAAAGCCGTACCAGTCGTCCTGCAATTCGCCTGCGCCCCACGTCGAAGAACCCAGCACGAGCAGGTCGTATTTCTGCACTTCGCCGGCCGGCGTATCGGCCACATTGTGTACATCGGCGTCCGCGACGCCCAATTGTTTGGCAATATCCGCAGCCACGGCCTCGGTCGTGCCCATCGTACTGCCGAAAAAGATACCAGTCATAATTTCGTCGTTTTTGGTTTACGACAAAGAAACAGCATTCCCACCGGATCGTCAATACCGGATTTTAGGGGTTTTGGCGCGGCCGGATAGCATTATGATGGGATGCCGCACGAACGCAACTCATTATTATTGGTGATGATTGCAATGCAATTTACCAAGATATGGCGATTGCCGCATATGCCGGGGCGCTATACTTTTGTCCCGTGAAAACAGAACTATGCGGCTACTCCTGAAATATTTGCTATTTATCCTGCTGCCTGCGTACACGTACGGGCAGTCCGGCCGGCCCGACGCCGGGATCACGTTCGAAGTTACCGATTCCCTGCACAATCCGCTGGCGTATGCTACGGTGGCGCTGACTCCTATGTCGGGGGGGGGAAAGGCCTACGCGACGACGACCGATGAGGAGGGCCGGGCACGTTTCACTCTGCCCGCGAATACCTACAATGCGGATATCTCATATATCGGATATGTCTCCCAACGGATGGAGGTACGGCCCGTCAGCGGCAGCGACATGCTGCGGACCGTCCGGCTCCGGACAAGCGACACGCAGATCCGCGAGGTCGTAATCACGGCGACCCAAGTGCGGGGACCGGTCTCGGGCGTGCATATCGGCCGGGACGCGATGAACCACATCCAGCCGTCGAGTTTCGGGGACCTGCTCGAACTGCTGCCCGGCGGACGGGCCTCCGACCCCTCGTTTTCCTCCTCGAACCACATTCATCTGCGCGAGATCGGCACCTCGAACAGCGATTACCAGACTACATCGCTCGGCGTTTCGTTCGTCATGGACGGAATTCCGATGTCGAACGACGCGGGCATGACATACAATTCGGGAACGACCGTCGGCAATAATATTTCATTGAACAGAGGCGTCGACATGCGCACGATGCCGACCGATGAAATAGCTTCGGTAGAGATTCAGCAGGGCATTCCGTCGGTCGAATACGGCGATCTGACCAGCGGACTGATCAAGATCAAGCGCAAGGAGGGAGGCCGCAACCTCGAAGCCCGCTTCAAAGCGGATCTGGGCAGCCAGCTGCTCTATGTCGGCAAAGGATTCGAATGGGGCGCTCCGGCCGACCTGCTGACGATGAACGTCGGCGCGACATGGCTCAACTCCCACGACGACCCGCGCAATACGCGCCAGAACTACCAGCGTGCGACCGGATCGTGGCGCATGAAGAAACGCTGGGAAAGCACCTCGGCCTACCGTTACACGTTGGGCGGATCGCTCGACTACACCGGCTCTTTCGACCGCCAAAAAAGCGACCGGGATATCGACGAAGGCCCGGCGGGCATCCCCCTCGAACGCTACAAATCGAGTTACAACAACGTCGTCGCGGCGGTGAATTTCACCGCCGAATCCAAGGGTGCGAATTTTTTCCGCAGCTTCGATTTTTCCGCTTCCGTCTCTTCCGAATTCGACCTGATCGACCGCTGGCGTTACCGAGCGAACAGCGGCAACGTCCCTATACGCACGGCAGTCGAAGAGGGCGTCTTCGATATGGAAGTGCTGCCGGTCCGCTATGAAGCGACCCTGCAGGTGGACAACAAACCGTTCTACGCCAACGCCAAGGCGGTAGCCCTGCTGGGAGCCGACACCCCGCTGAGCCGCAACACGATCCGCATCGGAGCCGAATGGAACATGTCGAAAAATTACGGCGGCGGTCTGCTTTACGACGTGACGCGCCCATTTACCGACCTGATGAGTTCCCATCCGCGGCGTTACGACGCCCTGCCGGCGCTGCACCGGCTCTCGGCGTTTCTGGAGGACAATACGACGATTACGGCCGGCGAGTGGCGGATCGAGATAATGGCCGGACTGCGTACGACGGCCATGGCCAATCTCGGAAGCCGTTACACCCTGCAGGGCAAATTCCATTTCGATCCGCGTGCCAACCTCTCGGTGACGCTTCCGGCGTTCGACATGGCAGGCGACCCGATGCGCATCACATTCGCGGGCGGCGCGGGATGGCACACCAAAACGCCTACGCTCGACCAGCTCTTCCCCGAACCGGACTACTCCTATTACACGCGGCTCAACTATTTCCCGGCGGACGACGAATCGAAACGCCGTATCAATGTGGAAGTCTTCAAGCACGACCCCACCAATTACGACTTGAAGGCGGCGCGGAACTTCAAATGGGAGGTGCGCGGCAATGCGGAGTGGAACGGATACGGATTGTCGGTAACCTATTTCCGGGAGAATATGACCTCGGGATTCCGCACCTCGACCGACGTACTCACCCGGACCTACCGCGAATACGACACCGGACCGCTCAAGGATATGGAGTTCACCGGACCGCCGCAGCTCGAATGGCTTCCCTACAAGGACAAAACGGTATTCCAGACCGTCGGCGTCAAGACCAACGGAAGCCGCACATTCAAGCAGGGCATCGAATTCTCGCTCTCCACGCGGCGCATCCGGGCGCTGGCCACGAAACTCATCGTCTCGGGCGCCTATTTCAAAACCCGCTATGAGAACAGCGAACCCCAGTACGTCCTGACGACCGTACAGCTCGCAGAAGGGACGCCCTATCCTTACATCGGGCTTTACGATCAGGACGACAACACGTTTCACGAAGTATGCAACACCAATTTCCTGCTCGACACCCAGATTCCCAAACTGGGGCTGATTTTCTCCACGTCGTTCCAATGCCAGTGGTTTTCCGGCATGAAGGCCGAATGGTGCAATCCTGCGCCGACCAGCTACCTCGACCTGCAGTTACAGGAACATCCGTTTACGGCCGAGTCGGCAGCCGACGGTATTTTGCAGCATATGATCCACGACAACGTATCGAAAGAAGCCTATCTCTACCGTCTCACGCCTTTCAGTATGAACGTCAATCTCAAAATCTCGAAACGGCTTTACCGCGACCGGCTCAACATTGCGATTTTCGTAAACCGGCTGTTCACATACAGTCCTTCGTACAGAAACGAGACCAACGCACTGGTACGCCGCTATTCCAGCCCCTATTTCGGCATGGAACTCAACTTCAAACTGTAATGCGATGATGATGAAATCTACCATACGGACTCTGTTTCTGCTCTCCGCACTGCTGTTTTCGGCCTGCGAAAAAGACGATTCGATTTTCACCGAACTGTCCATCCGGTTCGTGATGCCGGACAGCCGCCCCGTCGAAAAGCTGGAAATACGCACGGACATCTCCTACTTCGACAATATCAACTCCGGAGAGCGGGTGCCATTTCCCGCCGCCGAACAGAACAGCGCGACAATACGGCTCCGCAAAGGGGTTTACACGTTCATCGTCGAAGCCGACGCGACCTATTCGACCGGAGAAAAGAAGATTCTGCGCTGCACGGATTACAATCAGATTCCAGCAGCAATGACTTGGGTAGAGGACAGCGAATCGATCGTGTTGTTACTAAAATCGATCTGACGATGATGAAGGCCCTTTTCCTGTCGATACTGGCGCTGCTGCCCGCCGCCGCTTCCGCCCAGCGCGATACGCTCGGCGTATTGGAGCGTTCTTCCGTTTTCAGCGCGGAGGACGAACGGGCCGTAGCCGGATTTCATACGGAGTCGCCCGCGATGATGCTCTACCGCAGCGAACAGTCGCTTTCGCAGATCTCGCTCCGCATCGACCTGCGCCGTGAGCAGGAGGCGCTGCTGCAGCCGCTGGGCGACGGAGCCCTCGACGGGGGATTTTATGCCGAAAGCTACCGGCGGCTCAGCGAGCGGTCGGCAACGTGGGCAGACGCCCGGTACGTCCGCGGCAACCGCCGCAACGTCTGCTGGAACTCCACGGCCGACTACCTGCTGCTCTATCCCTGCATCACGGCGGATTCCGCCGGAGGAAACCTCTCGACCGAGGAATATGCTTTCGGCGGCGGCTATGTCCACCGGGTGGGACGCTTCGACCTTGCGATCCGGGGCGACTACCGCGCCGGACAGGAATACCGTCAGGTCGATCCGCGGCCCCACAACGTCGTGTCGGATTTCACGATCAAACTCGGCGTAGGCATGCAGTTCCCTCAGTACGTTTTGGGGCTGGACCTGCAGGGGCGGCTCTATAAACAGGATCAGGACATAGACTTTTTCTATCCGCCCGGCGCCAGCTCTTCCGAGCTGTATATGACCGGACTGGGCAGTTATTACACCCGCTATTCACTGAACAGCGATAGTTTCAACATCGGCTATGACGGAAAGGGTTGTCTGCTGGCGGCACAGCTCATGCCGCGGCACGCGAAAGGCTGGTATGCCCGTGCCGCATTCGAAAGCCTTACGACGGATCGGCTCAACAAATCCAACAACACGGTCCCCATAACCCGGCTCAAAACCCGTCAGGCGACCCTCTCCGCAGCCTACCGCAGCGGCCGCTGGAGCCTGCGCGCCGGAGGCGGCTATGAACTGCGCCGCAGTATCGAAATGATAGCCGACCGTACGGGACACAGCGTCATCGTCGATGAACAGGCGATGTATAAGAACCGTATCTGGCACGCCGACGCCGAAGCGACCGTCGAATGGCGGTGCGGCACGGTGAATTACATGTTCAGTCCCCGCGCGGAATGGCGGCAGTCCACGGCCACGTACGCCTATCCGGCACGGCGGATGCGGCTCGCGCAGTTCTGCGGAGCGGTACGCGGCAGCGCAGAATGGCTCCGTCCGCAGTGGCGCGTGAAAGCGACGGCAGGAATCGGCTGTTACGTCTCGCCCGACGAGGAGGTTTCGCTCAGCAACGTGCTGAACAACATTTCGGAATACCTGACTTACACGGCGGCGCGGCTGAGCGGCCGGGCCGTCGCCCCCGAGGTGTCCCTGCGGGCCGAACGCCGCCTGAGCCGGAATCTGGCCTGCTTCGCCGAGGCGGGGTGGACGCCCCGGTTTTACAGCGGAGGATTGTCCGAACACGTTCTGACGGCGACATTCGGCATCCTGTTCTAAACGATCGAACCAATATTTGTCAAACCAATAATAAAAACCGATTATGAAAAAGCTTTTCTTAATTCTCACCACGGCCCTCTTCGCAGCGGGCTTCGCATCCTGCACCGACGATCCCGAAGAAACGGTCAATCCCGTCGTCGTATCCGAAATCTTGCGCGCGCTCGGCGGCAATGTGCTGGTAAACGTGCCCGAGGAAAATTTCGACGTGAATATTCCCGCCGATGCTGCGTCGTGGGTTCAGATCAATAAAGCCGAATCTTCGGGCAAAGCGCTGGTGCTGTCCGTCGATGAGAACGAAACGGGGACGGAACGTTCGACCGTCGTGAACGTGACGCGGAGCGGCAAGAGCACCGTTCTGGCGACCGTAACCATCAAACAGAGCGACATCACGCTGCAAGCCGGCGAATTCGTGATCGAGGAGATCTACTTCACAGGCACGGCGCTTCCCGAAACGGGAAAGCCTGACAGGTGGCTGGGCGACCAGTACATCAAGATCCGTAACAACTCCGACGAAGACCTCTATGCCGACGGCATGATGCTGATCCTTTCGAGCGGACTCAATTCGGGCACGAACAGCGAGATGCTCGAAGGCAAGGACTTCCGCAAGGAGTGTTGTGCGGGCAATGCGTTCTACTGCATTCCCGGCAACGGACAGGATGTGCTGGTCAAAGCCGGCGAGTCGCTGATCGTCGTCAACAACGCCCAGAACCACACCATCGGCAACCCGAACTCGTGGGACGCCACGAAAGCCGATTTCGAGTGGTACGACGTTTCGTCGAACGAGAACTATCTGGATATCGACAACCCCGACGTGCCCAACCTCGACAAATGGTACGCTTCGACATTGACGGTCCAAGTGCTCCACAACCGCGGCTTCAACGCCGTGGCTATCGCCATGCCGCCCGTCGGCCTGACTGCAGAGCAGTTCCTCGCCGAATACCCGCTCGAAGACGCCCAGTATATCTTCCACTCCCCGAACGGCTCGGACTACACGCTGCCGCTGCGCAACTGCTACCGCGTGCCTAACGAATGGATACTCGACGCCGTGAACACAGGCTGCCGCGACGCATACTACATCGCCCCGTGGGACGCTTCGCTCGACGCAGGTTACGCATGGTGCGGTACGGCCGACGGAGATGCCGGCCGCTTCGGCAAGTCGGTGATCCGCAAGAGCGGTTCCAGCGGCAAACTCATCGACTCGAACAACTCGACCAACGACTTCGAGTCCAATACGAAGGCGTCGCTGATCAAGTAAGCCGGAAGAACGACCATTCTTTATGACCGATTCTGTCATCGAATGCCGCAACCTCACCCATTGTTACGGGGAGCGGCTGATATACAAAGACCTGAGTTTCGAGGTTCCGCGCGGGCGGATCCTCGGACTTTTGGGTAAAAACGGCACCGGAAAAACCACGACCATCAACATTCTGAGCGGCTATCTCCAACCGCGCGCCGGACAGTGTCTGATCTTCGGCGAGGATATCCGCACGATGCGGCCCGAAACCCGCGCCCGGATCGCCCTGCTGATCGAGGGACACGTGCAGTACGCCTTCATGACCATCGAGCAGATCGAACGGTTCTATGCGCGGTTTTATCCCCGCTGGAACCGCGACGCCTATTACGGACTGATGGAAATGCTGAAGGTGGCGCCCCGGCAGCGCATCTCGCGCATGTCGTGCGGACAGCGTTCGCAGGTGGCCTTAGGGCTGATTCTCGCCCAGAACGCCGATCTGCTCGTGCTTGACGACTTCTCGATGGGACTGGACTCCGGTTACCGCCGCCTGTTCGTAGAATACCTGCGCGACTATGCGCAGAGCGAGGAGAAGACCGTTTTCCTTACCTCGCACATCATTCAGGACATGGAAAAGCTCGTGGACGACTGTATCATCATGGATTACGGAAGCATTCTGGTACAGATGCCCGTCGGCGAACTGCTCGGCACGTTCCGGCGATACACCTTCACACCGGGCGCCGACGTCACGATCCCCGCCGGCGACGGCCTCTACCACCCGAGCGTCGTGAACGGGCGCGCCGAACTCTATTCGTTCGACTCCCCTGCGACGGTACAGGGCGTGCTGGAGCGCGCGGGCATTGTCTGCAGCGACCTGCGCGGCGAAACGCTGAACCTCGAAGACGCTTTCATCGGACTGACCGGAAAATACTAAACCCGAATTATGATCAAAGCCATATTCTACAAAGAGTGGATCAAAATGCGCTGCTTCTATCCGCTGAGCGCATTGTTCCTCTTCGGAGCCACCGCCTATGCGCTGCTGCGCGTCCAACGGGTGATAACCTTCAAGGGTGCGGCGCACGTCTGGGAGGTGATGCTCGAAAAGGAAGTTGTCTTCATCGACATTCTCCAATACCTGCCGGCCCTGCTGGGCGTATTGCTCGCAGTGGTTCAGTTCGTCCCCGAAATGGCCCAGAAACGGCTGAAGCTGACGCTTCACCTGCCCTTTCCACAGTGGAAGATGATTCTGCTGATGTCAGGCATCGGGCTGGGAGCGCTGGCATTGCTGTTCATCGTGCAAACCGCCGTGCTGTGGGGGTACTTCCACGCCCTGCTGGCGCCCGAACTGGTCGCGCGGATTCTGCTGACGGCGCTGCCGTGGTATCTGGCCGGGCTGACGCTCTACCTGCTGACGGCATGGATCTGTCTCGAACCCACATGGAAACGGCGGCTGGCGAATCTGCTGATCGCCGTGGGCGTCTGCCGGATCTTCTTCCTCTCCGACACCCCGCAGGCCTACGACGGCATGCTGCCGTGGCTGGCGCTGCTGCTGGTATGTTCGCTGTTCTTCCCGCTGCTTTCGGTATACCGTTTCAAGCAGGGATGTCAGGATTAACCCGCAAAACGACAAATCTATGATAAAGAGTATCAAAACCGGAATAATCCTCCTTGCGGCGCTTCTGCTGGCATGGCTGCTGCCGTGGTGCTACGCGTTCGTGTTCGCATCGCCTTCGTGGTCGCCGTTCACGCTCTACAGCTGCGTGACGCACGGATTCGCATCGGTGGATTTCGACCGCGAAAACAACGTCGCCGGACGCGATCTGCAGGGCAACACCTACACCCAGCAGCAGTTCGACAGTATCCTGCCGACGTTCTATTACCGCCAACTCGCCGCCGAAGGGAGGTTTCCGTCCGAAATCGAGGGCGTGGCGGTCGAATCGCGCGACGTGGAGCGCACGAACTTCATGTTCCGCACGTCGCCCGGCGAAATCAACCGCCGCAGACCGACGGTCTATCAACTGCTGGAATCGATGCCCGACCGCATCGATTTAGAACCGGCGACGGACGTGTTCCGCATCACCGGCGAGGGAATCGAGTTCGTCGATATGGAGACCAACACCATCGACCAAAAGAAGAGCGCGGCATTCACCAAAGTCCTGCGGGACAAGGGATTTTCGTTCCCGGCCCGCGTCGTCTCCGGCAACCCCTCGACGCGCAAGCGGTACGACAACGGCTACCTGCTGGTGGACGACGCGCAGCGCGTCTACCACATGAAGCAGGTCCGCGGCCGCCCGTTCGTGCGCCGTACCGACGTTGCGGACTCGCTGCAAATCGGCCAGATTTTCGTCACGGAGTTCGCCGACCGCAAAAGTCTCGGTTTTCTGGTGGACAGCGAAAAGCGTTTCTATACGCTCGGTGCGGAGGATTACAAACTGCACGAGATTCCCGTCGGGAAATTCGGCCCCACACGGGAGAACATGATGATCATCGGCGACATGTTCTACTGGACGGTCACCATCCAAGGCGCCGAATCGAAACGCTATGTCGCCGTGAACGCCCGCGACTATTCACTGGCGGACGAATACCGCCCCGAAGAGAAACCGCAGGCATGGGCCGAGTACGCAAAATACCTGTTTCCCTTCGAACTGTCGTTCACCTCGCCGCTGGACGGCTACGTAAAGCCCCGGATTGCGGAGGTGTCGTTTCAGGCCCTCTGGCTGGGACTCGCGCTCGGCGCGTTCTATGCGCTCATCCGCCGCAGATCGCCCGGCGGACGGCTCTGGCAGACCGTCGGCGTCGTCTTGTTCGGACTCTTCCTCTTCGTCCCGCTGCTGGTATTCGGCACGGCAAAACGATGACAACAAACCCATACGCAAGAGAAGGGCGGACGTTTTCGACGTCCGCCCTTTTATCACACGCAGTTTCCCGGATCAGGTCAAGAAAATAAACAGCAGCGGAATCAGAATCCCCGCGATCAGCTCGACGCCTCCGCGGCCCCGCAATCCTTTCGGGCCGCGCATCATCACCAGCTCGGAAAGCACGATTACGATCAATCCCGCTAAAAAGACATCCGAAAAGACCGTCCACCAGCGCGACGGATTGTAATGCAGCCGGTTCAGACTGCTCAGCACGGGCCGCTTGCGGATCGACTCGTAGACGGCGTGTCCCGACGCCAGATCGACCGTCAGCGAACTGCCGCCCCGGATAAAGACTTTCAACCGGTCCGGTTCGGGAAAGTAATGTTTCAGGTAATTGCCCTCCTCGCCGACGCGCAGGAGCAGTTCCTCGGCCCGCGCACGGGTTCACTCCTGCTCGGCGCGCGGTATCTCCTGTGCGAAGACCAGCTCGGTCCGGCGCACCGAATAATCGGAATTGAAATCGCGTTTGTGGTTGAGCATGAAGCCCGAAACCGCATAAATCAGCAGTCCGCCCGAAAAGAAAAAGGAGAGGTCGCGGTGAACGGGCCTGCTCCATTTCCTCACGGCGGACATAAACGACCGTGTCCCCATGACGTGCAAAACTTCTTATTTCAAAACTTCATAACTCCCGCCGTCCACATGGTAGAACGAAAGGTATTCCTTGCCTTCTTTGGCTTTGCGGTCGGCGATACGGGCACGGAAGTCGGCGATACGCTTTTCGGTGCTGCTGGCAACCGATTCGCCGCGGGCCTGCTGTTCGGCGCTGCATCCGGCTTCGCCCTCGCCGTGCTGCCGGGCGATCTGGTCCTTGAGCCGCAGCTCCCACTCGGCAAGGTAAGCCTCGTCGATCCGGTCTTCGACCAGCGTGCCCGTCACCCGCACGACGTTGTTCACGCATTCGGGCTTGAAGCTGCCGATCTTCTCTCCGGCTTCAATGCGGATCACCTGCGTATCGTCGGTTCCCATTAGGAAAATCTTGCGGCCCCCGTGGCGGCAGATATGCGTGCAGACGCCCTCGACCGTCACCTTGCCGCCGGTCAACTTCTCAGCATCGGCGAGCAGGTTATCGACCTCCATGACAGAACTCTGCGTTTCTGAGGTTTGAGTCTCCGAAGCGTTCTTTTTATTCGGGTTCCCGCCGCACCCAGCAAGGAAAAATACGGCGGCTGCAAGCGCCGCACAATAAACGAAATGTCTCATAATCGGTTTGAATTTTTTCTTCGTTTTCCGCATTCGGCGCAACGGGCCGTCCCGCAGCGTCTCGGCAGATTTTAATAATACAAAGAAACGATATTACGCCGGGAACGGCAATACCTAATTTTAGGGGTTTTCAGGAGCCGCAATACCTTTATAGATGGATAGCGGCCGCTCCGAGACCGGGGTTTCAACGCTCCGTGATCTTATAATCTTCGCCCAGCACCCGCTGCAATTCGACCAACTCCGGCTCCCGCCCAGTGAATTCGACCGTCGCGGCAGGAGGATCGAGAGTAACAACGGCACGGAGACCTTCGATGCCGTTCAGGGCCTTTTCGACATGCATCCGGCAGTGGTTGCACATCATTCCTTCGATACGATACTCTTTTTTCATGGCTGTTTGTTTTTTGGTTATAAATTCTGTATTTATTTTATGGACGGCTTTCGTGCCGAGCCGTTTTGTACTCAGCTGCAGGCTATTGGCCACAACGCTCACACTACTCAGGGCCATGGCGGCCCCGACGAGCATCGAATTGAGCAGAAACCTGGTCAGCGGATAGAGCACGCCAGCGGCGACAGGCACGCCGATCAGGTTGTAGATAAACGCCTAGAAAAGGTTCTGCCGAACGGTGCGCACGGTCGCGGCCGAAAGGCGGACCGCCGCGGCGATCTTCGTCAGGTCGGACGAAAGAATCGTGACCTTCTCCACGTCGATCGCAATGTCGCTCCCCTGCCCCATGGCAATGCCCAGATCGGCCTGCGCCAGCACCGCACTGTCGTTGATGCCGTCCCCGACCATTGCGACACAGCGACCATGGCAGCGAATTCTTTTGTCATAAGAAAATTGCAAAAACTATCGGTACAAAAGTATGTTTTGTCGATTCATATGCTTCCCCTGACAGAAAAGGGGCAATTGAAAATCAGAATAAACCATCAGGCAATATATACTGAATGGGGCAGATTTCTTTGTGTTAACGGAAGAGTTTATTAAACAAGTGCAATACAATGAACAGAAGACATCGGGAAAATTAAAATTTTCTTCGTCTAAAAAAGTTCTTTAAACTAATTTCTTAAAATTGCACTCGCCGGTTGCCCCTGCCTAATTTGCCCATCTCGAAAATTTTTCGTATCTTGCGATAGGTTATTTGAAATGCGGTATTTGAGTGCAATAGGCTGAAAATAAACCGTTGCCTTTTCGTTACCTATTCTCCCGCACAAAAATGTAACGACCCGATAAATCAAGTCGTTACATCATTATAATACCGCTCCCCGAAAAGGCCGGGGATTTTTCACGCGTCCCGACGGCGGCCGCAATTTGGCGAACCGATTTAAATTCTTAAATTTGTATCCGTCAATTCTACCTAAGCCATGATTAAATTCCTTGCGGGAGCCTTCCTGCTCCTCTTTTCTTTTACGGCCGCAGCCCAGACACCCGAAGACTCGGTCGCTTTCGCCGGCGCCCGCTGGCAGATCACGCCCCTCGCGGCGGGCGCCGAATGCCGCCGCGCCCAGATCGACATGTTCGATTCGCGGCAGACCGTCTCGGTGGTCGCCTACCCCGCCCGTAATTTCACGACGGAGATCATACAGCTCGACGGCAAAGCATGCGCCACGAGCGAGCTGGGCAAAGCCTCCGGAGCCGACGCCGCCCTGAACGGCAGCTACTTCAACATGAAGACGCTCGCCCCCGTAACCTTCGTACTGATCGACAAGCAGATTCTGGGCCGGACGACTCCCGGTGAGACGATGCGCACCAACGGCGTCATCGCTTTGCGCGACAAACGCGGCCTCAAAATGGACATTCTCCGCTGCGACACGACCCAATACCCCCGCATCGCCCGCCGTTACCGCTCGGCGCTGGCCGCAGGTCCGGTGCTGGTCCGCGACGGCCGGAGCGTCGAATACGACTCCGAAGACAGCTTCTACGCCCGCCGCCACCCCCGCACGCTGATCGGCAAACGGGCCGACGGCACGGTCGTCATGGCCGTCATCGACGGCCGCTTCAAGGGGCAGGCCGACGGCACGACCATCGCCGAAACGGCCTACATCGCCCGTCAGCTGGGGCTCGTCGATGCGCTGAACCTCGACGGCGGCGGTTCCTCGACGCTCTGGACGGCTCAGGAAGGCGTCCTCAACCACCCCTACGACAACAAACGTTTCGACCACGAAGGCGAGCGCGGCGTTCCCAACTGCATCGTGATCCGCCGCAACAAATAGCGCCGGGAAACCACCGCCCCTCCGGCGGGAAACGCAGCGCCGGGGAACAAAAAGCCGGGAAAGCGCCGATTATCGGCCGGAAACACAATACCGGGAATATAAAGCCGGAAAGGCACCGCCCCTCCGGCGGGAAATGCAGTGCCGGAAACACAAACCGGACAAAGCCGGTAAAAGCCCGAACCGGTCCAAACAGCCGATAAAAAACGCGTCCACGCGACAAAGCCCGCCGGCTCCGCCGCGGCACGCGCCCGGATACGAAAAAAAGCCCCGGAATTTCCGGGGCTTTTCATATTCAGTCCTATTGTCATTTGCCGACGATCTCCTCGACCCGCTCCACGATCATGGCGGGCGTCACGGCATGCAGACAACGGTAATCTCCGTAACGGCACGGTTTATTTCCGAAGACCGAGCACGGGCGGCACTCCATATCGGCCTGCACGATGCCGCGCGGATCGCAGCCGTACCCGAAGAATCCCAGACCGGGATGCGTCGCACCCCATACCGACACCACGGGCGTCGCCACGAGCGAAGCCAAATGCATGACCAGCGAATCCATCGACACCACGCAGTCCAGATTGGCGATCAGGTCGATCTCGCCCGCCATCTTAACCCGTCCGAACAGCGCCGTGACATTAGGATGAAGGCGCTCCATCTCCTGTGCGAACTCCGCCTCGGCACCCCCGCCGCTATGGATGAAAACCCGGTCGTAACGCCCGGCAAGCAGGCGCACCGTCTCGCGGGCCAGCGGTTCGGGATAGGTCTTGCCCTGCTGCGCCGAGAAAGGGGCGAAACCGATCCACGTCCCCGTCTTTTCACCCATCGGACTGGGATGCTCGCGCCGCACGGCCGGCTTCGGATCGTCGAACACGAATCCCAGCTTCCGGAATACGTCGCAATAGCGGACGACTGTATGTTTCGCAGGTTTGACACCCCGGCCGCCGCGCCGGATAAATTCGCCCTTCTCGTCCCGGCCCTTCCCGATGGCCGCGAAGGGAATGCCGTGCAGCCGCAAAGCCGTGCGGAACGTCACCGAACGCAGCACGCCGTGCACGTCGGCCACGGCATCCGCCCCCAGCCGCCGCGCTTGGGCGGCCAGCCGCCATATGCCGCACAGCGAATGGTGGGCGCCCTTGACATCGACGTCCAGAAAACCGACGTCGAGGCCCGTGAAAAAGGCCCGGAACAGCGGTCGCGTGGCAACCGTGACCTGCAGATCGGGATATGCCCGCTTCAAGGCCCGCAGCGCATGCGCGAGCATCGCCACGTCCCCCATCGCCGAGGTCCGGTACACGATCAGATGACGCGGAAGCTTCTTACTTTTTCTGACCATAAAGAACCGGGTTCAACGCCGGATCATTATACATTTTCATCTGTTTGTAGGTCTTCATGTACTTGCGGCCCGCCTCGATGTCCTCGATCAGCTCTTCGATCGCTTTCGAAAGATCCGCCTGCTGCGCCAGCAGCACGTCGAGCTTCTTCCGGCACGCCGCGCGGTGGGCGTCGTCCACATCGGTACGCTCCGTCTCGCAGGCCATGTGGTAAATCTTGAGCGCCAGAATCGACAGCCGGTCGATGGCCCACGCCGGGGTCTCGGTATTGAGCCGCGCACCGGGCAGTGGTTCTATCTCCCTGTATTTGTCGAGCAGGTACGAATCGACGTACTCCACCATGTCCGTACGCTCCTGATTGGACTTGTCGATGCGCCGTTTGATGGCCAGCGCGGCCACGGGGTCGATCTGCGGATCGCGGATGATATCCTCAAGATGCCACTGCACGGTGTCGATCCAGTTCTTGTGATAGAGCAGGTGATCGATCGTTCCCGGCTCATAGGGATTCTCGACGGGACGGTCCACATCGTCCCAGCGGTGATACTCTTCGATAACCCGGTTGAAAATGCGGTTTGCGTTTTCGGTAAACATAGTTCAGCGATATATTTTAATTGTAATTTTCGTGGGAAAATTATACCTTTGTCCGTATAAGATTAAACAAAGATAATGAATTTTTCCAAAAATGCAATACTGCTCGCTGGAATCCTCCTGACGGCATTCGGAAGCCTGCGGGCGCAGGTCCGCCAGACCCGCGAGGAGTATATCGACCGTTACAAATCCATCGCCGTGGCCCACATGGAGCGTTACGGCATCCCGGCCAGCATCACCATGGCACAGGGCATCCTCGAATCCGACTGCGGCAACAGCCGTCTCTCGCTGATGTCCAACAACCACTTCGGCATCAAGTGCAAACGCAACTGGACGGGCGAAAAAGTCTACCACGACGACGACGCCAAAGGCGAGTGCTTCCGCAGCTATCCCACGGTCGAAGCCTCGTACCAAGACCATGCCGAATTCCTTGACTCGCAGCCCCGCTACGACTCGCTGTTCGCCTACTCCCCGACCGACTACAAAAGCTGGGCGCGGGGACTGAAGGCCGCCGGCTACGCCACGGCGCCCGACTATGCGCAGCGGCTCTGCCGCATCATCGAGGAGGCCCAGCTCTTCCTGCTGGACCAACCCGACGGCGAGCGGCTCTACGCTTCGCGTTCGGGCCGCAAGATCACCGATCCCGAAGGCTGGTTCACCGACCAGACCAGCATGGAGCGCACGGCCGACGCATCGCCGGCCGTCGATCCGGACAACTACCGCGTGACGATCAACGCCCACAACGGCTACAACGTCTATGCGACCAACGGCGTGCACTACGTGCTGGCCAAGGAGGGCGACACGTTCGAGAACATCGGGAAGAAATTCCGCATTTCGGCACGCAATCTGCGCAAGTTCAACGACCTGAAGGACAAGAAGGCCCAGCCGATGACCCACGAGGTGGTCTACATCGAACGCAAGAAGAAACGCTGGGAGGGCAACGCCCACACCCACACCTGCCGTCAGGGCGAAACGGCCTACGCCGTGGGGCAGTCGTACGCCATCCGCACCCGCTCGATCGAGAAGCTCAACAAGCTCAAGCCGGGCGACACGCTCGAACAGGGCCGCCAGATACGTATAAAATAAAACACACGATACCGTATGGAAACCACACCGCTAAGAAGCAAAATCCTCGATACGATCATCCGCAAATCGACGCTCAAGCAACGGATTTTCGACAACACCTTCTCGGCCTTCAACGAGCTGAAGGAGACGCTGCTCGAAATGGCCTCGGAGCTGGACGACGAGCTGGACGGCAAACTCGACCGCCGCGTGCGGCTCGAATACCGCGACCGCGGCAAGTTCGAAGCCCAGCTGCAGGTGGCCAACGACATCCTGATATTCCAGATGCACACCGACATCTTCGAATTCGCCGCCGACCACCCGATCTGGCAGAACCCCTATGTGCAGGGCGACCGCGAAAACTCCTACTGCGGCCTGATCAACATCTACAACTTCCTCTCCGACTCGTTCAAGTTCAACCGCAACGCCGACGAAGGCTACCTCATCGGCCGCATCTTCATCAACCGCGAACGCCGCTACTTCGTCGAGGGCAAACAGCAGACCTCGATGCGGGCCGCGGAGTTCGGCAAAAGCGAGATCGGCCGTGACGCGCTCATCGCCATCCTCGAAGAGGCGATCTGGTTCGCCCTGAACTTCGACCTGCTGATGCCGCCTTACGAGGACAACAAGCGCGTGACGGTCGATCAGTTCAACACCAAGATGGACAACTCGAAATTCGTCACGGGCAAGCGGCTCGGCTACGATTTCGAGGTGGAGGACATTTAAAACGGAATTTACATTGAAAGCATCGCTAATTACGCTCCTTGCGGCCGCGCTGCTCGGAGCGGGCACCGCACAGGCCCAGAACGAATACGCCGAAATCGCCCGACTGCGGGGCATGAACCAGACCGTCCGCGGCATCCGCTCGATGGCCGACGGCGAGCACTACACCACGCTCGAAGGCAGCAACATCATCCGCCACAGCTACGCCGCGGCGGGACCGGGCGAGCGGATGCTCCCTTCGTCCGCGGCCAATCTGACGATCACCGACTACTCCTTTTCGCCCGACGAACGGCAGATACTGATCGCTTCGGGCGCCAAGCCGATCTACCGCCACTCCTATACGACCAGCTATTTTCTGGCCGCGGGCAACAGCCTGACGCCCGTACTCCGGGAAGCCGAAGCCCCGCGCGACGCTTCGTTCTCGCCCGACAGCAGACTGATCGCCTATTCGGACCGCAACGACCTTTACGTTTACGACACCGCCGCCCGGCAGACGCGCCGCATCACCGACGACGGTGCGTGGAATTCGGTCATCAACGGCACGACCGACTGGGTTTACGAGGAGGAGTTCGGCTTCACGAAAGCCTATGCCTTTTCGCCCGACAGCCGCCGCATCGCCTACCTGCGCTTCGACGAATCTCAGGTGCCGCTGATGGAGATGATGCGCTTCGACGGCAAACTCTACAATCAGGCCTACTCGTTCAAATACCCCAAGGCCGGCGAACGCAATTCGACGGTCGAAGTGTGGGTCTGCGACCTCGCGACCGGCGCCAAAGAGCGCATCGACACGGGCCGCGAAACCGACCAGTACATCCCCCGCATCGGCTGGACCCCCGACGGGCGGCTCTACTTCTTCCGGCTCAACCGCCGCCAGAACACCTTCGAGGTGATCCTCTGCGAGCCTAACGGCGCCCAGCGCACAATCTACGACGAGCGTTCGCAGCAGTACGTCGAGCGCGTGGACGACTCCTCGCTGACGTTCGTGGACAAAGACCGCTTCCTCGTACGACAGGAGAGTCATACGGGATACATGCACCTCTACCTCTACAGCATCCGCCGGGGTTTTCTCGCGCAGGTGACCAAGGGCGACTGGGAGGTGACCGACGTCACGGGTACCGACGGCAAGCGCGTATGGTACCTCTCGACCGAGACCTCCCCCCTGCGCCGCAACCTCTACAGCGTACGGCTCGACGGCACGCAGAAACGCCGCCTGACCACGGGCGAAGGCTTCTACACGATCGCGCCGAGCGCCGGCATGAAATACTACATCTCGACCTTCTCCAACGCCGCGACCCCCAACCGGGTCGAGATCTGCGACGGCGAGGGCAACCCGGTCCGCCTGCTGGCCGACAGCAAGGCCCTGCGCGATGAGCTGGCCGCCGCGAACCTCCCGCAAAAGGAGTTCTTCACCTTCGCCACCGAGCGCGGCGACACGCTCAACGCCTACATCGTCAAACCCCGCGGCTTCGACCCTTCGCACCGCTACCCCGTCCTGCTGACGCAGTATTCGGGTCCCGGTTCGCAGTCGGTGCGCGACCGCTGGTCGCTCGACTGGGAGGACGCGCTGGCCGACAAGGGCTATATCGTGGTCTGCGCCGACGGACGCGGCACGGGTTTCCGGGGCGAGAAATTCAAGAAACAGACCTACGGACGGCTGGGCGCGCTCGAAGTCGAGGATCAGCTCTCGCTGGCCCGCTACATGGCGGCGCAGCCCTATGCCGACCCGGCGCGTATCGGCATCTACGGCTGGTCCTACGGCGGATTCATGGCCCTGAGCTGCGCGCTCAAAGGGCACGGACTGTTCAAAATGGCAATCGCCGTGGCGCCCGTCACTTCGTGGCGCTACTACGACTCGATCTACACCGAAATCTACAACAACCTGCCGCAGTACAACGCTTCGGGTTACGACGACAACTCGCCGCTCAACTTCGCCCGGATGCTCGATGACACCAAGACCCGCCTGCTGATCATCCACGGCACGGCCGACGACAACGTCCACTTCCAGAACACCGTCGAGATGACCCGCGCCCTGAACCGCTGCGGCAAGCAGTACGACATGATGGTCTACCCCGACCAGAACCACTCGATGCAGCCCCACGACACGGCGAACGTACGGCAGAAAATGATCCGCTACACGCTGGACAACCTTTAAAACGAGACGATATGGAACGGATGCTCTTCATCGAAACACCCGTCGGAAAACTCGGCATCACGGCTTCGGACGAAGCCGTCACCCGCATCTTCTTCGGCCGCGAATACCGCAACCGGCGCAGACCGCGCAACGCCCCGGAGACATGTACGCCGGAGACGGCCGGTCCCCTGCTCCTGCAGGCGGCGGCCGAGCTGGCCGAATACTTCGCAGGAACGCGCCGCGAGTTCACCCTCCCGCTGGCGCCCGCCGGCACTCCGTTCCAGCAAGCCGTGTGGGAGGCCCTGAGGACGATCCCTTACGGCGAGACCCGCACCTACGGCCAGATC
>OGYM01000850.1_pt1 | contig 23477 bp, 21 predicted proteins | sample 1576491 | NCBI WGS metagenome assembly OGYM01 (sample SAMEA3541515, study PRJEB24748) | human gut metagenome | biome: human gut; feature: human-associated habitat; material: faeces | place: China | collected 2012 | reverse complement strand
CAGGAGAAATGAAAGTCCTGATAAAGAGTCGTGAAATCAGTCTGACAAAAACGGAGTTGAAAATGCTGACTTTTTTTCTTCAGAATCCGAAACAGATTCTTTCAAAAACACAAATATTGGAAAATGTGTTTGATCTGGAAGGGGATTTTGTGGATGAAAATACAATCGCTGTCAATATCAGAAGGCTTCGGGAGAAAATCGAAGAGGATCCGGCGGCTCCGGTCTATATTAAAAACATCCGCGGGCTTGGGTATATATGGAATCAGGAGGTAAGTCAGTGACGAAACGACATCGTAAAAAGTGGGTTGATGCCTTGTCACTGGTGCTGCCGGTTCTACTCTTTTTTGCGGTATTGAACTGCTTTACCACCTATTTATATTATCAGGATTATCAATGTAAAATGGATATCCTGACAGAAGTTGCGGCGGGCGCAGAGACCACCGGCATGGATGTTGCCGCAGGATGGCTGAAAGGAAACGACCATCAAGCCAATGAACAAGGTAAGCAATTATTAGAGCAATACGGGTACTGGGAAAACAAAGGTACTTCGTTTTATGTGCGCTTCCGGCAGAATATCATGATAACCGGCTGTACAAGTGCAGTGCTATGTCTGTCTTTGCTAACGTTCCTGTTTTACCGGAAGAAAGCTGAGGCGAAAGAAAGTCGGAAACGATTGGAGCAGCTAGAGCAAATCCTGATTGCATTTCGGGAGAATCACTTTGAGGTAGTGCCGGACACAGAAGATCATGTCGGGCAGGAAAGACTGAAATTTCAGCTTGAAGCAATCGGACATCGTATCCAGCTGCTGCAAGAGGAAGCCAGAGCGGAGAAGGAAAGCACAAAGGAAATGGTATCCGACATTTCCCATCAGCTGAAAACCCCGGTTGCAGCCTTGGATACCTGCTTTAGCATATTGCTGCGGAACAATCTGAGTGAGACGGAGCAACAGGAGTTTCGTATCCGTTGTCGGAGTGCTCTGGATGGACTGGAGACATTATTGCAGTCGCTTCTTGAAATATCCAAGATGGAAACTGGACTGATTCAGATTAATAAGAAAAAACTTCCGCTTATGGATACTGTCATATCTGCTGTGAACTGTACTTATCCAAAAGCGGATGAGAAAGAAATTGAATTCGTTTTTGACTATGCAAAAGAGCTGGAAACATGCATGGTTATGCAGGATAAACGTTGGCTTGGAGAAGCAATCATTAACGTTTTGGACAATGCCATCAAATACAGCCCGGAAGATTCAAAAATCACGATCCGTCTACAAAAAAGAACCGGCTTTGTGAGAATTGAGATCGAGGATCAGGGAATCGGAATCCCGCAGAGTGAATACCATAAAATATTCCAGCGGTTTTACAGAGGGACTGCGCCGGAAGTCCGCGAAAAGAGCGGAACTGGCATCGGTCTGTATCTGTCCAGACAGATTATTGAGCAGCATGGTGGGACAATCACGGTAGCCTCCGGCAAAGTCAGAAAAGGAAGTACCTTTTTGATTCAGCTGCCGGAGAATGGACTTTCGTAGAGATGATGAGCAGAAGTCTTTCAAATCTGTAAGACTTCTGCTCTCTTTTTGAAAGTGAAATGAAAGGTTCCTTTGATACAATGCTGGTAAATAAGAAAAGGAGGCCATTGAAGTGGGCGTGATATTAGAAACCAAGCAGCTTTGCAAATTTTATGGGACGGGGGAAAATCAGGTCAAAGCCGTCAATCATGTGAATATCCAGATTCAACAGGGAGAATTTGTCGCCATTGTCGGAAAATCCGGCTCCGGAAAAAGTACCCTGCTGCATATGCTGGGCGGGCTGGATACACCAACCAGCGGCAGCGTGATCTTGTCTGACAAGGACCTGTATTCCATGAAGGAGGATCAGCTTGCCGTTTTCCGGAGAAGAAAGATCGGATTTGTATTTCAGGCATTCAATCTGGTATCCTCCATCAATGTGTGGGAAAATATCGTTCTTCCGTTGGGGCTTGACGGGAAAAAAGTGCATAAAGCTTATGTCAATGATATTATCACCACACTGGGTCTTGAACACCGGATTCATAATCTTCCGAATACCCTCTCCGGAGGACAGCAGCAGCGCGTTGCGATTGCAAGAGCCTTGGTAAACAGACCGGAGATTTTGTTTGCGGACGAGCCAACCGGAAATCTTGATTCCAAGACAAGTGACGAGGTGATCGCGCTGCTGAAAATGAGCGCAAAAAAATATGGACAGACGATTGTAATGATTACCCATGATGATGAGATCGCGCAGGTTGCTGACCGTATTTTAGTCATCGAGGATGGACAGGTGGTGGATTTCAATTGAGGACGATCAGCAAAATTGCATTCAGCAACGACAAAAGAAATCGGACAAGAAGTGTCCTCATTATGACGGCGATTTGCCTGACTACCATGCTTCTGGTCATTATCAGTACAATTGGAAATGGACTGATCCTCTTACAGAAGGATCAGTCTGCAAGCTCATACGGAAGCAACTACGGCCTGTTTATCGCCGCAGATGGTACGCAATTAAAAGAAGTGGAACGCAGAGCTGAGATATCTGATATCGGCATCATGTGTACGGAGGGCATCCTGAAAGGAAATGAAAATGGCGGCTTTGTCAGTGCGGATGAAACGGTCAGGAAAATGCTTCCCTATAATCAGGAATATGTGTTGAAGGAAGGTACCTATCCGGAAAAGGCGCAGGAAATTGCCGCAGGACGCGCTTTCTTTGATGCAGTGGGATACCATGATGTAAAGGTCGGAGACACCGTAACATTGGAGTACCGTTCCGGCATGCAGTCGGAATACGCACCGGTGGAATTTACTGTCAGCGGGATTTTATATGACCGGGATGAATATACCATCGAGGCTTCCTATGTTGTATTCGGTTCGCAGGATTTTTATAATGAGCGTGTTGCGGAGGGTGACAGGCAATATAATATCTATTTTACCTTGAGCGATTCTGCAAATGTATCTATGAATAATGTTGCGCCTGTTATAAAAGAAATCGCGGATTCCTGCGGCATTGACCAGAAAAACGTGATCATCAATGACCTCTACCTGCAGTGGGTATTGCAGCCGAGCTATGAAATGATTGTGGTTTGTGGAACCCTGATCCTCGGAATCGTGCTGTTTTCCGTTGTGGTCATTTATAATATCTTCCAGGTCGGGATCGCCCAGAAGGTTCAGGAGTACGGAAAAATCAAGGCGCTGGGTGCAACCAGAAAGCAGATGAAGCAGTTGATCTTTCGTGAGGGCATTCTTCTGGCGGTTCCTTCGATACCGCTGGGGCTGCTGTTTGGTTTCCTGATTGCAAAAGTCAGCTTCAACTGGCTGGTGGAGCAGGGAAATCTGGTATCGTCCGGAATGAAGAACCATCAGGTGCCTCTGTTTTCACTGACAATTATGCTCATCTGCATTTTTGTATCGTTTCTTACGGTCGTTTTGGCTCTGCGCAAACCCATGAAAATTGTTTCCCGGATTTCACCCATCGAAGCGACACGGTATCTTGGCGGCTCCAAAACGCAAAAACAGGGCAGACGAAAAGGCAGAAAAGATGTCACCGTTTTCTCCATGGCAATGGCAAATGTGACAGGCAATCCGAAAAGAACCATTGCTACGATTCTTACCATGGGGCTTTCCTGTGTATTGTTTGTAATTATCTCTAATTATGTTGGGAATATTGACACGGAGCACGAGACGCGGATTGCAATCAACCATGGACAATTTGAGTTGCAGCTGGATTATTCCCAGAATTATGATGAAGCCTATTCGGAGAATAATCTGGACACAATCCTACAGAACAACCCACTGAATGATTCTTTGATTAAAGAAATCAAATCCATCCCCGGTGTAACGGATGTACTGACGAGAGAAATCGTCTCTGCAGATCTGAACGGAACAAAATTTCCGGTTGCAATCGTAAATCAAGAGGATTTTGAAATGATGCGCGGGGATGGCGATATCGGTTCCATGGACTATGCACAGGCTGTCAAAAACGGGGATGTTTTCTTTGGCTGGTCCAAGTGGATGGAAGCTGACGGGTATTCTGCGGGTGCACCGATTACATTCAACTTTGATAACGGAAGCGGAACCTATACCTATCATGGAAAAATCGCAGGCTCCTTTGTAAGCGCGGACACTTATCTGGTCATTCCGGAAGAAGTATACCGCTCTGTAAATCCGAAAGGGACATCTTATGGATACCTGTGGGTGGATTGTGCTAAAAAAGATGTGGCATCTGTAGAGCAAAGCCTGAATGACCTGCTCTCCGATACTTCTCATATCAAGCTGAACACCTATCACACAGAATTGCAAACCGCAGAATACGCAAGCCGTATGATGAAACTTGGCTGCTATCTGTTCATGGCAATTGTCGGTCTCATTGGGTTTATGAATCTGGCAAACACCATGATCATCAATATCACCACGAAGAAGCAGGAATACGGTGTGCTGCAAGCGGTAGGCATGACCAATAAGCAGTTGAATCTGAGCTTACAAATACAGGGCTTGATTTTTACGGTTGGCACCGTCTGCGTCGCACTTGCTGCCGGTCTGCCCCTTGGCTATGCACTGTTTTCCTATGCGAAGCATAATGGGATTTTTGGAATGAACGTTTATCACGTTCCTCTTATCCCGATTCTTGTTATGATTCTTCTGGTTGGTATTCTACAAATTGTGCTTTCCCTCGTTTTAAGCAGTAATCTGAAAAAGGAAACGCTGGTAGAAAGAATAAGGTATCAGGGATAGTAGATTCTATAAAAAGCAAGCTGCCGCTCAAGATGGGCGGCAGCTTACCTTTATAGTGATTCAAACATAAAAGTCAAATTTTGCGAGGATCCGCCATCGTCTCAACCTTGTCCGTTCTTCCTACAAAGAACAGGTCAACGGCTATTTTTAGCCCTAACTGATGGCCTGCCTCCCATGCACTCGACCTTATTATGCTGGGGAATTCGCATTAAAACCGAAAATCAGTTCTTTACTTCTTCGCATTCTCTTCCAATTTCTTGCGCTGTTTCAGTTCAAACATTCGCTGCTCTTCTGCCTCTTTTCTCTTGCGGCTTTTCTCTTTGCGTTCCTGCTTGTTCTGTTCCTGCTGTAATTTCAACGCCTGTTGCGATTTTGCACCAATGCCTATTTCCAGCATCTGCTTCTTTGCTTCCCGCTGCATCCGTTTCGGATTTCTTTTGATATCCTTTACAGCAGTTTCAGCAACCGGACTGAATTTCAAACTGAAGTACCACTTTTGAATATATTCCTGTACTTCACAATCTTTTGGCTCTGCACCAAATGTTACCTTTACCGCAGAAAGTTTACCATCTTCGATGCGTTCAAAGATCCCCACTCAAAACGGCTCCTCAAAAAATATTGTCAGCTTTCCATTTACTTTGTCCATGGGTATAGAAAAAGGCGACTGTTTTTCAATAATCGCCTTGAATTTGAGGGCTGAATATGAAGTTACAAGCAAGAAATTTTGTTGTCTGAAAGTCAAAAACCGTTGATATTACTGTGTTTTTCAAAAAGTTCTGTATCACCATCCGGCCCATATTTTGCAAATTCCGCAGTCATTGAGATTGCGGGATTTTTCTTGTTTTTCAATGTTTTTCGGGCTTTTTCCCGCTTTCAAATGTGATACTTCCATGTCAATCCTGATAGCTTCAAATCACATTTTAACATGCGATTTTACGAACGCTTTTCCACTTTTCCGTCTGGCTCCTCACCCGAGCAAAATTTTACCATCTTCTGCGCCGCCGAGCCGCCCTTCCCGTGAACATATACAACTATTCTTTTCATATTGATCTCCTTATACATTCCCATTGACGATCCTTGCGTAGGTATCCTCCGGAATCATCGGGGAAGCTATCTCGGCCAGCAGTGCCGGGTCTATCTCCCCTGTTTCCGCAAACTGCCGCCCAGCCTTTTTCACCCGCTCCAGCCGCGGAACAGTCACTGCCGCGGCCTCCGGTGCGCTGAGCATCTGGCTTTCCGGCACAGTCAGGATCGTATGATTATTGGGAAACATCAGCTCAAACTGACGTACTGCCGGTTCAAAATTGCGGCGGCTGTTCGGAAATCCGCAGCCGCAAATCATCAGATATCTGAGATGCGAATAATCCCGCTGCCCGACGTGGACATAGCGTCCGTTCATCTCTGCCATCGCCATGGACGAGAGCGGCAGAGTACGCTCGATGATGTTTTTCAACATCGCAGGCATCCCGTAGCAATAGAGTGGGAAGCTGAACAGCAGCAGGTCACTTGCGAGCATCTGCTCCAGAATCTCGCGCATATCGTCGTCGATAGCACAGCGCCCGCCGTTATATTTGCAGGCAAAGCAGCCGCGACAGAACTCGATATGCATGTCAGCAACGTTGATGCTCTGCACCTCCTGCGGCGCGGCCTCGTTCATGCCGCCTAGAAATGCGCGCGTGATGTGCATCGTGTCACTGCGTTTCTTCTTTGGGCTGCCGTTAAAGACAAGAATTTTCATCCGTTAGCCACCCCATTCGCGGTTATTTCAGCTTCTTCCCCATTTCGAAGCGCACCTCGTGCCGCTCCGGATCGTCATTCGAGTAGGCGTACAGGTCAAAACCGATCATCTCGAAGCCGTTCTTCCGGTAAAGCGCGATCGCGTTCTCGTTGCAGGACTGCGTTTCGAGGACGATCATCCGCGCTCCGGAGGACGCCGCTGCGACCTGGATGCGTCCAGCAGTTTCGTTCCGACGCCGCTGCCGCGCTTTGCGTTTTCGAACACACAGATATTGCTTATCCGAAATCGGTTGTTCCAGCTCTCCGGCGAGCCTTCAACATAGCCAATCAGCTCCTCGCCATCAAACGCCCCGAACGCTAATCGGCTCCTCCAGCCACTCGCCGAAGAACACAGCGTCAAACGACCGTTCCTCGGTTTTACCGAAGGGCGTGTACTTCACACAGAAGCCGCCTTCGCCAGCGCAGATGTCATAATAGCCCTGCGTCTGATAGCGCGCGGTGAACTTCCTTCCGGCGTATTATTCTCTTTCCAAGCGCTTGATCTCCATAGCTTCTCCCCCTCAAGTTCAGTCGACCTAAAACATATTATTTGATATATATCATATAATTTATTATACCCTGTGCGGTGTTCGTTGTTAACGGCGCGATGCGCCGTGGCGTGCCTTAAAGAATATAAAAATGCGGAGCAAATTTTGACCCGCAACAATATTATTGTACAAAAGTCCTGCTCCATTGTCAACAATGTCAAAGCCGCCGCGGCTAAAATTGCAGTTTTTCATACACGTGCACAAAAACGCGTCTCAAAAATCATGGATTCTGCGAATTGAAAAACGGCGTCCCGTTTGCTATATTAGCATCAGAAAGGGTGAGTCCGATGTACAAATAAGACACCCGACACAGGAAGTGATTCGGGTTTGGCGCTGCAAGATCAAAATACGCAGGAGGACAGAAGCACATAAGTCCGCCCCACTTAGAGGCAAGAAAAATAAATATCTGTGCTTGGTAAATGTGTCCCGTTGACATGCGGCGCTACATTCTAACGAAAGTGAGGTAACCATGATGTTAGATACTAAGAATTCACAGAGATAACCCCTGACTGGTTGGAAGGCACGAGCCGCAGTCAGGGGTTATCTCTATTTTATGCAAAAATTCACGCCGCCGAAAAAACCGCCCCATGCCTGCCGGCATGAGGCGATATTTTTATCATTTTAATCAATAGAAAGTCGCAACATCCTGCGCCGGAGCTTCGCAGTTCTCGTGGCTGATGTAGGTCAGGACGGGGCCCTTGCGGCTGTACGCGCGGTGGAACTTGAAGTTCACCTTCGCGGTCAAAATGATCCAGGAGTCGTCCGTCACAGTCTCGGCCTTGTCCCACTGGCACACCAGCGCCGCGAACTGTATATCCTCGACGCAGCAGGTCATGACATGGCGGCCCACGATGAAGCAGCCCGCTGGGATCTTCTTGCGCTTGAGCGCGCGGCACTTGAAGCGCACGGTCTTGCCCTCGTACTTTTTCGGCTCCTCGGACAGGTCGCGATACCACACAGCGTAGTCATCGTCACCGATCTCGACGACGGGCGCGGTCAGGTCAAACGGCAGCGGATCCTCAATGTCGTCATACTCGACCTTGCCTCCGGCATATTCGTAGGCGATGTCACTCCGGCGGGACGCGCCGCGGACTATCTTATGGAACTCCATCTTGTCCATGTTGGGCTTGAAGCGGTTGAACACGACCAGCTCGCAGCTCTTGAGCTTATCGTACACCAGCTGGCGCATGTTATTATTATAGGTAAGGAAGGTGCCTGCGTCGGCAAACATGAACTCCTGATACACCATCCAGCTCTCAGGCATCGCCGAATAGAGCACGTCCAGCATCCACATACCGTTGTACTCCACGACCACGCGCTCAGCCCGCGACTCGCGGAGCCACTTTTCAAGGTTTTCCGCCGTCAGCTCGCTCTGATCTTCGATGACATGGATGTATACGCTCTTGTCGGCGAACTGATCAGGGGCGTATTCCTCCTCGCCTTCCTCGCAGACGAGAAGCATCGTGCGCTCGCCGTTGCAGAAGCGCTTGTCCTCCAGCGTTTCCTGTATGAATTTTGTCTTGCCGGATTCCAGAAAGCCCGTAAAGAGATATACGGGAACGTCTTTTCTATCGCTCAATGTTCAAACAGCTCCTTCAATGCCTGCTCGTTAAGTTTGGAACCTATCACGCAGAAGCGGCCGGTGACTGCAGCGCCGCCGCGGCGGATATCGACCTCGCCGGGGACGTAGTCGAAGTAGAGCCAATCGCCGTCCTCAGCATCGACAATGCCCTTCGCGCGGAGAATAACGCCGTACTTGGCCTCGTCCTCAAGTGCGGAAAGGATGCCGCGCAGCGCGGACTCGGTGAACTTACGCGGGGTCTCCATGCCCCAGCTCGTGAACACCTCGTCGGCGTGATGATGATGGTGATGCTCATGGTCATGGTCATGCTCGTGATCATGGCAGCCGCAGGTGCAGTGCTCGTCATGCTCGTGCTCATGCTCTTCGTGGTCATGGTCATGATGATGTTCATGCTCGTCATCGTCGTGATCATGATCGTGGCAGCCGCAGGTGCAGTGCTCATCGTGTTCATCATGGTCATGATGATGGTGCTCATAGTCATGCTCATGCTCGTGGTGGTGCTCATGCTCCATGTGCTCCAGCTCTTCGTGCAGAGCGTTGTGCTCCATCGCCTCGACTATCTGCTCACCGCTGAGCTTGTCCCACGGCGTGCTGATGAGTCCGGCCTTGGCATTGAGCTGCTTGAGAAGCTCGGTCGCGGCAAGGATCTTTTCCGCGCTCGCAGTGTCGGTGCGGCTCATGACGATGAGGTCGGCGTTCTCTACCTGATCGTTGAAGAACTCGCCGAAGTTGCGCATGTACATGCGGCACTTGCCCGCATCGACGACAGTGACCTTTGCGCCGATGTGTGCGCCCTCGACCTGCTCCACGGCATGCGCCACGTCGCTGAGCTTGCCGACGCCGGACGGCTCGATGATGATACGATCCGGTGCGTACTCCTCCATGACCTTCTTGAGCGCCTTCGTAAAGTCGCCGACCAGCGTGCAGCAGATGCAGCCGGAATTCATTTCGGTTATCTGAACGCCGGCGTCCTTCAGGAAACCGCCGTCAATTGCAATCTCGCCGAATTCGTTCTCGATAAGAACGAGCTTTTCGTTCTTGTAGCCCTCAGCTATCAGCTTGCGGATGAGCGTAGTTTTGCCCGCGCCGAGAAAACCTGAGAATATATCAATCTTTGTCATTGCAGATGCCTCCACATATTATTTTTCTAAAAATGTATTATATCACACTTTGTCAATGCCTACAAATATAATATCATACCCAGCCGCATAAAATTATTTTCAAAGACTTCCGAAATGCGTGAAAAAACTCTTGACATTTGGCTGCATGTCTGATAATATACATCTTGCCCATGGGGGTATAGCTCAGCTGGGAGAGCGCTTGAATGGCATTCAAGAGGTCAGCGGTTCGATCCCGCTTATCTCCACCATCAACAGACCGCAAGGCCAACGCCTTGCGGTTTTGTTATATCCAAGTCCGGTTACATCCCATCCCCAAAAGAAGCAGGTGAATTTACAGTTCACCTGCTTCTTTTGCTTAATGAGATTTTTCTTGATTCGCATTTGCGCGTTGCATCAGCATAATTAAATACCATGGACATACACCGCACCGTGTTCCTGGAGGTCAGCAGGAACATGAACCGCAGCAACTATGCCTTGCTTGCGGCATTGTATCTCCTGACCGCAGACAGCAGGCTTTGGAATCAGGTCAAGGATTGTGTCCAGCACCGACAAATGCCGCCAGGAAACTCCCACGCTCAAGGAGATTGCTCCGGAACATTTTGTGGCATGCCATTGTGTAAAATAAATACGTTTTATAAAAAAAGAACATTCTCAAAGAGAGAATGTTCTTTTTTGGGCTTAGAACGATTCGATGATTTCTTTTGTCATGGATTTGACCACTGCCATAGCAAGCTGAACGGTAGCCTCAAAATCATAGTAAGAACTGATGCCGTAATGGGTATGAATATAACGGACGGGAACACCTACCACGATTACCGGAATACCATCCATGGAAGTATTGATAATAGCACCATTATTTCCGCCGCCTTCCCGAACGGAGGACTGGATGGCCAGATGATTTTTCTCAGCCAGATCCAGGGTATAGCGCTGGTATCTGGGGGAGCAGATCACGGATCTGTCCAGAAAACGAATCATGGGGCCTTTCTTCAGTGCAGTCTGAATGGCATAGGGCTCGGTGAAGGTGTCATCAGCCGGGCATCCTTCAAAACAAAGGGCAATCTGCGGTTTCACTTTATTGACTGCCACGTGGACACCTCGTTCTCCCACTTCTTCCTGGGAAGAGAGAACACCTACCAGATCCACGTTCAGCTGCTCATTGGCCAAACGACGCATGGTTTCCAGAAGGGCAGCACAGCCGATACGACAGTCAAAGCCTTTTCCAATCATGATATCGTGTGCTTCATCATATTCGAATTTGACATCGGAGATGATGGGTTCACCGATACGGATGCCAAAGTTTTCAATGGCATCTTGATCACTTACTGCGCCGATATCAATCACCAGATTCTGAATCGAAATATTGTTCCCGCCGTTACGCTCCGCAGCGGACATAAAATGAGGCGGTTTTGCTGCGATCACACCGGGAATATAGGCACCGTCGCGGTTTCTTACCAGAACCTTGGAGGAGGGCAGAGAATTGATATTCCAGCCACCTAATTCTACAAAACGAAGGGTTCCGTTTGGTTTGATGGAATGAACCATAAAGCCCACTTCATCGCTGTGGGCATCCAGCATGAACACAGGCTTGTCTCCTGTGTTGGTGTTGCGGTACATATAAAGGTTTCTTAAGCAGTCTTCCTCCACACGGGCAATATCTTCCACATATTTCCGGGCAGTATTTACTGCCTCATCTTCAAATCCGGAAGGCCCGATGGCATCGGACAGCTCCTGAATCATTTTCAGGGTTTCAGGGTTTTTATTCATGGGTAAACACAACCTTTTCCTATTATTTCCTATTATTATATAGATTGTTTGGTGCCGAATCTTACTCGGCAGGATGAGGCAGATCAATTTTCTCGTATTCCTCTATGAAGTCTGCAATGTAGTCTGCCATGGTCTGGAGCATTTCTTTTCCCCATTCCTCAGTGGCCAGATGAGGCTCATCGGTGCCGTACCAGCCATTTTTGGTGTAGTTCCTGTATTCCCGGGGAAATACCACGGTGGCACCTTTGAAGTTTACAGAACCCCAGCCTGTGGTGGGCATATTTTCTGATACATCATTTACCAGATCCATAGGCTCATGGATATAATCCATATCCACCAGAGAAGGATCAACACCCATAATGCGGCAGTCTCTTCGGCACCGCCGTGGCCGCCCTTCCACTCAGGGCGAAGTTCTCCGGCCATGAGCCACCAGTTTAAGCAAGCAAGCCAGGCTCCTTTTTTGTGAAGCTCCATGCCCACCTGCTCAATAGCCTTGCAGTTGCCGCCGTGACCATTGAGAATAATGAATTTGCGGAAGCCGTAACGATACAGACAATCACACACCTTGGTAAGGAGCATGATCAGTCCATCGGTGCCGATGGTAATGGTGCCCGGGCAGCCATAGATGGTATTGGTGGCGCCGTAGGGAATGGTGGGAGCAATCATCACGTCACATTTCTCTTCCAGAAGCTCGGCGATGCGGTCCGGGATCATGGTGTCAGTTCCCAGGGGCATATGTTTTCCGTGGTTTTCCGTACAGCCCACACAGATCATTACAGTTTGTTTTTTCTGTAAGTATTCTTCTACTTTTTTCCGGTAATGTTTGCTAAACGCATACTATAACCTCCTAGTTTTTATCTGGACAGAATCCATAACACTGAGTATAAGTCCAAAAAAAAGGAATGTCAATACAGCATGGTCATCGGCAAGGAGATGTAGCCAAGCACTCTATGCGCGACATTCCATGTGTCCTCATCCCGCACAGTCCAAGGGAGTCTGAGGCCGGTATGCCGATTGTACGGCAGTCTGGGCGATATGAAGCCGCCGAACAGCATGATGCCGCACATGATTACGGCGGCGAGCAGTCTCTCCCCGTCCTCGGATAATGCGGCCAACGCCGTTTTATCCAGTGCCGCGACAGTCAGAACAAGCAGCAGCACGACGGCATCAAATATTGTTGCAGCTCTCAGGGCACCGATTCCGGCTTTGTCTGCCGCCGCACCGGTGAACAGCGTCAGATTCCGGTACAGTATCGCCAGCATGGTAAGCATACATGCGCCCGCCAGCAGCAGCGACAGCAGTTCGATTTTTACCGTCAGCGCGGCGATCAAAGTTCCGAACGACAGCAGCAGAATAACCCCGCGCTTTTTATCCAGCTCGGCACGAAGCTTCTCCTTCTGAATTTTGGCCGCAAGCTCCTTATTCAGCCTCGCAAGTTCTCCGGCCATGTCCTGAACGCCGCTCTCCGACTCCATCCCCAGCAGTTGACTCACTGGGACATCAAGCAGCTCCGCGATTTGAATCAGGACGTCCGCATCAGGCACGGACATTCCGTTCTCCCACTTGGACACTGTCTGGCGGACAACGCCAAGCCGCACCGCAAGTTTCTCCTGACTGACGCCCTTCGCCTTTCTGGCCGCCTTAATTTGTTCTCCGATCATATGCGCACCGCCCTTTCGCCTTCATTATAAATGCCCACACCCGTTCAGGCAAGCAACGCGATTTAACATTCAGCCAAAACATTTGACTTTTTCCAATTTAGGACTACAATATTAGCATAGGAATCAGACATAAAATGGAGGGATAAACATGCTCGATTTTCTGCGCAGCGAAGGTATAGACGAGGAAATGCTCGCCCGAATCGAGGACTTTCGCCGCAGCTTTCCCGCAGCGCCGGAGAACGCCGGACGCATCCCCTGCCCCAAATATAAATATTACGGCTGCGAGGTCTGGCGCGAGGCGATAGCCGCCGTACTCGCGGGCGAAAACCTGCTGCTGGTCGGGCCGAAGGCCACCGGCAAAAACGTTCTGGCCGAGAACCTTGCCGCCGTGTTCCAGCGCCCGCAGTGGGACATCTCGTTCTACCTCAACACGGACGCCGCCTCGCTCATCGGCACCGACACCTTTAAAAACGGTGAGGTGACGCTGCGCCGCGGGCCGATATACCAATGCGCCGTTGAGGGCGGCTTCGGCGTGCTCGACGAGATAAACATGGCGAAGAACGAATCTCTCTCCGTGCTCCACGCCACGCTGGACTTCCGCCGCATCATCGACGTGCCGGGCTACGACCGCATCACGCTCTCCCCCTGCACGCGCTTCATCGCGACGATGAACTACGGCTACGCCGGTACGCGCGAGCTGAACGAGGCGCTGGCCTCGCGCTTCATGGTGATAAACATGCCCGTCATCTCTGCCAACAGCCTTGAAAAGCTGCTGAAGGCCACGTTCCCGAAGCTTCGCGCGGAATACGCCCGCCAGCTTGCGGAGCTGTTTCAGGAGATCCGCAAGAAGTGCGACAGCTCCGAGATATCCACAAAGGCGCTCGACCTGCGCGGCCTGATCGCCGCCGTGCATCTCACGGAGCAGGGACTGAGTCTCGGCGAGGCGCTTGAGATGGGCATCCTCAACAAGAGCTTTGATGATTTCGAGCGCCAGCTCGTGTCCGATATCGTCGGCGCGCGCATCCCCGGCGAGCTGCGCCGCAGTGACCTGTTCGAGCCATGACAGAGATCGACGAGCGGCAGCAGAAGCGCGCGGCAAACATCGTCTGGAACTGCGCCGGCCGCTACGACTTCCGCCCTGATTTCCGCGCCTACGACGTGAAAGGCAGAGCCGACCTCTACTGGAACTGCATCTTCGGCGCGGCGCGGAAGCACTACGACTACGCGGTGTTCGCGCAGATATTCGCAGGGCTTCAGCAATATGAGGACGCCGACACATACACGGATCTGTTCTGGCTGGGGCTTGAAAACTGCGTCTATCAGCGAGAGCTGCCGCAGCGCCCGGCGCTGGAAGCGCTTCGGCGCAGATACGCAGAGCAGTTCGTGCGGCAGCATCAGGGTGCGGAGGATTTTCAATTCTACGATTCGCTCGCGCTCGCGCACTTTTCGCGCGTGCTGGGGCTTGAATCGCGCATGAACAAATACGACTCCAAGCTCCTCGACGAGCTGGAGTTCACGCCGGACATGACGGAAACGGAGATCGCCGCGCGGGCGAAGGAGCTGTTCGAGCGCTGGTTTCAGATATGCACCGAGGAGCGCCGACGCGCGCAGAAGCGCAGCTTCACGCAGCCGTTCAAAAAGCGCGGCAGGAAGAACGCCGATACCCAGTTTCGCAGGTTCGGCCTTGGCTTCACGCAGCATCCGCAGGACGTCTACGGCGGCTCGGCGGACGGCGACGTGCAGCAGAAGGAGCTGAAAACCAAGATGACCGCGCAGGAGCTGCGCGAGTTCATGGAGACGAAGTACGGCAGGAGCATATTCTCCTCCGCCGAGACGGACAAGCTTGAGCGCGAGCTGTGCACCGGCAGCCATGAATCCTGCCATCTGCTCATCACATCCGGCGACCGCCCCGACGCGGCGCAGATACGCAACGGCTTTGAAGCGCTGTCGCGCCAGCGCGAGGCGGCGCAGATAGTGAAGAACCGTGCAAGCTACGACGCAAGCCTCGCGCAGAACCGCAGCGCCATAGCAAAGCTGAGTTCGAAGATCCAGAACTCAGCGCTCATGCATCTCCAGCCCGCCATCATCCGCGCGAATTCCGGTCGGCTCGACGGCGGACGCGTATGGCGCGCGCTGAGCTTCGGCGACAGCCGCGTGTTCCGCAAGACGGAGCATGACGACATCGGCGGGCTGTCGGTGGACATACTGCTCGACGCCTCGACCTCGCAGAAAACGCGGCAGGAGATCGTCTCCGCGCAGGGCTACATGGTCGCCGAGAGCCTCACGCGCTGCGGCATTCCCTGTCGGGTCAGTTCGTTCTGCTCCATGACGGGCTACACCGTGCTCCGCGTTTTTCGGGACTATGACCGTCCGCGCGACAATCGGCGGATATTTGAATACGTCTCCAACGGCTGCAACCGCGACGGTCTCGCCATCGCCGCGCTGCACCGGCTGATGAACGCTTCCCCATACGAGCACAAGCTGCTCATCGTCCTGTCCGACGTGAAGCCGAACGACGTTGTAAAGACCCGCCGCCGCGAGACGGACGAGCTTGTAACATATGAAAAGGACGTCGGACTGACCGATGCCGCGCTTGAGGTGCGCCGCGCGCGGGCGGACGGCATCGCGGTGATGTGCGTGTTCACCGGCGACGACGAGGACGTCGCCTCGGCGAAGCTTGTCTACGGGCGCGACTTTGCGCGCATCCGCTCGCTGAGCATGTTTGCGGACACAGTGGGCATGCTGATAAGCAACCAGATAAAAAATCTTTGATGCTGACGAAAAACGGAGAGTTTATATGGCACCGAAATTCAAATTTACCAGAGCGGAAATAACCGACGCCGCCCTGCAGGTAGTGCGCCGGAATGGCATAGGCGCGCTGACCGCGCGGGCTATTGCGGACGAGCTCGGCGTATCGACCCAGCCGGTGTTCACCTGCTTTTCTACGATGGCCGAGGCTCGCGGCGCGGTGCGCTCGGCGGCGGAGTCGATATACGACGGCTACGTGGAAGAGGGGCTGCGGGCGGAAATCCCGTTTTACGGCTTTGGAATGCAGTATATCCGCTTCGCGCGCGAGGAGCCGGAGCTGTACAGGCTTCTTTTTCTCACGCATGACGCGGGTGAAAAGGGCGCGATGGACGCGATGCGCCATTCGCTGGACTATGTGAAGGAGCCGCTGGAGCTGATATACCACATCAGCGAAGCCGAAGCCGAGCGCTATTTCCGCGACCTGTGGATCGTGGTGTACGGCATCGCCGCGCTCATCGTCACCGGCGACTGCCCATACTCCGACGCGGAGATCGGCGCTATTCTGACCGGCTTCAGCCTCAGTATCTGCAAGGCGATAAAGGAAATTCCCGGCTTTATCTCCGGAGATTTTGACCGCGACAGACTGTTCACCGAGATGATCGGGGGATGCAAAAATGGATGATTCTTCTCTGCTGCGGCTGATTCAGCCTTTTCTCAACGGCAAAATGCAGCTCACCGCGTTCCCCGCGAAGAACCGTAAAAAGCTCGCCGCGCTGTGGTATCTCGCTGGGAAGCTTGAGCCGGACAGGCGCTATTCCGAAGCCAAGCTGAACGACCTGTTGGACGCGTGGAGCACGTTCCACGATCCCGCGACACTGCGGCGCGAGCTGTATAACAAGAAGCTTGTAGAGCGAACCGACAACGGCGCGGAATACTGGCGCTGTGAAAGCATTCCGGCTCTTGACGAATTCACGGCAAAATATATTTGAACGGCAAGAAAATACCGCCATGTTCAGAACAGTGTCTGAGCATGGCGGTTTTCGTTTTTGCCGCGGCCGCACATAAGACGGCAGACTTAGGTGGTTATCGGTTTACTTCTTTTTATTCGGCATATGTATCGCGCGGCCATCTACCGCAAGCGCCGCCTCGCGCAGCGCCTCGGACACGGTCGGGTGGCAGTGTATCGTATCCACAAGCTCATCCACCGTGGCTTCGAGCCGAATGGCCAGCGCCGCCTCTTCGATAAGCTCGGTCGCGCTCGGCGCCATGATGTGTACACCGAGTATCTCACCGTATTTTTCACCGGCAATGATCTTGACCATGCCGTCAACATGGCCGGACACAAGGCTTCTGCCGTTTGCGGCGGTAACAAATCTGCCGACTTTGTAGTCCACGCCCTTTTCCTTGAGCTGTTCCTCGGTATATCCAACACCGGCAAGCTCGGGACCGATATATGCGCAGGACGGGCTGTAAGCCGCAATGAAGGTCTTGCTGCCGCCAGCTGCATTCTCGGCCGCCGTCTCGCCCATAGCCATTGCGGCATGAGCCAGCATAAGCTTCCCGTTGCAGTCGCCGACGGCGTATATGCCCGAAACGGAAGTCTCCATCCGATCGTTGACCTGGATATAGCCGCGCTCCGTCTTTACTCCGGCTTTCTCAAGTCCCAGTCCTTCGATATTGGGCTTACGGCCAACGCAGAGCAGTATCTTTTCTGCCTCCACTGTTCTCTCGCCGTTCGGGCACTCGATATGAACTCTGCCGCCAGCGCCGCAGCTTTCCACGGAGACGACCTTACTCTCCGTGAGTATCTCCATGCCCTTGGTCTCAAGCTGGCGGCGAACCATCGCGGTAAGCTCCGAATCCATGAGCGGCAGGAGCTTGGGGCTCATCTCAACTACCGTGACCTTGCTGCCAAAACGCGCGTACACGCTGCCAAGCTCAAGGCCGATCACTCCGCCGCCGATAACGAGCAGGCTCTCCGGAACATGGTCGAGCTGCAGGCAGGCCGTAGAATCAATGACCGCGCCGCATTCGCTGATCCCCTTTATCGGCGGGACGATCGGCGCGCTGCCGGAGGCGATGATTATCTTTCCGGCAGTCAGTATCCTGCCGCCGACTGAGACTGTTTTCGGGTCTGCGAAGCTCGCCTTTCCGGATATCAGCGTAATCTTATTTGCCTTTATGAGCGCTTTCACGCCGTCGGTGAGCTTTTTCGTTACACCGGCGCGCGCATTCTGCACCGCGTTCCAGTCTACCGAAACGTCGTTCGCCACTATGCCGATGCCGGCAGAGTGCGTTGCCAGCTCGTACACCTCGGCAGAATGCAGAAGTGCCTTTGTCGGCATGCAGCCGCGGTTGAGGCAGGTACCACCGACGGCGTCCGCCTCGATGAGCGTGACCTTCATTCCAAGCTGCGCGCCGCGTATTGCCGCGACGTATCCGCCCGGGCCGCCGCCGATGACGATGAGATCATTGCCGCTCTCCGTCTGCGGCGCGGCAGGCTCCGCCGCGGCAGCCGGTGCGGGTTCGGCTTCGAGCTTCTCGCCCTCGCTGCCAATGACCGCAACGACCGCCAGGCAGTCCGCCGTACCATCCTCCGGAACACTTATTTTCAGGAGCGTTCCGGAAACATTCGCATTCACCGTATTTGTAAGCTTGTCGGTCTCCACATCAAAGAGCGGCATGCCCTCTTCGATCGCGTCCCCGACTTTTTTATGCCATTTGATTATCGTGCCCTCAGTCATGGTCATTCCAAGCTTCGGCATGATGACATTGGTCGCCATTGAATATCCGTCCTCCTAAATTATGCAAGCATGAGCGCCGGGTTTTCCATGAGCGTTTTGACCCGATGCAGGAACTGTGCGGCAAGGGCTCCGTCCACAACTCTGTGGTCGGCGGTGAGGCACATGTTCATCATCGTCCGGACGGTGATCTGGCCGTCCACAACGACAGGCTTGTCCTGCATTGCGCACACGCCGAGGATCGCCACCTCAGGCTGATTTATGATGGGAGAGAAGCTCTCTATGCCGTACATGCCGAGGTTGGTTATAGTAAACGTGCCGCCGTGGAGACGCTCCATCGGGAGCTTCCCGCTGCGGGCAAGCTCTGCAAGTTCCTTGACCTCCGAGGATATCTCCGTCAGGCTCTTCTTGTCAGCATCGGGAACATTCGGCACAACAAGCCCGTTATCGAGCGCAACGGCGACGCCCATGTTGACATAGTGCTTATAGATGATCTTATTTCCGTCCACCGAGCAGTTGAGCGCGGGGAATTCCGTGAGCGCTTTCGAGACGAATTTGACCAGTATGTCAGTATAGCTCACCTTGATATCATTCGCCTTGAGCTGGGCGCGGTACTCCTTGAGATTGGTCATGTCCACACTCAGATCAAAGGTGACGGTGGGGCTGGTCATATGGGAATTGAGCATGTTGCGCGCGATAGCCTTGCGCATGCCGTCCATATTCACGGTCTCCTCGCGGGCGGGAGCCTCCTGCACCGGTACGCGGCTGTCATGCAGATACTTGAGGATATCCCCTGCCATGACGCGCCCGTCGCTCGGGATATCGTTCACATCTACCCCGATGTCTGCGGCGATCTTTTTCGCGAGCGGAGACGTCTTTACGCTGTGCTCTTCCTGTGCGGCAGGCTTATAATTGCGGATGTCCCTCTCGACGATGCGGCCGTTCGGTCCGGTCCCCGTGACATAATGCGTGTCTATCCCAAGCTCTGCGGCAACTTTCTTCGCCCTCGGCGAGATTATCAGGCGCTCACCGGCCTTGTGCGCGGCGGGCTGTACGCTCTGCTCGGCAGGCTGCTCTGTCTTCTCCTCGGCCGGTGCGGCAGCAGCCCCCGTAAGGCCGGAGATGTCCTCACCCGCCTGCCCCATAATGGCGACGGGCTGCTGGCAGGCCGCGGTCTCGCCGTCGTTCACGAGTATTTTGAGCACAGTTCCCGCCTCATAGGCGTTTATCGTATTCGTCAGCTTGTCTGTCTCCACGTCGAAAAGCGGGTCGCCGACCGCGACGGCGTCTCCCTCTTTCTTCTTCCATTCACTTATCGTGCCCTCCGTCATCGTCATTCCGAGCTTGGGCATTGATACATAAAAGGCCATACCTAAAACTCCTTCCGAAACGCGGTCACAGCATTTTCCGTGCGGCGTTGACGATATCCTGATAGTTGGGCATGAACGCCTGTTCAAGGATCGGAGACACGGGGACGGGGGTATTGAGCGAGCCGATGCGCACGACGGGGCCGTCAAGCTCGTCGAACATTTCCTCGGCTATGGTTGCGCTGATCTCTCCGCCGTAGCCGCCGCGCTTGGTTTCTTCGGTGATAACGATAGCGTGGTGAGTCTTTGCGATGCTGCTGCGTATCATGTCCTTGTCCAGCGGATAGAGCGTACGCAGGTCGATGATCTCAAGGCTTATGCCGTCCTTGGCGAGAATATCCGCCGCCTTCTTCGCATCGTAGACTTGAAGGCCGTAGGTGATAACGGAAATATCCGTACCTTCGCGCACGATATTGCCCTTGCCGAGCGGGATGGGATCAAAATTGGTGATATCGGCTTTCTCTTTTATTATCTTGTTTTCAAAATATATTACGGGGTTATCATCGTCGATAGCGGACAGGATAAGGCCAAGCGCATCCTGCGGAGTCGAAGGATACACGACCTTGAGGCCGGGCACATGAGTGACCCACGCTTCGAGAGACTGGGAGTGCTGCGCGGCGCCGCCCTGTCCCGCGCCCGCAGGCATGCGGACAACCATGGGGAGAGATATCTTTCCGCCAAACATATAGCGCATCTTTGCCGCCTGATTGGCGATCTGATCCATCGCAACGGTCAGGAAGTCGCAGAAAACGAGCTCTGCGATCGGTCTCATGCCGGTAGCCGCGGAGCCGACGGCGCAGCCGATTATTGCGCTTTCGGATATCGGTGTATCGCGCACGCGGTCGCCGCCGAATTCATCATACATGCCGAGGGTGATGCCGAAGCTGCCGCCGTAGGCGCCGGTGTCCTCACCGAAGAGGATAACTCTCGGATCTTCACGCATCCTTATGCTCATACCCTCGCGGATAGCTTCACGATAAGTCAGGATCATCTCTTTCTTGCCTCCTCTACTATATCCGAATATACATCGACAACAACGGAATCAGCGTCTGGCCAGGGCTGGGCGGCGGCAAACTCGATCGCGTCGCTGACTTCCTTTGCAACGCCTGCCTCAATGCCGCAAAGCTCATCCTCGTCCGCCACGCCGTTATCGATAAGGTACTTTCTGAAATTGGGGATGGGGTCTCTCTTCATCCACGCCGCCTGCTCCTCCGCAGGCTTATAGGGCGCGGGGTCTCCTTCAAAGTGGCCGTGCTGGCGGTAGGTCTTGCACTCGATGAGCGTCGGCCCCTTGCCTTCACGGGCGCGCGCCACAGCTTCGCTCGCCGCCTCATATACGGCCAGCGGGTCGTTGCCGTCGACCGTTACGCCGGGCATATTGTACGCGACGGCGCGCACGGAGATATCCTTTATCGCCTGATGGTGCTCCTGACTGACGGATATGCCGTAGAGATTGTTCTCACACACGAACACGACCGGAAGCTTCCACAGCGATGCGATATTGAGTGATTCATGGAATGTGCCCTGGTTCGTGGACGCGTCGCCGAAGAAGCAGACGCAGACCTGATCCGTCTTGCGCAGCTGTATGGACAGTCCCGCGCCGCAGCTAATGCACTGCCCTGCGCCGACGATGCCGTTCGCGCCGAGGATGCCCTTGTCTCTGTCCGCGATATGCATGGAACCGCCCTTGCCGTGGCAATAGCCGGTCGCACGGCCGAAGAGCTCCGCCATCATAAGGCGCATGTCTCCGCCCTTGGCGATTATATGGCCGTGGCCGCGGTGCGTGCTGGTGATATAGTCTTCATCCGTAAGGCATTCGCACACGCCCGTTGCGACGGCTTCCTCGCCGATATACAGATGGCAGAAGCCCGGTATCTTCCCTTCCGCGTACAGTCTTGAGGTCGCATTTTCAAAGTCACGTATACGCAGCATCCGCGTATACATGTCTTTCATCATTTCATTGCTGACTGCCATTTAGTTTTCCTCCTGAAGGCTGAATTTAGATATTTGAAATGACAAAGCCGTTGGTGGTTGAATATAAAACCACATTTACGCATAAATAATATCATCGATTCAGTCACAAAACAACATATTTTGTGATATCCGTGATAGAAATGGCACTATCCACAAATATTTTAGTTGTTTTATGTGCATATTGACATAGTACGATCTGTGCTTTCAAAAGTTTTCACGAATAAACCAACATAATTCCACTTCAAGATTGACAGCAAATCGAGTGGATGCTATATTATTCATGCAAAATCGGCTCCCGCAGCGCCGCCGTTTGCCCGAAAATCCACAATTTTCAGCGTGGCCTGCAGCAAATTTCGCTCTTTCTTCAGGCCGCACGGAGGGACACATGATACACTACCTTGAAACCGGCAGCACCGATCCATGCTACAATTTAGCCTTTGAACAATATGTTCTCGAAAACAAGCGAGACGGCGACTGGCTCATTCTCTGGCAGAACAACAACACTGTTGTCATAGGCTGCAACCAGAACGCATGGGCTGAGGTCAACACGGAATACGTGCGGCAGCACGGCGTCACGGTCGTGCGCAGGATGACCGGCGGCGGCGCGGTATATCACGACATGGGCAACCTGAATTATTCATTCATATCCGACGCTGGAAACGGCAGCGAAATATCCATAGAACGTTTCACCGAACCGGTGTGCCGCGCGCTGTCCACCATGGGCGTCCGCGCCAAAAAGTCCGGACGTAACGACATTCTGGTCAACGGCCGCAAGGTATCCGGCGTCGCGCAGCGCCTCTGCGGCGACAGGATACTGCATCACGGCACGCTGCTTTTTGACTCCGACCCGCAGGTCATAAGTGAGGCGCTCAATGTAAACGCGGACAAGTTCAGCTCCAAGAGCGTCAAGTCTGTGAAAAGCCGTGTCGGCAATATCCGAGAGTTTCTGCCTGCGGACATGGACATGACGGAGTTCCGCGCAAGGCTGCTCGCCGCGCTGTCCGCGGATGGGCTCGTGCACGAGCAGCTGTCCGGCGAAGAGCTGGCCGAGGCAGCCAGGATCGCGGACGAAAAATACCGTTCGTGGGACTGGACATGGGGACGGACCAAAAAGTTCGAATATAAAAACAGCCGCCGCTTCCCCGGCGGCAGCCTGTGTATATTGGCGGACGTGCAGAACGGAAAGATAAGCGACATCGCGTTTGAGGGCGATTTCATGGCTCTTGAGGATGTTTCGCCCGCAGCGACGGCGCTGACAGGCTGCTTCTTCGAGCGAGACAGCGTGGCTCGCGCCCTGTCAACGCTGGATCTGACGAACATTTTCGGCGCGATCACCGCCGAAAATATACTTGAGCTGATGTTCAGCTGAATCCTATATGACAGTAAAACCCCTCCGGCTATAGACGGGTGTCCGTAAAACAGTTAATCCTCCGTATGGCTTAGACCATGCGGAG
>OGYM01000848.1_pt1 | contig 23493 bp, 22 predicted proteins | sample 1576491 | NCBI WGS metagenome assembly OGYM01 (sample SAMEA3541515, study PRJEB24748) | human gut metagenome | biome: human gut; feature: human-associated habitat; material: faeces | place: China | collected 2012 | reverse complement strand
CTGGTGGTATCAGAATGCTGATGGCACCTGGCTAAAAAATAAGTGGGAGACGATCAACCACCACTGGTATCTCTTCGGCGGGGATGGCTATATCAAAACCGGCTGGCACCGCTGGAACCCATCTAAACAGCAGGTGGATCCGGCAGACGGTTCTGGAGACTGGTATTACCTCCAGGAAACCGGAGATTTAGAAGGAGCCTGCTGGCATGGAACCGAGAAGGGATCGCTGGAAATCTGGTATATAGAAAATGATGGTTGACATTAAAAATGATATCATATATAATATCAATATGGGTAAGGCGATAACTAGGGTGAAAGGGAATATGTATGCTAGAAAAAAAGGATTTAATACAGAAAAGTTTTCGAATTGATAGAAAATTGGACGAAGCATTGTCGGAACTTTCCAAAATTTTAAATCGTTCACAGAATGAATTAATTGATTATGCTATCAGATTACTTATTGATCAAAATAAGAGGTGGTTTGCAGAAGGGTTTGTGGATGAATTCTATAATGAGATGGTAGATGAACTATATAAAGCGAAAAGTGAAATAATTGAAGATTTTGAATTGCGTTTTATCCCTTACGATAATCAAAAGAGGGAAGGAGCATTTCTTGCATTGTATGAATATAAAAATGGGATTGCTCCGGTGGAAGTGTTGAGAGTGGATGTAGGAAATGAGCCGGGTACGCATTCAAAGATTAAAAACGCATTAGGAGAGGTAGCCTTGATTATAGTGAAAAAATATCCAGAATTAAAGCGGAAATATGGAATACCAGATATTGATGTTTAGGAAAATTCCTTAACATAAAGAAAACCCAGGCATCATAATGAGATGCCTGGTCACTGCCAACACAATTTATCATTGTGTAGCTAGTATGTTTTCAAACTTCGCAATTTGATTATAGCACGATGATAATCCTTTGGCAAGTGACTTGCGAAAGGAGGATAAGCCAATGTATATACTAAGAGCATCTTTTACAGATAAATCTGGAGTAAAGCATTTTGCTAAAGATTATGGGAAACGGGCATTTAGAATTTGGATTGGTCCTGGTCCTAAGCCAGTAAGTAGGTAAGTTTAAAGAAGATACTGAACTAGCCAGTATCTTCTTTGTTTTTTGTTAATGTTAAAATAAAGGCTATGCTTTTATTTTTTACCAGGAGACCGGAGATTTAGAGGGGGCCTGCTGGCATGGAACCGAGAAAGGATCTCTGGAGATCTGGCACATAAAATAGAGGAAAAACTTCCTATATCTAAATACACTCTGGTACCCTGACTGGGTCATAAAATCTCCCATAGGTTTCTGCACTCTGGTGGTCCGGATGGAGAAATGGGCGCTTCTATGCGTTACCTTTCTCAGCGCTACGCCATGCCTTATGATGTGGGTAAAGCAGTCCTCACTGATATCGGTACTGAGGAACTGGCTCATCTGGAGATTGTAGCTGCAATCGTTCACCAGCTGACCAGAAACCTCACGATGGAAGAAGTCGAAAGCTCTGGCTTTGGTCCTTACTATATTGATCATACCGCCGGAATCTGGCCTCAGGCGGCAGGTGGGGTGCCGTTTAATGCCTGTGAGTTCCAATCCAAGGGCGATCCAATTACGGATCTGTGTGAGGATCTGGCAGCAGATGGTACGACTGCATAAGAACAACATACAGTCGAAAATGATAGGACAAGCCATTTCTAAAATAAAATATCGTGCCTAATAAGACGTTCAATGTTGAGCGTCTTTTTTTATACCTACTGTTACGCATTAGGGACGTAAAAGCCCTTGCTATCAGCGGCTTTGCAGGCGCATTTCTGGCGCGGACAAGGATTTATACCTGTACCCGCAAAATCGCCGTTCTACTGCGTAACAAATCCGCAGCAAAGGAGTGATGAAACAATGGCTGTTTTTCGTGTGGAGCGCAATACGGGATATACCGTAATGAGCAACCACCACCTACGCAACAGGGGCTTGACCTTGAAAGCAAAGGGGCTGCTTTCGCAAATGCTGTCCCTGCCGGACAACTGGGACTATACCCTTGCGGGGCTGTCCCGCATCAACCGGGAAAGCATCGACGCGATCCGTACCGCCGTATGGGAGCTTGAAAAAGCCGGATATATCACCCGGCAGCAGGGGCGCGACGCAAAGGGCAAGATGGCGGCAATCGAGTACACCATCTACGAGCAGCCACAGTTGGAAAACCCGATATTGGAAAATCCAACAACGGAAAACCCGATGTTGGAAAATCCGATGACGGATAATCCGACGTCGGAAAATCCAACGCAATTAAATAAAGATATATCAAGAACTGATTTATCAAAAAAAGAGGAATCAAATACGGATATATCAAATACCCATTCCATTCCTATCCTTTCCCCTTACCCCTCACCTTTCACAGAGGACGCGGCAGAGCCGGAACGGAAAGGAACGGAAGCGAAAACGCAGAGTGCAATAGAGATTTACCGGGACATTATCAAGGACAATATCGAGTATGACATTCTCATACAGGATCCGCACATGGATAAAGACCGACTGGACGAAATCGTTGACCTCATACTGGAAACGGTATGCACAGCGAGAAAGACGCTCCGCATCGCCGGGGACGACTATCCGGCAGAGCTTGTCAAAAGCAAGTTTATGAAGCTGACGAGCAGCCATATTGAATTTGTCCTTGACTGTATGCGGGAGAACACCACGAAGATCCGCAATATCAAGCAGTATCTACGGGCGGTGCTGTTCAATGCCCCGTCCACCATTGACAGCTATTATACCTCTCTTGTCGCTCACGATATGGCGCAGCCCGATTGGGGCAAGCCAAAGAAAAACGGTATTCCCGATTACACCTACAACGAGGGCGAAAGCCTGTAAAACCAAAGGAGGACGCACTATGAAGCAGGGCGCATTGTTTTTTGACGAAACCGCTGACCGCTACGACATCCGCTTTGACCTTGCCGATTACTACGGCGGGCTGCATTGCGGCGAGTGCTTGGAGGTATTCATAGGCGGCAGGTGGAAGCCGACCCGCATGGAGTACGGCGACAACTGGTATCTTGCGGGTGTCCGCGCCGAGGACTTGAACGGCTTACTGGTGCGGATTTAACCGGGGCGACGCAGGCAGCGGACGCCCATTTCTTGCGCCCAAAAGCGGCGCAGCATATAACACCGCGAAAGGAGGACGGTAAATGCAAGATGAAATCAACGAAAAAGTCATTGCCTTATCCATAAGGACGACCAAGCTCACCGCCGAAATGCTGCAAAAATCCATTCGCTTCATGCTTTCACAAATCAAGAAGCAGATAGACAAGCCGGTGCAGCACCACGGCAAGCAGACCCTAAAACAGCTTATGAAGCAGAACGCAGGCGTAAGCAGCATCGAAATCACTGACAGCAATATCAAAGCCTTTGAGAGTACCGCAAAGAAATACGGCGTTGACTTTGCGCTGAAAAAGGACGCGACGGAAAGCCCGCCCCGCTACCTTGTGTTTTTCAAGGGGCGCGACGCGGACGTTTTGACCGCAGCTTTTAAGGAGTTTTCCGCAAGGAAGCTGACGCAGGAACAAAAACCCTCAATCCGAAAAGTTCTATCGGCGTTTAAGGAAGCCGCAAAGCAGCTTAACGCCGACCGTCAAAAGATGAAAAATCAGACAAGAGGGGGCATTGAGCGATGAAAAGCATAAATCTGAAAAGGCTGATACTTCCGAATCTCCCGTATCTGCTCTTTGTGTATCTCTTTGATAAAGTGGGACAGGCGGCGCGACTTGCGCCGGGAGCTGACCTCTCCGGCAAGCTGCTTTCCATTGGTGACGGCTTTGCCGCCGCCTTTTCCTCATTCGCGCCGAGCCTGCACCCCGCAGATTTACTTGTGGGCGTTTTGGGCGCGGCGCTGATCCGGCTTGTTGTCTACGTCAAAGGCAAAAATGCGAAGAAATATCGCCGTGGCGCGGAGTACGGCAGCGCGAGATGGGGCAGCGCCGACGATATACGCCCGTACATCGACCCGGTGTTTGAAAACAATGTGCTGCTCACACAGACGGAACGGCTGATGATGAACAGCCGCCCGAAGCAACCGAAGTACGCACGGAACAAAAACGTGCTAGTGGTGGGCGGCAGCGGAAGCGGCAAAACCCGCTTTTTCGTCAAACCCAACCTGATGCAGATGCACAGCAGCTATCTTGTGTCTGACCCGAAAGGTACTCTCCTGCTCGAGTGCGGCAAGCTCTTGGAGCGCGGCAGTCCGAAGCTGGGCGAGGACGGAAAGCCCGTTAGAAAAAACGGAAAGCTCGTCTATGAGCCGTACCGTATTAAGGTGCTGAATACCATTAACTTCAAAAAGAGCATGAAATATAATCCTTTCGCCTATCTCCGCGACGAAAAGGATATTTTGAAGCTGGTAAACACGCTGATTGCCAATACCAAGGGCAGCGGCGAAAAGTCCGGCGAGGATTTTTGGGTGAAAGCCGAGCGACTGCTGTACTGTGCGTTAATCGGCTACATTCACTACGAAGCCCCGGACGCAGAGCGAAACTTTACGACGCTGCTTGAAATGATCAACGCAAGCGAAGCCCGCGAGGATGACAGCGAGTTTCAAAGCCCCATTGACCTCATGTTTGAACGCTTGGAGGAAAAAGACCCGGAGCATTTTGCAGTCAAGCAGTACAAAAAGTTTCTCCTGTCTGCGGGCAAGACCCGTTCCTCGATCCTCATTTCCTGCGGCGCGAGGCTTGCACCCTTTGACATTAAGGAGCTGCGGGAGCTGATGGAGAGCGACGAATTGGAGCTTGACACGCTGGGCGACCGAAAAACGGCGCTCTTTATCATCACCAGCGACACCGACCCCACCTTTGACTTTGTAACGGCGATGATCGTATCGCAGCTTTTCAATCTGCTCTGCACCAAAGCCGATGACGAATACGGCGGGTGGCTGCCCGTTCATGTGCGCTGTCTGCTGGACGAGGTAGCAAACATCACGATTCCCAATTTGGAACGGCTGATCAGCGTCCTGCGAAGCCGGGAAATCTCCGCTTGCCTTGTGGTGCAGGCGCAGAGCCAGCTAAAAGCCATATACAAGGAACACGCCGACACCATCATCGGGAATTGCGACACAACCCTTTTCCTCGGCGGCAAGGAGAAAACGACGCTGAAAGAAATCTCCGAGGTTTTGGGGAAAGAAACGATTGACAGCTTCAACACTTCCGAAAACCGGGGGCGGGACGTTTCTCATGGGCTGAACTATCAAAAGCTCGGAAAGGAGCTTATGAGCCAGGACGAAATTGCCGTGATGGACGGCGGGAAATGTATCTTGCAGCTACGGGGCGTTCGCCCGTTCTTCTCCGACAAGTACGACATCACAAGGCACCCGAAATACAAATACCTTTCGGACTATGACAAGAAAAACACCTTTGACATCGAGAAGTTTTTGAAGCGGCAGCGACGCCCGGTAATCATCAAGCCGGATACCCTCTTTGACTATTACGAAATTGACGCAGCGGATTTACAGGAGGTTACGGAATGAACAGACGCATCAGAAAAAAGCGGGAAAAACAGCAGCTTGCGCGGGCGATCCGGGAGCTTGTCGCCCTTGCGGAGAAGCGGCAGCAAAAGCGGCAGGAAGCCATCGACCGCTTTCTGACCGCATACAGCGCCTGCCTTGCCAAGCAGGGCGGCGCGGAAAGGAGGACGCCGTGACGAACGCCTGCAAAACGCCGGAAGCAGTCATGCAGACGCTTATCACCGCTCTTGCCGCAGGGCTTGCGGTATGGGGTGCCGTGCAGCTTTTGGAGAGCTTTCAAAGCGGCGGTGAACGCCAGCGGGCGCAAGCACTCGATCTCATTAAAGCGGGCGGCGAACTTGTCCGCACCGCCCCTTGGGAGGTGATACCGCCATCAAGACCGTAAGCATCGGCTACATGGTACGCGCCCCTACCTCTGCACTTCCTATTCCCTTGCGGGCATTGCCCGCGCAGCCGCCTTTTTTGATGAGGGCGGCTTTTTTCATGCACAAAAATACAAACACAAAAAATCAAGAGCCGCAAAGCGGCAGAAAGTGAGGTCAATCTATGACATTTTTCAATTCGGCAGTAGACGTATTGCAGACCCTTGTGATTGCACTGGGCGCAGGTCTTGGCATTTGGGGCGTTATCAACCTCTTGGAGGGCTATGGTAATGACAATCCGGGGGCTAAATCGCAGGGCATGAAGCAGCTTATGGCGGGCGGCGGCGTTGCCTTGATTGGCGGCGTTCTCGTTCCCCTGCTCAAAGGGCTGTTCGGTTAAGCGGCGGTAATGTCCTATGCAGAGCATACTTGACGCGATTAACGAATGGATCAAGGAAATCCTGATCGGAGCGATCAACGGAAATCTGTCAACTATGTTCGGGGACGTAAACGAAAAGGTCGGTACGATTGCCGCCGAGGTAGGCAAGACCCCGCAGGGATGGAACGCAAGCATATTTTCCATGATACAGACGCTATCGGAAAATGTGATCGTCCCCATTGCGGGGCTTGTTATTACCTACGTTCTATGCGTGGAGCTTATCAGCATGGTAACGGAAAAGAACAATATGCACGACATCGACACGTTCATGTTCTTTAAGTGGTTTTTCAAAGCGTTCGTTGCGGTGTTTATCGTCACGCATACCTTTGACATCACTATGGCGGTATTCGACATGGCGCAGCACATTGTTTCCGGCGCGGCGGGCGTGATCGGCGGCAGCACCAGCATTGATGTTGCCGCCGCACTCTCGTCCATGCAAGCCGGACTTGACGCAATGGAAATCCCCGAACTGCTCTTGCTTATGCTCGAAACAAGTCTTGTCAGCCTTTGCATGAAAATCATGTCGGTGCTGATAACGGTTGTTTTGTACGGGCGTATGATTGAGATTTACCTATACTGCTCCGTATCGCCTATCCCATTCGCCACCATGACAAACCGGGAATGGGGGCAAATCGGAAACAACTACTTAAAAGGCCTGTTTGCCCTCGGCTTTCAAGGCTTCCTCATTATGATATGCGTCGGCATTTACGCGGTTTTGGTAAACAACATGGTTATAGCGGACAATCTGCACACCGCGATATTTTCCATCGCAGCCTATACGGTGCTGCTTTGCTTTAACCTTTTGAAATCCGGCGCACTGGCAAAATCATTATTCCATGCACATTAAAAGGAGGTTTTCCATCACCAAGAAATACAGCGTTATTTACGCAGATCCCCCGTGGCGGTATGAACGGAGCAAGGTGCAGGGCGCAGCGGAAAAGCACTATCCCACCATGGGCATTGACGAGCTGTGCGCCCTGCCCGTGCCGGAGCTGGCGGCGAAGGACTGCGCCCTGTTTTTGTGGGCGACCTTTCCGCAGCTTCCCGAAGCCCTGCGGCTGATCCGCGCATGGGGCTTTCGGTATCGGACGGTGGCGTTCGTTTGGCTCAAACGTAACCGCAAAAGCCCGTCCTGGTTTTACGGGATGGGCTATTGGACGCGCAGCAACGCGGAAATCTGTCTGCTGGCGACCAAGGGCAAACCCAAGCGGCAGTCGGCGGGCGTACATCAGTTTCTTATCAGCCCCATAGAACAGCACAGCAAAAAGCCGGATGCAGCGCGGGAAAAAATCGTTGCCCTTATGGGGGATTTGCCCCGTATTGAGCTGTTTGCCCGACAGAAAACGCCGGGGTGGGATATATGGGGCAACGAACTCCCAAACAGTATTGAAATGTAACGAAAGGAGATTTTTCTATGGCGTATGTACCCGTTCCCAAAGACCTGTCCCGCATCAAAACAAAGGTTGCTTTCAATCTCACGAAGCGACAGCTTATCTTCTTTGCGGCGGCGCTCCTTGTTGGATTACCGCTTTTCTTTTTGCTCAAAGGCAGCACAGGCACAAGTCTTGCGGCGTTCGTGATGATCCTCGTTATGCTGCCCTGCTTTCTGTTTGCCATGTACGAAAAGCACGGGCAGCCCCTTGAAACGCTGATTAAGAACATCATACAGACAAAATTTATCCGTCCGAAAGAAAGACCCTATCAGACGGAAAACTTCTATGCCGTCCTCGAACGGCAAAGACAACTTGAAAAGGAGGTATCGGCTATTGTCAACGGCAAACGCAAAACACGCAGGAAACAGGCGTAAGCTCACCCGCGCCGAGAAAAAGGAAATCGCCGCCCTGATCCGAGCGGCAAAGGGCGACGGAAAGGCGCACACCGCGCAGCAGACCATACCGTATCTTGCCATGTACCCGGACGGGATCTGCAAGGTTACGGAAAAGAAATACTCCAAGAGCATCGCCTACGACGACATCAACTACCAGCTTGCGCAGGCAGACGATAAGACCGCCATTTTTGAAAACTGGTGCGACTTTCTCAACTATTTTGACGCGACCGTTAGTGTGCAGCTTTCCTTTATCAACCGGGGAACGCGCAGCGGCGGCGCGAAGGAGGTCGTTGCGATCCCCGCGCAAAATGACGCTTTCAATTCCATCCGCACCGAATACGCGGATATGCTGAAACATCAGCTTGCAAAGGGCAACAACGGCTTTGTAAAGTCAAAGTACATTACCTTTTCCGTGGAAGCGGACAATCTGAACGCGGCAAAGGCGCGGCTTGCCCGTATTGAAACCGACATACTGAATAATTTTAAGGTGCTGGGCGCAGCCGCCCGCCCCATGACGGGCTATGAACGGCTGGAAGCCCTGCACAGTGTATTCCACCCGGAGGGAGAACCGTTCCGTTTCTCTTGGGACTGGCTCACCCCGTCGGGGCTTACCACAAAGGACTTTATCGCCCCGTCCTCGTTCCGTTTTGGCGAGGGCAGATATTTCCGCATGGGACGCAAAATCGGCGCGGTCAGCTTCCTTGAAATCCTTGCGCCGGAGCTGAACGACCGTATGCTTGCGGACATTCTTGACCTTGAAACGGGGATCGTCGTCAATCTCCATATCAAGAGCATCGACCAGACCGAAGCGATCAAGACCATCAAGCGCAAGATAACCGACCTTGACAAAATGAAAATCGAGGAACAAAAGAAAGCGGTACGCAGTGGCTACGATATGGACATCATCCCCTCTGACCTTGCCATGTTCGGCGGCGAAGCGAAAAATCTCTTGCAGGATTTACAGAGCCGCAATGAGCGAATGTTTCTCTTGACGTTCCTTGTGGTCAATATGGCGGACACGAAGCGAAAGCTGGAAAATGACATATTCGCAGCGGCAGGCATTGCGCAGAAATACAACTGCGCTCTTACCCGCCTTGACTACCAGCAGGAGGCGGGGCTGATGTCCTCTGTTCCGCTGGGCGAGAACCTGATCCCCATCCAGCGGGGGCTTACCACATCAAGCACTGCGATTTTTATTCCCTTTATCACGCAGGAGCTTTTTCAGCGGGGCGCGGCACTCTATTACGGGCTGAACGCCCTGTCAAGCAATATGATCCTCTGTGACCGCAAGCGGCTTAAAAACCCCAACGGGCTGATCCTTGGTACCCCCGGAAGCGGCAAGAGCTTTGCGGCGAAGCGGGAAATCACAAACGCTTTTCTCATTACCGACGACGACATCATCATCTGCGACCCGGAAGCGGAGTATTACCCCCTTGTGCGCCGCCTGCACGGACAGGTGATCCGCATTTCCCCCACAAGCACCCAGTATGTCAATCCTATGGATATTAACCTCAATTACAGCGAGGACGACAACCCCCTTGCGCTGAAAAGTGACTTTCTCCTTTCCCTCTGTGAGCTTGTCATCGGCGGCAAGGAGGGGCTGATGCCCGTGGAAAAGACCGTCATTGACCGCAGCGTAAGAAACGTGTACCGCCCGTTTTTAGCCGCCCCCGACCCGGCAAAAATGCCGATCCTCGGCGACCTTTACGACGAGCTTTTAAGACAGCCGGAGCCGGAAGCGGCGCGGGTGGCGGCGGCATTGGAGCTTTACGTTTCGGGCAGCCTGAATGTCTTTAACCACCGTACCAATGTGGAGCTTTCAAACCGCCTTGTCTGCTTTGACATCAAGCAGCTTGGGAAGCAGCTTAAAAAGCTGGGGATGCTCATTGTGCAGGATCAGGTGTGGAACAGAGTAACCATAAACCGGGCTGAAAAGAAATCCACCCGCTACTACATGGACGAGTTTCATTTGCTTCTCAAAGAGGAACAAACCGCCGCCTATTCCGTGGAGATTTGGAAGCGTTTTCGTAAATGGGGCGGGATCCCAACCGCCATCACGCAGAATGTCAAAGACCTTTTGAGCAGCCGTGAAGTTGAGAATATCTTTGAGAACAGCGATTTTGTCCTCATGCTCAATCAGGCGCAGGGCGACCGGGAAATCCTTGCAAGGCAGCTCAACATCTCCCCGCAGCAGATGAAATACGTTACCCATACCGAAGCGGGCGAGGGGCTGATCTTCTACGGAAATGTGGTGCTGCCTTTCCTTGACCGTTTTCCGCAAAATACCGAGCTATACCGGGTAATGACGACCCGCCCGGAGGAAGTGGGCGGCACATGAGATTAGACACCATCATCAACCGCGACGCGCTGTGCGCCCTGCGGGAGCTGCCCGCCGAGAGCGTCCATTGCTGCGTCACAAGCCCGCCCTACTACGCCCTGCGGGATTACGGCATGGACGCGCAGATCGGGCGGGAGGACACGCCGGAGCAGTATATCGCAAGGCTTGTCGAGGTTTTCCGTGAGCTGAAACGGGTGCTGCGCCCGGACGGTACGTTTTGGCTGAACATTGCCGACACCTATTGCGGCACAGGAAACAAGGGCCGCTATACCGACCCGAAAAACCCGAAAGGCAGAAACGGGCAGAGCCTATCCCTTGCAAGACGGGCGGCAGGCTGCAAGCAAAAGGACTTAATCGGTATTCCGTGGCTTTTAGCCTTTGCCCTGCGCTCTGACGGGTGGTATCTGCGCAGCGCGATTATTTGGCAGAAGGACAACCCCATGCCCGAAAGCGTGCGGGACAGACCGAGCCGATGCTATGAGAACGTCTTTTTGCTTACGAAGTCAAAGAGCTATTACTATGACGCCGCCGCCATTGCCGAACCCATAGCCCCCACCACGGCGGCGCGATACCGGGGCGGGCGCAGCGCGGGACACAAATACGACAGCGAGGTACCCGGACAGGGCAAGGTGCAGGGCATCAACCGGGCGCGGACGGGCGGCTACTACGATGAAGCCCTCATGCCGACCACGCGGAATAAGCGGGACGTATGGCATATCAACACCGTACCCTACAAGGGCGGGCATTTCGCCGCGTTCCCGCCGAAGCTGGCGGAAACCTGCATTTTGGCGGGCTGTCCCAAGGGCGGCGTTGTCCTTGACCCGTTTTTCGGCAGCGGCACGACAGGGCTTGCGGCAAAAAGCCTTGACCGCCATTACATCGGCATTGAACTGAACTATGACTATTGCACCCTTGCAAGGGCGCGGATCGGAGGTGAAACGAATTGAGCAAAAAGCTGAAACCCCGCGATAAAATTACGCAGAAAATGAGCCGGGACGGGCTTATCGAGGTCAACGAAACCGCAGGCACCGCCGAGCTGGTCAGCGGGCGCGAGCAGGACGCGGATTTTTCCAAGAAGCCCGAACAGGCGGCGCAGGAAGCCGCGCAGCAGCTTCCGCACCCATCCGGCGGCGCGGCAGCTCGTCCCCATACCCCGGAGCTTTCCCCGAAGCGGGACGACGCCGCAGCCGAGCGTGTTTTGGAGCATATCAACGCCGCCCATACCCGCGCAGCATCCAAAAAGGCAATAAAGCGGGCGCAGCGGGAAGCGGCGGCAAAAACAAAGACCTCGCGCCTGCAATTCACCGAGGAAGAACGGGCAACGCCGGAGCTTGAAAAGGCGATCCGCAAATCGGAAAGAGCTGCCGACCGCTTGGACGAAGCGCGGGCGGCTATTCCGAAAAAGAAAGTCTTGACAAAAGAGCGCACCTTTGACGAAGCCGCAGGCAAGGGCAAAACCCGCCTGCGCTTTGAGGAAAAGGAAAAACCCATACCGGGCGGCAGACAGCAGCACAACCCCCTCTCCCGCCCCGTGCAGGAGGTCGGCGTTTTCGTCCACAATAAGATACATTCCGTTGAAAAGGACAACTCCGGCGTGGAGGGAGCGCACAAGAGCGAGGAATTAGCCGAGCGCGGCATCCGGGCAGGGGCGCGGCAGATGCGAAAGAGCCGCCGCAGCCGCAAGCTGAAACCCTACCGGGCGGCGGCAAAAGCGGAAAAAGCCGCATTCAAGGCAAACGCCGATTTTCAGTATCAAAAGGCGCTGCACGACAACCCGCAGCTTGCCGCGTCTAACCCCGTTTCCCGGTTTTGGCAGAAGCAGCAGATCAAGCGGCAGTATGCAAAGGCGGTACGAACGGGCGGCGCAAAATCCGCAAGGAAAGCCGCAGAAAACACCCGCAAGGCAGCGAAGAAAACCGCCGAAGCGACGAAAAAGACCGCCGCCTTTGTAGGTCGGCATTGGAAAGCCTTTCTGATTGCCGGGTGTGCGCTGCTCCTGCTTATCATGCTGATGTCCGCAATTTCCTCCGGCTCTGCTCTCTTTTCGGGGCTTGTCAACGGCGTAATCGGAACCTCTTACACATCGGAGGACAGCGACCTTGTAGCGGTGGAAAACAATTATGCGGCAAAGGAAAACGATCTGCAAAGCAGGATAGACAATATCGAGCGCGATTATCCGGGCTATGACGAATACCGCTACGACCTTGCGTACATCGGGCATAATCCCCATGAATTAGCATCCTACCTGACCGCCCTGTTGCAGACATACACCCCGCAAAGCGCACAGGCAGAGCTTGACCGCATTTTCAATCTGCAATACAAGCTGACCGTCACGGAAGAAATCGAGGTGCGCTACCGCACGGAACGGCGCACAGGCAGCTACACGGACGCGGAGGGCAACACCCATACCTATACCTACACCGTTGAAGTCCCCTATAACTATTACATTCTCAATGTAACGCTGACGAACAAATCTATATCCTCTTTTGTATCGGAGCTTCTAACGCCGGAGCAGCTTGAAATGTACCGTGTCTATTTGCAAACAAGCGGCAACAAACCCCTCGTTTTTGGCGGCGGCTCTGCGGACACTTCCGCGTCCGAGGATTTAAGCGGCGTACAGTTTGTAAACGGTACGCGCCCCGGCAACACCGCCCTTGTGGATATAGCGAAGTCGCAAGTCGGCAATGTAGGCGGTGCGCCTTACTGGAGCTGGTACGGCTTTGACAGCCGCGTGGCTTGGTGCGCCTGCTTTGTGTCATGGTGCTACGGACAGGCTGGACTTTCCGAGCCGCGCTTTGCGGGCTGTCAGTCGCAGGGCGTTCCGTGGTTTACCTCTCGCGGGCAATGGGGCGCGAGGGGTTATGAGAATATCGCTCCCGGCGACGCCATCTTTTTTGATTGGGATTTAGACGGCAGCGCAGACCATGTAGGTATCGTAATCGGCACAGACGGAAGCCGCGTTTACACCGTGGAGGGTAATTCCGGCGACGCCTGCAAAATCAGAAGCTATCCTCTTGATTACGCCTGTATTAAGGGCTATGGGCTGATGAATTGGAATTAAAATTTGAAAGGAGTATTACGAAATGACAAACAGTAAAATTGACCGCATTGAAAAGGAAATGCAGAAAACGCGGGAGAAAATCAGCGAGTATCAGAACAGGCTGAAAGAGCTTGCGGCGCAGAAAACCGAAGCGGAAAATCTGCAAATCATCTCTCTTGTGCGCTCCATGCGCCTAACCCCCGCAGAGCTTACCGCCCTGCTTTCCGGCGAACCGATCCCCGGCATTGCCGCCGCAGGGACAGACTACATGGAACAGGAGGAAATCGAAAATGAAGAATAAAGGTTTTTTCAAAACAGCCGCCGCCCTGCTTGCCGCCCTTGTCCTCTTGGGCGGCTTTTCTGTTACCGCCTATGCGGGCGGCGGTGAGGACATTCCCACCAATGACAGCGGCGTGATCGTAGAAACCGAGCCGCAGCCCCTTACGCCGGACGGTAATCTGTCGCTGATCGACGACATTGAGGGAGAAGCAGCCGAGGACAAGCAGTTTATCATTGTGCAGAGCAAAAACGGCAACTACTTTTACATCATCGTTGACCGCGCCGCCGAGGGCAAAAACACCGTACATTTTCTCAATCAGGTGGACGAAGCCGACCTGATGGCGCTCATGGAGGACGGCAGCGGTAAGGCGCAGCCACCCGCCGTTTGCACCTGTAAGGACAAATGCAAGGCGGGCGCAGTCAATACCGCTTGCCCGGTATGTTCTGTCAATATGACCGAATGTGTAGGCAAGGAAGCCGTGCCGGAGCCGGACGATGCGCCGCCGGAGAAAGAAAAAAGCAATGCGGGCGGGCTTGTGATCTTCCTTGTCGTTACCCTGCTTGCCGGTGGCGGCGCGTTCTACTACTTTAAGATTATGAAGCCGAAGCAGGGTATCAAGGGCGACACCGACCTTGACGATTTCGATTTTGACGATTACGACGAGGACGAGCCGGAAGCAGGCAGCGAGGAACAGGAGGACGAGGAATGAGGTTAGTCGTTGCAGAGAAGCCGAGTGTAGCGGCGGCACTTGCCGCCGCCCTTGGCGTAAAGAACAAAAAGGACGGATATATGGAGGGCGGCGGCTACCTCATTTCATGGTGCGTGGGGCATTTGGTGGAGCTTGCGGAAGCCGCCGCCTATGGGGAGCAGTACAAAAAGTGGAGCTATGACAGCCTGCCGATCCTGCCGCAGCCGTGGCAATATACCGTATTCAAAGACAGGCAAAAGCAGTTCAAAATCCTAAAAGACCTCATGCGCCGCAGCGACGTTTCCGAGGTTGTCAACGCCTGCGACGCAGGGCGCGAGGGCGAGCTGATTTTTCGCCTTGTCTACCATGCGGCGGGGTGCGATAAGCCCTTTTCCCGCCTTTGGATTTCCTCTATGGAGAAAAGCGCAATCAAAAATGGCTTTGCCGAGCTGAAACCCGGCAAGGACTATGATGCGCTCTATGCGTCTGCGCTATGCCGCGCAAAAGCGGACTGGATCATCGGCATCAACGCCACACGCCTTTTCTCCGTCCTTCACGGCAAAACTCTAAACGTGGGGCGCGTTCAGACGCCGACCTTAAAAATGCTTGCAGACCGGGACGCGGCGATCACCTCTTTCAAGAAAGAAACCTACCATATCGTCCGTCTTGATATGGGCGGCGCGGAAGCGGCAAGCGCAAGGATCTCCGACGCCGCAAAAGCGGAAGCCCTCAAAACGGCTTGCGAAGCGTCGCAGGCCGTTTGCATTTCGGTGAGGCGTGAGAGGAAAACCGAGCAGCCGCCCCGCCTGTTCGACCTTACGGGCTTGCAGCGGGAAGCCAACCGCATTTACGGTTACACCGCAAAACAGACCCTTGACCTTGCACAAGCCCTTTACGAAAAGCGGCTGCTTACCTACCCGCGAACGGACAGCAATTATCTGACCGACGACATGGGCGATACGGCGGTGCATATCGCCGCGCTGCTTGTCGGCAAGCTGCCCTTTATGAAAGGCGCGGCGTTTACGCCGGACATAGCCCGGATGCTTGACAGCAAAAAGGTGTCCGACCACCACGCCATTATTCCGACAATGGAGCTTGCGAAAGCAGACCTTGCCGCGCTGCCGGAAAGCGAAAGAAATATCCTCACACTTGCCGGGGCGCGTCTACTGTTCGCCGCCGCCGAGCCGCACGTTTTTGATGCGGTAACGGCGGTGTTTTCCTGTGCCGATACCGAGTTTACGGCAAAGGGAAAGACGGTTCTTTGCGACGGGTGGAAAGAGCTGGAACGACGCTACCGGGCGACGCTGAAAGGAAAGCCCGACGCCGAGGGCGACGAGGAAAACGAGCGTATTTTAGATGTGCCGACCTTTACCGAGGGACAGAGCTTTGATAGCCCAGCCGCAAGAGTTACGGCGCACGACACGCAGCCCCCGAAGCCGCACACGGAAGCAAGCCTGCTTTCGGCTATGGAACGCGCCGGAAGCGCGGACACCGACCCGGACGCAGAACGTAAGGGGCTTGGCACTCCCGCTACCCGCGCCGCTGTGATTGAAAAGCTGGTCAAATCCGGCTTTGTGCAGCGCAAGGGCAAACAGCTTATCCCAACCAAAAACGGCAACAACCTTGTTTGCGTTCTGCCCGATACGCTGACCTCTCCGCAGCTTACCGCCGAATGGGAAAACGCTCTGACGCAGATTGCAAGGGGCGCAGCCGAGCCGGAGGACTTCATGCGGGGCATTGAAGAAATGGTGCGGGAGCTGGTGAAAGCCTATCCGTTTCTTTCCGAGAATCAGAAAGACCTGTTCAAAGAGGAAAAGACGGTGATCGGCAAATGCCCCCGCTGCGGCGGGAACGTCTGCGATGGCAGAAAAAACTACTACTGCGAAAAGAAGGACTGCGCCTTTGTCATGTGGAAAAACGACCGCTTTTTCGAGGAACGCAAAACCGCCTTTACCCCGAAAATTGCCGCCGCGCTGCTTGCGGGCGGCAGGGCGAAGGTCAAAAAGCTGTATTCCCCGAAAACGGGTAAAACCTATGACGGAAGCATTGTATTAGCCGATACGGGCGGGAAATACGTCAACTACCGTATCGAGCTTGCGAGGGACAAAGAACTTACGCAGCAAGCATAGGAAAGGGGTACCCTTTCCGTAAAATCCCCGTTCTGACGCTACGCGCAGAATGGGGATCTTGCTTGTTGGGAAGTTTCCCAAACCCTCTATAAAAACGAACTGAAAGGAGCGAATGAATGAGCGAACAATTTTCTATCTTGATTGACAGCCGCAGCCGCTTTGAAACGGGCGCACCGGGCGGCGCATGGCTTCCCATGCCCGCTACACAGGAGCAGCTACACGCGGCTATGCGTAGCGTCGGTATTACCGCCGACAACCCGCAGGATTTTTTTGTGGGCGGCTTTGCGAACACCGAGGATTGCCCGTTTGACGTGCCGCTTGCCGTTATCCAAAGCGGCAGCATGGACGAACTGAACTATTTAGGCAAGCTGCTTGAAATGCAGCGTGACGAGGACAAAGCGAAGTTTGCGGCGGCGGTTACGCTTGGCGAGTATGCCGGAAATCTCAAAGACCTTATCAATCTTGCACAAAACCTTGATTGCTACTGGCTTTATCCCACCGTCCAAAGCGAGGAAGATTACGGCTATTACCTTATCGACGAGCTGGACGAATTGGAGCTACCCGAAGAAGCAAAAAAGTATTTCATGTATGAGGAATACGGGCGCGACGCCGCTATCAATGACGGGGGACGCTTCACCGAACAGGGCTATGTTTACAACAATAAAAACACCTTTTCGGAGTGGTACAACGGGCGCGATATTCCCAAAGAATACCGCATTATGAGCTACCCGCAGCCGACGCGCCTTGACCCGGAAAAGGTTGAAATGGACGCTATCGGCACAAGGCAAGCGGCGACGCTTACCACAGAGCCGCCGCAGCCGCAGCCCGTTATCCCTATTAACCTTACCGCAGAGAAGCCCGCCGAAAAGCTCAAGGAGATTACCGACCGCTTGGAGCAAGGCATTACGGAGCTGTTCGACAGCGAACGCTACAAAGAGTATCTGCGCGTTATGTCGAAGTTTCATAATTACAGCTTCAACAACACCCTCTTGATCGCCATGCAGAAGCCCGATGCTTCCCTTATCGCGGGCTTTACCGCTTGGAAAAACCAGTTTCAGCGCAACGTCAAAAAAGGTGAAAAAGGCATTAAGATTATCGCCCCGTCGCCGTTCAAAATCAAACAGAAAACGGAGAAAATCGACCCGCAGACCCAAAAGCCCGTGATCGGCAGGGACGGAAAGCCCGTCACCGAGGAAAAGGAGATCACCATACCCGCCTACAAGGTGGTATCTGTCTTTGACGTGTCGCAGACCGAAGGAAAGGAATTGCCGGATATTGCCGTGGACGCGCTGACGGGCGATGTGGAGCAATACAGTGATTTTTTCGCAGCCCTTGAAAAGACCTCTCCCGTCCCCATCGGCTTTGAGAAAATCGAGGGCGGCGCACACGGCTATTATCACTTGGAGGACAAGCGCATCGCGCTTGACGAGGGTATGAGCGAGCTGCAAACGCTCAAAACCGCCATTCACGAAATCGCCCACGCAAAGCTGCACGATATTGACCTGAACGCGCCCAAAGACGAGCAGCAGCCCCGCGTAGACCGCCGCACCCGCGAGGTGGAGGCGGAAAGCGTCGCCTACACCGTTTGCCAGCATTACGGGCTTGATACGTCGGACTACTCTTTCGGCTATGTTGCCGGGTGGAGCAGCGGGCGGGAGCTTGCGGAGCTGAAAAGCTCCCTTGAAACGATACGCTCTGCCGCCGCTGACATCATCAACAGCATTGACGGACATATCGCAGAGCTGCAAAAGCAGCACGAAGTCGAGAAAGCTGCGCCCGATCTTGACGCCGCGCAGGAGGCACAGAGCGAAAAAGCTGCCCCGCCCCTTACGGACTTGCAGAAAAAAGCCGTCGCAATCGCAGAGAAATACGAGGCGCTTTCCACGCAGGAAAAAATCGGAGTGATTGCGCAGGCGTTCGGCGGTACTGCGGGCAGGATTGAAACGTCGCCCTGCACGGGAAAATGGCGCGGCACAAGCGATATATCCATCCGCTTTGATAACGGCGCGTCCCTGTTTCTCGGCAACCGCCTTACGCCGAAAGCCAAGACCGCAGCGGTACAGCGGGAGCTTGTCAACGATACCCTGCTGCGGTACAACCCGGAGATCGTCAGCGCGACAAAGGAAGCAGCTCTCGCTTCCCTCATGGAGCGCGAAGCAAAGGACAATGCCATTGCCGCGCAGAAGGGCTTGAAGCCCTACACCCTGCTCAATGTCGAGTTCAACGACGGTGCAGACAGTCAAAGCAGCGGATATATGGGCTGGTACTATGTGACATTGGCGGTAGACGGAAATATCTGCTCCCATATCGAAACCGGGCTGAATTACGACATCGCGGATGGCAAGGTGAGTGCAGAACCCACGCGGGAGAAGTATTTTGCGGCGGGCGCGTTGAAGGATAGTGAAGTGGACTATGTTTTCAACAACGTCGGCTTTTCCTCTACTTCCGGGCTGTATGCGCTTCCCGTCAGCGATGCCGTTTTGCAACGTGCCGAAAACACGCTTGCGGAGCGCACACAGGCGCAGGCGGCGCAGCGTACAGAAAAAGACGTGATTTATACCATGCACACCAATCCCCGCAGCGAAAGCCTTGCCGACCGCTCTTTCCTGCAAGCCTATGAACAGCAGCCGGACGGGAAAGCCATACCGGGCGACATGTTGTTTGTCGGGACGCCGGAGAAATGCCGGGAGCTGTTACAGAGCTTGAACGCCGGGGAGCTGACGCAGGGCGAGGTCAAGGCACTTTATGCAAAGGCGCAGGAGCCGGACAGGGACAGCTTTTCCATTTACCAGCTCAAACGCGGCGACGAAACGCGGGATTTGCGCTTTGAGCCTTACGACCGTCTGACCGCAGCGGGACACGCGGTTGATCCTGCGAACTATGACCTGATCTATTCCGCGCCCCTTGCACCGGGTACAAGCCTTGAAGCTATTTTCACCCGCTTTAATATCGACCACCCGAAAGACTTTAAGGGACACAGCCTTTCCGTTTCCGATGTGGTGGTGCTGCATCAGAACGGGCAGGACACGGCGCATTACGTTGACAGCATCGGCTATCGACAGACGCCGGAGTTTTTGCAGCCGCAGAATTATCTAAAGCACGTTGAGGATATTGTTGAGCAGAACGACAACAATTTTGACGGTATCATCAACAACACGCCGCAGACGCCCACCGTCGGGGAATTGGAGCAGAAAGCAAAGGCGGGTGAGCCGATTTCCCTGATCGACCTTGCGAACGCCATCCATGCCGATAAGGAGCGCGGCAAAGAGGAAAAGCCCTCGATCCGTGCGCAGCTTCGGGCGGCAAAGGAGCAGACCGCCCAGAGAAAGGCGCAAAGGAGCAAAACGCAGGATTTGGAAAGGATCTGATCGTATGCAGAAGTTTGAAAACGTGGATATATTGGCTTGCCTTGATGCGGTGATGAAGCAGAACACCGGCTTTTACCAAAGCGATTTTGAGATTGACAAGGAGATCATTCACAAAGCTGCTGCAAGCCCCGACCGTGAGGACAGGACGCTTTTGTGGCTTTCCCGTCCGTCCGGGACGCATTGTTTCCGGGAGCGCGACGTTTTTCTCAAAGACACCCGCCCATACAACACATGGAAGTTCCACGGGGAGCAGACCCGCGACCGCATTCTCGCCTACGCCGTGGAGCTGACCGGGATTGAGAACGGAAAAATCAAGGGCAACCTTTACGAGCTGGACTATCCGCAGCATTATGAGCGCGTCAAGGCAAAGGCGCTTCCCGCAGACACAAACGCCCTTATCTATGAATACGGGCGCGTCGAGCAGCCCGTAAAGCAATGGTTTAACGGCAACGACCACCCGCAGTACGGCAAGTTTGAACGTTTTGAAACGCAGCCTAACGACCCCGAAGCCTTGCGCGACCTCTTGCATGAGGAAAAGCGCAGCCGGGACAAGCTAACGCCGGGGGACTTCAAGGCGCATATCGCCGCCCTGCGTGACGGGCTGATTGAAGCCGAAGCGCGGCGCATCGTTGCCGAAATGAAACGTCAGTACAGCCCCAACAGCCCGAACAAAACCCACTACATGACAGAGCTTGCCCCGGCGTTTATGATGCTTGCAGCGAGCAAAGACACTGACCGTCTTTTCTCGCTGCTTCCCTACAAGACGCTGACCTTTTCCAAAATCGAGGGCAGGCACGGCATCTATGCGCTGATCGACAAGAACGAAAACCGCAACCGGGATATTCGCAAGCCCCGCCCCTCTATCCGGGCGCAGCTTGCCGCCGACAAGAAAAAAGCCGCTCCGAAGCGGGCGGCAAAAACAAAACATCACGAAATGGAGGTATGAGCATGAACCGATTTACCGTTGAGGAAACAAATCTTATCAGCATCTACATCGCCGATACGCGCGGGGAGCTTATCGGGGAAATGACGGGTGCGCTGCCCTATATGGACGGTGAAATGCGCGAGCTTGCCTTGCGTACCCTTGCAAAGCTCCGCGCCATGAGCGACGCCGACTTTGCCGCTCTCGCCGTATCTGCCGCCGACGAAGTATGAGCGGGCTGAAACGGCTGACGCCGCAGCAGAGCCGCAAAGCGAACGCCCTTATTAAGAAAACCTGCTGCAACTGTATGGGCGGGAACTGCATTTTGCTGGACGATGGGGACGAGTGCGTTTGTCCGCAGCTCATTTCCTATTCGCTTCTTTGCAGGTGGTTTCAAAACGCCGTACTTCCCGCTGACAAGCTGCTTTACGCGGAGCTTTACCAAGCCGAGGACAGGCGGCGGTGCGCCGAGTGCGGCGCGGCGTTTGCGTCCACCTCAAACAGCGTCAAATACTGCCCGGACTGCCGCAAGCGGATCACCCGCAGGCAAGCCGCCGAGCGGATGCGGAAACGACGCGCCCGCGTTACGCAGTAGACGTGAAAAAGCCCTTACGCCATGCCGCTTTTCAGATGTGATTTGAGCATGACAGGGGAATTATACCTAAACCCGCAAAAACAGTGTTCTACTGCGTAACAGACACTTAAAGCAGCACCCATGAAAAGACGGGGCGCGGTGGCCATCATCGGCTGCCGCGCCCCGTTCTCTTTTTTGCTTATTCCTCGCCGATTTCTGCTACGCCGACCCTGCCGGCGTTTAGAAGCCGATATATCGTCAGAGGGATATACCATGCCGCGACCGCAAGCCGCCATATCAGAATGACGCCGCCGATCAAGCCGCCCACAATGAAGTTGAGCGCAACGACGCCCACCGTGCCGGAAAGGTCGAAGCCGCGGGGGATAAGCCACACGAACATACGGCGTATGCCAAAGGGGATGCCGCAGCACAGCCACACATAAAAGTAGTTCGTTACCCCGTCCTTTGTGAATACCAGTGCAGCCCAATAAAACAGCACCCCGGCAATCAGAACGGTCAAAACCGTTTTCTTAAAAAAGTCTTTCCATATCTCACCTCGCGTCATAACCTCACCTCTGTTTCGTAAAAATATGGATAGCGTTCAGCAGTCCTACATTGGGATAGTTTCATCATACCATGCTTTTTCGGGGATTTCCACACAATCCGCATTTATCCGCGCACATTTTCCTTACCCCGCTCCGGCTCACTTTCACGCCGCAAAATACTGTCGATGTTCCGCTTGATAACGTCGTATTCCTTGACCTGCTTTTTCAGCCTGCCATAGTCGGCGTAGAGCGTTTCTTTTTGTTCTTGGAGCTTTGCATACTCCGCTTGCAGCGCGGCGACATTGGGGAGCTTGCCACCGACCAACGCGGGCTTGACCGCTTTTGCGGCGGCTTCAAACAATATGATACTGCTCTCATGGGCGGCGCGGTATGCCGCCTTATCCTTTGCTGCCCGGTACGCTTCATAGACGGGCTTTGTCTTTTGGTACGTCGTAACATTCTTGATTAAGACCGCCATATCCGCAAGCCGCCGTTCGACGCCCTTTAATGCGTCTGCCGCCTGTTCGCTTGCCGCGTTCACCTCCGCGATTTTTGCGGAAAGCTCTGCATAACTGCCAATCCTGTTTTCCGTGAGGAAGTTCAGCGTCCTTGCCGCCTGTTTGAGATTATGGATTTTCGCCCAATGCTCATAGCCCCGGCTTTCCTGTGCCTTGATGCTGTTCTGAATGTCGATAACAAGGGAGATACCGCCGCGCTCCTGCTTCGGGGCTTTGGCGGCGCGGGTGCGCCTGCCCTTGATGCGCTCCGTTATGGCTTCCTCTGTATAATCCGCGCCGAGCGTTTTCAGACGGGTAAAGCGTTCCTGCCCCGGTGCGCGGCAAGATATGTATTTACCGGGCTTTATCTCATAGCCCGCAGCTTGCAGCAGCCGCAGAAAATCGGCAAAGTCTGACGCTTGCGGGATAAGCGCGTCAACGGCAATTTTCAGCTTGCCTTTCCAGCTTGTACCCGCCTTTTCCGCTTGGTACTCCGCATAGCTCTTTCCCTTACTGCCCCTGCCGGGGGCAACGACGGACAAGCCGTTTTCCCGGCACAGCCTGTCGCTGATGTTGCGTATGCCGTAATAGCTCCGCTTGTTGGAATTGTATTTGCGGTGGTCGATGAAATTGACCGCACAAAAAATCACATGGTTATGGATATGCCCCTTGTCTATGTGGGTAGTCAAAACATATTCGTATTGCCCCTTTGTTACCGCGTCGGCAAGCTGCCGACCTATCTCATGCGCCTTTTCATAGCTGACTTCCCCCGGCTCAAAGGATTGCATGAGGTGGTGGGCTAAATTGTTGCCTTTCTCCAACGCTTGCGACAGGGTATATGCAAACTCAATATCTGCCGTTTCATAGGAGCAGCCGAACGAGGACACAAGCATTTTTTCTTCTGTCTTGGCGGGATTTTGGATATAGGCGAGGGCTTTGCTCAACGTGCTTTTAATAGGCTTAATCTTTGTAACCGCCATATCTC
>OGYM01000842.1_pt1 | contig 23552 bp, 16 predicted proteins | sample 1576491 | NCBI WGS metagenome assembly OGYM01 (sample SAMEA3541515, study PRJEB24748) | human gut metagenome | biome: human gut; feature: human-associated habitat; material: faeces | place: China | collected 2012 | reverse complement strand
GAGAAACAGGAATACCGATGGTCTGCACTAATGACGCACACTATCTCAGACGTTCCGTTATCGCTGCGGCAATAACGGTCGGGCTGTGGCGGTTTCCGGTGTCGTTCTGCACGATGAGCACCGGACGCATCCCGCCCTGCTCACTGCCGACCACCGGACTAAGGTCAGCGTAATAAATATCTCCTCGTTTTACCATGGGTCTCACTCTCCGGGTAATAAAGTCGCCCAATACATCTTATGTACGGCTGACTCTATTGTCCCCGCGCGAGCGAGATTTTATACTCAGAGCCCCTGAATGAGGATGATGAGTATCAGTATCGGTAGGATCCACTGGAAGTAGGGCTTCAGCTTCGGGGACAGCTTAAGACCCTTTCCGCGGTTGGCCTCGGCGAGGTATTTGTCAAAGCCCCAGCCCCATTTGGTCACGCAGAACAGCAGATACACCAGAGAGCCAATGGGGAGAAGAAGGTTGCTGACGATGAAGTCCTCACTGTCGAGGATATCGCGTCCGCCGATGAGGTGCACATTGCTCCAGATGTTGTAGCCGAACACGCATGGCAGGCTCAGCACAAGCAGAAGAATGCCGTTTACGACGGAGGCTTTCGTCCGGCTCCAGCCGAAGGTGTCCATGCAGATGGCAATGATGTTTTCAAACACCGCAAGCACCGTGGACAGGCTTGCGAAGATCATGAACAGGAAGAACAGCGCACCCCAGAAACGGCCGCCGGCCATGTTGACGAACACGTTCGGCAGGGTCTGGAATATCAGGGACGGGCCGTTGTCGGTCTGGATGCCGAAGGAGAAGCAGGCGGGGAAGATGATCGTGCCTGCCATGAGCGCGACGAAGGTGTCCAGCGCGCAGATGCGCACGGCCTCGCCCGGCAGGGTCTGATCCTGCGGCATGTAGCTGCCGAAGATCTCCATCGCGGCGATGCCGAGGCTCAGCGTGAAGAAGGACTGGTTCATGGCGGCGGTGATTATCGAGCCGAGGCCGACCTTGCGTATCGAATCTATAGAGGGCAGCAGATAGAATTTCATGCCATCGGCGGCGCCGGGCAGAGTGAGACTGTGTATCGCGAGCACCATGATGAGCGCCAGCAGTGCGAGCATCATGATCTTGCTCACGCGTTCAAGACCCTTTTGCAGGCCGAACGAGCAGACCAGAGAGCCGATAATCACGACAAGCTCCGTCCATATCACCATCTCGCCGGGATTTGACAGCATCGTGCCGAATTCGGCGGTGACGGAGGCAGTGTCCATACCGGTGTGGAAGCTGCCGGTCAGGAATTTGCCGAAATAATCTATCATCCAGCCGGTAACGGTGGTGTAGTACATCATCAGCACTACGCAGCCGAGCAGGCAGAACCAGCCGTGAATGTGCCACTTGCGGCCCTTGCCCTCAAGATTCCTGTACGCCAGCACCGCGCTGCTTTTGCCCGCGCGGCCTACCGCAAGCTCCATCGTGAGCACCGGCACGCCCATTATAAGCAGGCAGATGAGATAGATCAGGACGAAAAAGCCGCCGCCGTTCTGACCCGTCACATACGGGAAGCGCCAGACATTGCCGATTCCGATAGCGCAGCCCGCGCTGACAAGCAGAAAGCCTAGGCGGGAGCGAAACGATTCACGCTGCATTGAAATTACCTTACCTTTAAAAATAAAAATTTGCGCCGAAGCGCGCAGGTCATATTGTAACCGAGGCGGAATGGAATTTCAAGTGCATATTTAACCAAAATGGAGCGATAACGACAAAAAACTCCGGAGACGGATGTCCCCGGAGTTTTCAGACAATATGGCCGAAAATCGGCCAGTGCATAAAAACAAATTTCAGTATGCGATGATCAGACTGTCGATGCGGTTGAAATCGCTGTCGTCGATGACGTAGACATTGTCCTCACCCTTCACGACCTGCACGGAGATGGTTTGAGGGTCGAGGTAGCCGATAGAGTCGATGCGGGCGGAGACCATGTCGATGATCGCCTGCGCCCAGACGACTTCATATTCATCGTCGGTCATGTTGACAAACTCACCGGCGTCGGCGCGCTCCTGCAAATCCGCCAAGAAAGCTTCGGAGTCCTCATCGTTAACTTTCTGGAAGATGTCGATGGGGTAAACCGTCAGCTGCACAAGATAAGTGTCGCCATTGCGACTCTGCGAGCCTACTTCATACTTGCTGTGGGTGTATATCTGACGGTACAGGTCGATGATCTGCTGGCGTATCTCGTCGCCGCAGATATCCAGATCAATGTCGAACGTGTTGGCGAAATACTCCGCCTCAACCTCCAGACCGCCCTCATACTCCTGATCGGCCTGCTCCTTGTCAAGTCCTACCCTTGTCAGGTAGTCGTCGGTGTACTGGTTCAGGTAGATGAGGTCAAGATTGTTCTTGACCAGCTCCGTGGCGGAGAAGCTGCCGCATCCGGACAGCAACCCCATGCACAGCACTGCCGCCAGCACTATTGCTATAACTTTTGTCTTCTTCATGTTTTTTCCTCCTTTATATATGTTCAGGCCGTCAAGCCCGATCCACTCCCATAATCTGCGCGCCCTTGCTCAGTTTGCAGTCGCCGATGAGGCCGGAACTGCCGGCGCTTCCTTCGCACGGTGCGCCATCAGGTCGGTGCACACTACGGCGATAAGGCACAGCGTCAGACCGGCTGCAAAGGCGAGCGTACCGTCCGCCGGGCAGTGGCTATGCCACAGAACTCCGCACACCAGCGCCGCGACTGCCGATACACCGGCGATGATCGCCGCCGCTCCGCTGCTGCGCACAAACTGCCAGAGCAGCAGCGAAATGAGCGCCAGCACGACCGTCACCGTCAGTGCGGCGGTCAGAACATTTGCCCACCACGCCTCGTCGTTTGCAGAATCTATCTGCGAGGCGAAGTATTCCTCCGCGGCGTCGCAAAGCTCCGCGTACGTAGCCGTGCTGCCGGAGAGCTTCTTCACGTTCTCGTTGGACATCAGCAGCTTCATTCCGGCCTCAAGCCGCTCCTTCTCGTCTGAATATTTATCCAGCGCCGCCAGATCCTCCTGAAGCTGTTCGCGCGCCGCAGCAAGCTGGTTCCGCCCTGCCGCGAGCTGTGCACCGGCGGCGTCGAGACGGGAGTAGCCCGCGTCAAGCTCCGCCTTACCGGCTGCAAGCTGCTGTTCGCCGTCGGCTATCTGCTTTTCGCCGTCTTCCAGCGCGGCCTTGCCGGCCGCAAGCTGTTTCTCCGCCTCGGCGAGCCGCGCGTATCCGGCGTCAAGCTCCGCCTTGCCGGCCGCAAGCTCCGCTTCGGCGGCCTCTATCTGCGCCTTGCCCTCGGCGAGCTGCTGCTGTCCGGCCTGATATTCCGTGATTATCCCGGACAGCGAGTAGCCCGTACCGGCGACCTGAGTGTCGAGCGCGATGCGCGCCGCATCAAGCCTCGGCTTGATGAGCAGCGCCTTGACCGTGTCGCCCTCGGCAACGGCCGCGTCATACTCGGCCTGGAGACGCTGATAATCGTTATACAGCGGAAGAATTGCGTTATATATCGGCGTGATGGCGTTCAGCTTCGCTTCGCCCTCGGCGTACTGCCGCTTGGCGGCCTCAAGCTGTGCTGCGCCCGCGTCATAGCGCGCCTGACCGGCTTCGAGCTGGGCTTTGCCTGCGTTATACTCCGCAAGTCCAGCCTCGTATTCGGCTTTGCCGCTCTCGTATCTCGACTTCGCGTCGTCAAGCTGTGCCTTGCCCGCGTCGTATTGCGCCTGACCGGCCTCAAGCTGTGCCTTACCGGCGTTATACTGCGCCTCACCGCTTGCAAGCTGATCGCTGCCGACGGTGTCGGTCACAAGGCTTTCGGCGAAGCTGTACCGCAGATCGTCGTATCGGGTCTGATCCATGCTCAGCTTCTCGGCAAGCTGGCGCAGCTCACGCGTCTGCTTCAGAAGCTGCTTATTCTCGCTCACGGAGCTGATCTGCCATGAGTCGACCGCCGCGCGGCACATCGGAGCCGCGACGAGCGCGAACACACAGGCCGCAGCGAGCAGCACGTTGAACGCCAGTCTCGCGGTGCGGCGCGGATCCTTGACGTGCAGCCCGCGCAGCTTCACGGTAGTCGCCTGCACGAAGCCGTCACCCAGCAGGAGAAGCTGCGGCAGGACGAAGTTTACGAGCACGATGGTGATTATTGTGCCGATGCCGACATACTGCCCGATGCCCGCGATGACGACCTGCGACACGCGATCGCCGATGACGAGTCCGGCGATGACCATCATCGTGCCGGAGGTGATGACCGTCGGGAACGAGAAGTTCAGCGTGTCGATTATCGCATCGCGCTTGGGCATCTTCCCGCGCAGCTCGTTATAGCGCGAGGAGATGACGATGGCGTAGTCGATGTTCGCGCCCATCTGTATCGCGCTGACGATGAGGTAGCACATGAAGAACACGTAGTTGCCGCGCAGGACGGGGATAGAGAAGTTTATCCAGATGCTGCCCTGAATGACCAGAATCAGCAGCAGCGGCATTCCGAGCGAACGGAAGGTAAAGAGCAGTATCAGCATGACGAGCCCCAGCGACATCAGGCTCACGACCATGTTGTCGCTGACAAAGGTGTCGTTGAAGTCGCTTGCCGCCACGGCGTTGCCGGTGAAGTACACGCTGCCCTCGGGGTAATACTGCGAAGCGATGAGCCGTGCGCGCTGGAGGAAATCAAAGGTGTCGTCGCCCTGCATCGGCAGATCGACGTACAGCAGGAAACGGCTGTAATCCTCACTTTGCAGCTGCACGGTTGCTACCTGAAGCTGAGAGTAAAAATCCTCAATCAGCGCTATCTGCTCCTCGCCGAGCGGCATGGGACTGTCATAACGCATATCGTACAGGAAGAGGAACAGATCGACCAGCGGCACTTTGTAGCCGGTCAGATCGTCGCTCGCGTCTCGGTACTCGTCCTGACTTGCCGCGTAGTACGCGAAGAGCGCCTGACTTGTTATGGTGTCCACGCCCGCAATGCCGGAAAATTCGGCGTAATCCACCATGTCGCCGAGCTTATAGCCGTCTATCGCGTCGATATTCGCGATGCCGAGGGCGTAATTCACCTCCGGGCAGGCCTCAAGCTCCGAGATGAGCTCGGCCTCTTTTTCATAGCTGCCGGACGGAACGATAACGACCATAAGGTTATTTTCACCGAAGCGCTCATGTATGGCGTTCGCGGCGATGTCCTGCTCGTTCTGGCGCTTGGTGTGGACAAGATCCATGGAGTAAGCATAATTGCAGCTGCCGAATGTGAAATATGCTCCGACGACGAGCAGCACGAACAGCGGCGGGATTATAAATCTCGTGGCATATGCGAACTTGCCCGCAAAGTTGATCTTCGGCACGAAGTTCTTGTGCTTCGTTTTATCCATGAGCTTGCCGCAGCACATGAGCAGCGCCGGCATCAGCAGGAACACTGACAGCAGGCTGCACACGATGGACTTGATTAGTGTCACGCCCATGTCAAAGCCGAGACGGAATTTCATAAAGGTCATCGCCGTAAGTCCGGCGATGGTGGTCAGGCTGCTGGCGGAAATTTCGGGGATGGACATCGTGAGCGCGTCGATGGCCGCCTGACGTATCGGTTTTGTCTTGTGTTCTTCTTTATAACGGTTGCAGTATATTATCGCGTAGTCCACACTCAGGGCGAGCTGAAGGACGATGGCGACGGAGTTTGAAACGAAGGATATCTTCCCCATCAGGAAGTTAGTGCCCATGTTAATGATGGCCGCGGCGAGGAAGGTGCCGAGCAGGACAAGGACTTCGGCGTAGGTGCTCGACGTGAATATCAGCACCGCCACAACGACCAGCGCGACGATGACGACGACACCCTTCATCTCGTTGACGATTATCTCGGTGAGATTGCTGAAGGCGTCGGAGTACATATAATATTTATGACCGGCGAACAGCGGGCGGACGCTCTCCATCGCCGCGGTGCACTCCTCGCTTTCGGCGGGGCCGTTGAAGGTGACGGAATAGAGCGCTGCCGCATCCTTATAGTGAGCCTCAGTGAGGTCAAAGTTCACGAGAACGACCCCGTCGTGGGCGACGAGCGCGTCGTATATTTCCATGGCCTCCTCGCGGTTCACATCCTGCACCATGATATCCGCCGTGCCGTAGGTGACGAACTCTCGGTTCATTATCTGGAGACCCTGCTTGGCTTCAGAGCTGTCCGGCAGATAGGCCTTTATATCGTTCTCGATCTGTATCCACTGCACCGAGAACGCCGAAAAAACTATTGCCGCGACGAAGAGGATTATGAACACCCAGCGCAGCTTTACGATAAGCTCCGCGACGCGATGCATAAAGGAATTCCCTTTCATTGCCATGTCGTAGCTCCTTTATTGAGATTGCGGGAAACATGCCCGCATGAATTGCAAAAAAAGGCTTATAAATTATAGCATATAAACGGCTTTTTCAGCAATGGTTATTTGCGTAAAATTTGTCTATTTTCCCGCCTTGAAATTCCTGTCGGATTATACGATAATATAGGGCATAAAAGGTCATAAAAGCTATATCCGCCGCGCGGCAGGGAAGCGTACATCCGGTGCCGTCCGCCGCAGGCGATGCGTTTTCAGAAAGGCAGGAATTTCAATGAATAAACCGACAAGAGTCGCGCTGGTCACGAGCGGCGGCGACTGTCAGGGACTCAACGCCGCAATGCGCGGTGTTGCAAAATCCCTATTTGAGCATGTCGAAGACCTTGAGATATACGGTATGTACGACGGCTATCGCGGCCTTATAGAGCGGGATTACAAATTCATGGAGCCGAAGGACTTCTCCGGCATCCTTACCGAGGGCGGCACGATACTCGGCACCTCCCGCCAGCGCTATATCCCCGGAAAAGACATCGTTGACGAGGACGGCAACAGCCTCATCCCCGCTATGCTCGACACCTATAACCGCCTCAACCTCGACTGCCTGGTCATCATGGGCGGCAACGGGACGCAGAAGAGCGCAAAGCTCCTGATGGATGCCGGAATGAACGTCATCACTCTCCCGAAGACTATTGACAACGATATCTACGGCACGGACACCACCTTCGGCTTCCAAAGCGCCGTTGACATCGCCACGAATGTTATCGACTACATACACTCCACCGCAAGCTCCCATGGACGCATTTTCGTCGTGGAGCTGATGGGGCGCGACGCCGGATGGCTGACGCTGCAGGCCGGTATCGGCAGCGGAGCGGACGTTATTCTCATTCCGGAGATACCGTATGATATCAACAAGGTTGCGGAGCTTATCGAGAAGCGCAGGAAAAAAGGCCGCAGCTTCTCCATCGTTGCCTGCGCCGAGGGCGCGGTTGCTAAGACCGACGCGGTGCTGGACGAGGAGACGAAGCGTCATATGCGCGAGAATTCCAGCTATCCCACCGTATCCTACGAGATCGCCGCGAAGCTCGAAGCCCTCACCGGACAGGAGACCCGCGTGACCGTGCCGGGGCACTATCAGCGCGGCGGCCCTCCCTGCCCGTACGACCGCGTCCTAGCAACGCAGTTCGGCACCGCGGCGGCGGAGCTTATCATCAATAAGCAGTACGGTCGCATGGTCGCGATACAGGGCGGAAACATCTGTTCCATCCCGCTGGAGGAGGCGGCCAGCCGCACAAAGTTCCTCCCTGTGGATCATCCGCTGATAAAGGTCGCGCGCGACATCGGCATCTCCTTCGGCGACTGAAGCCGGAATATATAGATATGCCCCCCTTCGTATGACATATCATACGAAGGGGGGCATATTTTTTCGCGTTATTCGCGCACCGTGCCTATCTGGCACAGAACGGCGCCGGCTGCCGCTGCGGCAAATCCGACGAGCAGCGTTATCTTGACGCTGGTCATATCATAAAGCATCCCGCCGACGAAGCTTGCGAATATCGAGCCGAGGCTGGTCATACCGGCGATGAGCGCCTGCCCCTTTGCGCAGTCCGCCGGGGCGATATACAGGTTGACGTATCTGACGCTTGCGGGGATCAGAAGCGCAAAGGACAGCGATTGCAGTGCACACGCGCCGTACAGCCCGAGCATATTCGGCGCGAGCACGAAGGCCGCGGCCTTGACCGCGAACATTATTCCCGCGAAGCGCAGGGTCGCGGGGCATTTGACCCGCCGCGTCAGCCGGTCGTACAGGAACATTATCGGGATCTCCGTCGAAGCCATGAAGGCGTTGAGCAGACCCATGCTCGCCTCGTTCCCGCCGACGCTGCGCACGACGTTTATCATGAAATTCGACACCGTGTTGTGCCCGAAGAACAGCAGCGCGACGCCGAGCAGCAGCCCGCAGAACCGCGGGTTATACCGCAGAAAGGCGATGAGCGAGCGGCTGTCCTCACTCTTTGCACCGTTCTCCGGAAGCGCGTCGGAATTGCCGCCGCGGCGCAGGCGGAGCTGGATGGCGAGCAGCGCGGCGCAGCGGAACAGGCAGAGCACCAGCCCTGCGACCGGCAGCGATGCCGCGCCGAGGCTGCCTGCGAGTATGCCGAGCACGGCGGATATGGCGGCGAACGCCAGCGAGCCGACGCCGCGCGCGAGACCGTAGTTTATATGTATGCCGCGCAGCTCCATGAGGTTATACAGCTGCGTGTTGACCGGATTTATGCAGACCTCAATCGCTATATATAGTGTGTATATCACGGCGACAGCTGTGCCGTGCCCGGGTATCAGCGCGAAGGCAGCAAGCAGCACAAGCTCGAAAAGCTGCAATGCCCAGAGCGCGTGGTATACCGTGAGGCGCTTCGAACTGTCAAGCCGCTCGGCGAGCATAGGCGAGAGGATGAAGCCGCAGATGTTGCCGGCGGCCATTATTCCGCCAAGCTCCGCGTTCGAACAGCCGCGCGCCTGAAGCATCACAGCGCCGAAGCTGAACGCTACGCAGAAGCCCATCCAGTATCCGGCCTGTACGAACGCGTATTTTATGTTTAGTTCTCTTGATGATGTTTCCATAGCAGCACTCCGTTCCAGAGACTATGATTATATCATCATCGATGGGGAATGTAAATGAGGTACTGCGATGCGCCAATGCCCAGTCTTTGCCGCATCGCGCTGCCCCTTCTATGGGAAAGGGATCGCCGGAGGGGAGACGCTGGCAAAGGGGAAAAGAAAGTATGCACCGAACAAACAAAGAATGGAACGGAAGATGCCGTCCCATTCTTTACATACAATATGTAAATGATAATATGTAAATTACATTATGTTAATCTAACACCAATCACGGCCTGCGGGATTTGTCGAATCCGCCGCCCATGCCGCCGAAACCTCCGGCGGGGACGTTCGACGCGGAGCCCATATGCGCTTCACTCTGGGTGAAGCTCTGGGACGCGCTGCCGTAGCTGAGGGTATATTCGCTGCCCTCCGAAAGCTCCGGACAGCTCACGACGATGCAGGAATAGTCGGCCGCGGGGGTGTAGCTGAGCAGCACATTTCCGCTTGCGTCGGTGAGCCTGATCTCGCCGCTGCCGTTGAGGCTTATCATCGCGGAGCACTGGCTGCCGTCGCTGAAATTCTGGCTCATGCCGCCCATGTCGCAGGCCACGACGATGCCGCCGCTGATCGTGCCGCTGCCGTTATAGTCCAGGGCGCCGTCGCCGCCATTGCGCGGGCCGGAGATATAGACCTCGCCGCCGCTGATGACCAGATCACCGTTGGAGTCTATGCCGTCGCCCTGCGCGTTGATGCGCACCGTGCCGCCGCTGATCGTGACGAGACAGCTGCTGTCCGCGGCGAACGGATCGTCTCCACCGCCGAAGCCGCCTCCCATTCCGCCGGGCATGTTGGTCGGGGCTTCGGGCATGTCAGCCGGAGCTTCGGGCGCGCTTCCGGACGCGGTGCCTGTATCCCCGCTGCCGTCCGGCTTCTCGGGAGGAGTGCCGCCGTCGGGGCGCTGCATACCTGCGCAGCTCATGTCGGGCGCGCTGTCCCCGTCGGGCTTTTCGGGCGGATCGCCGCTCATATCGGTGACACCGCCGGCAGACTCTGCGGGAGTGCCGTCAGTGCCATCATGGGCGCTGTCGCTGCTGCCGTTCGCGGCGTTGATGCCGTCGTCGGAGGAGGTGATGTCGATCATGCCTCCGCTGATATCGACGGTGATACCCTCCAGCCCCTCATAGCACAGTGAGATGGTGATACTGCCGCCGCTGACGCTCAGCGCGGCGTCGCTGTGGATTCCGTCGTCCGCAGCACTGATAGTCATGCTCCCGGCGAGAAGGTCAAAATCACCTGTGCAGTGACACGCATCGTTTCCGGAAGAGAGATCGAAGCTGCCGCCGGCGATATAGATGAAGCCTTTTCCACTGTCGTCGCGGTTGTCGGAGTCGAGACAGTTCTTCCCGGCGGTAATGACAAAGCTGCCGTCCGCAATGCGGATGCTGTCCTTTCCGGACAGGCCGTGGCTTGCCGCCTGTATCATGTAGCTGCCGCCGGTGAACACAAGATCGTCCTTACTGACGATGCCGTGCCCCTTTGTGCTGCTGACGCTGAGCGAGCCGCTGCCGTTGAAGCTTATGTCGCAGCGGGCGAATATCGCGGCATCAACGTTTGCGTAGTCGTCCTCGGCGGAATCGCCCGCCGCGCTGAGGCCGTTTTCGCTGCCGTCCGCGAGCGTGACGAACACCTTGTCGGCGCTGATGACGTACAGCGCCGCCGCGCTCTGGCTCGCGATGTGCGCACCGTTGAGAATAAGGTGCAGCTTCGCGTCCTCAGGCGCGTTTATTATGACGCTGCCGTCGGTAAGCGTACCGCTAAGGACGTAATCCCCGGCCTCGGTGAGAGTGATGTCACCGGTCTGCGCGTCGAGATCAATGTACTGCGCGGCGGCCTCGTCGTAGTCCGTGCTGCTGTCGCGTTTGGTGAAAATGCTGGAGTCGACAGCGGCGGTTTCAACGGAAGCCTGAAGCTCCGTCACCGTCGGGGATGGGGTTTCCGCAATGGTTTCATTGCTGCCGCAGGCGCTGAGGGAGAACAGCATTGCTGCGGATACTGCGATGGAAAGTGCTTTTTTCATGGTAAATCCCTCCTGATGCTCAGATGATATCATCCGGGCTTCGGGAGGGATAGCGGTTTTTATGAAAATTTATCGGATATTTTTTGAATGCCGCTCACTCGGTGAAGTGAATGTGGTTGTTTATGTGATCCTGGCAGAAGCAGTGATATCCGGCGCACTTCGAGCAGTAGCGGAACTCAAGATCGGGATAGTCGGTGTCTGTGCGGCCGCACACGGCGCACTTATGGGTGTAGAGTTTGTCGCGCTGCTCCTGACGTATGCGCCGCGATTCGCGCCGGAAGTTTACGGTGTTCGCGCTGGGCTTGTGTATCTTCGCCGCATGAAACAGATCGCCGCCGCAGAATATCATAAAGTTCAGCAGCGCCACGACGGGGAGCATGTTGAGAGGAAAGCTGGTGGTGAAGATATTTATAAGGAAGAACGCGGCGTTGACGTAGGCGAGCCACTTTATCTTGACCGGGATGATGAAGAACAGCAGTATGGTCATGTCCGGGTAGAGCGTCGCAAAGGAGAAGAACATCGAGAAATAGATGTATGTCGCCGTGATGTTCAGGCTAACGCCGGAGACAAAGTAGACGATGAAGGCGAATATCTCGGAGAGAATGACGCCGGAGAAGAAAAATATCGTGAACTGCGGCGTACCCCAGTAGCGCTCCAGCGTGTTGCCGATGAGATAATAAAAATAGAAAGCGAACAAGGCGAGAAAATCAAAGCTGACGGGGTAGAATATGAAGCTGATGAGCCGCCAGACCTGCCCGTGCAGAATGGCGGCAGGGGAGAACGACAGGTAGCTCATCAGAACGGGATTGACAAGACTCAGCAGCCAGAACACGACGTTTCCGCCGACGATGTATTTCATCAGGTTCGGGATGCCGAAGTTCGGGTGCTTATTGCAGAAGCGATAGACATAGTCCATGGGCTTTTTCATATAGAGTTCCTCCTTGGGAATGCAGGTCGTTTCGCGCGCAGGGTGTGCGCCATGTGAAGAGTATATATAAATATACCCTTATTTTAAGCTCAAGTCTATGAAAATTTTGTTAAAGGCGAAAAATTATCTTTATGTTTCGGTAACATTGTGTTATTATGAGACTTGTCATATTATGTTTACCGGAGATTTTTCTGATGATAGATAACAACGAGATAAAAAATGAGCTTATTGAAGGCCGCAACGCCGTTATCGAGGCGCTGCGCGCAGGCCGCGCGATAGACAAAATATTCATCGCCCGCGGCGACGTGGACAAGACGCTGGGACACATCGCGTCCAAGGCGCGCGAGAAGGGCATAGTCGTCGTGGAGAGCGACCGGCGCAAGCTCGACTTTATGAGCCAGACCAAGGCGCATCAGGGCGTCATCGCCGTGTGCGCCGTGCGCGACTACTGCTCGATCGAGGATATTCTGGCGCTCGCGGCAGAGCGCGGAGAGCCGCCGTTCGTCATCGTGTGCGACGAGATAAGCGACCCGCACAACCTCGGCGCGATAATCCGTACCGCGGAATGCGTCGGCGCGCACGGCGTCGTGATACCGAAGCGCCGCTCCGCGGGGCTGACCGCGATAGTTGACAAGGCGAGCGCCGGTGCGGCGGAGCATATGCTCATCGCCCGCGTCGCGAACCTGCCCGCCGCGATAAAGACGCTCAAGGACAACGGACTCTGGATATACGGCACCGCCGCCGGAGGTCAGAACGGCCTCTGGACGACCGATTTCACCGGCGCGCTCGCGCTTGTGATCGGCTCCGAGGGCGACGGGATGGGGCGACTTGTGGCTGAGAGCTGTGATTTTATCGTGAGTCTGCCGATGAAGGGGCAGGTCAGCTCCCTCAACGCCAGCGCCGCCGCCGCGATAACCATGTACGAGATACTCAGACAGCGCATGGGCTGAACCGCGGCGAAACTTCACCGACATTTTTCTCCACAGTCGGGGGTTTACATATACAGTAAGGGATAGATTTGATGGATAACTGGAACGAAGAGATAGATCTCGAAGCCATACTCCGCGAATACGGCGGCGAGCAGGACGTGACGTTTCCCGAACCGGAAGCGGACGCCGCAGAAGCTGCCGAACCGAAATTCGAGTTCCCGCACGAGATAGGTGAGCGCGGGGAACCGGACTTTGACGCGTTCAATCTCTCATTCGACACGGAACCGGAGGACGACGTGCGCGTCTATTCTCCGAGCCCCGCGGCAGACGCGGAGGACGAGGACGACGTAAGGATATACTGTCCCGGCAGCGGCGCGAAGAGCTTCGCGGCCAGCGCCGATACGGACGCGGAGGAGATAGAGTTTGACCCGCGCTTCAATCTCGGCGGCAAAAAGAAGGACACGGAGCTGTCATTCAACGGGAAAAGCGTTGACCTGAGCGCCGACTACGACTATGCGCCGCCCCTGCCGCATGACGCGGACTTCGTCTCCGCCTATGCGGGAGCCGACTCCGCGGAGGAGCCGGAGGAGGAAGCGCCGCGCGGATTTTTCCGCAGACTCGTGGATAAGCTCGATCAGGCTTCGCTGGGCAAGCCGCGTATAAAGCGCCGCCGCCGCACGGACGACGCATTTGCCGCTGCCGCGACGGCATACGACCTTTCGGAGGATCAGTATGAGCGCCGCGCCAGCGCCTATGAGGCGGTGGAATCGGAACAGGAATACGAGGACGATGCGTACGAGCCGGAGGAGCCCGCGTACGAGGCGGTGTATCAGCCACAATACGGCGAGGCTGACGAAGCCGCGGACGAATACGAGGACGACGCCCCGGCGGAGACGGACTATGCCCCGCCCGAGGAGACGCCCTGGCAGGAGCCGGAGTTCGACTTTGCGAAGTACGACGAGCCGCAGCCCGAACCGGAGTCGACCCAGCCGCCCGAGGAGCGGTCGCCCTATGAGTTTGACAGCTTCAACGCGTTTGACCCCGCCGGTGCGCACCGCACGGATGACGACGGGTACGCCGAGGGCTTCGTGGACTACGATCTGGGCGACGATTATGCCGAAAAGATCGACTATGAACGTCCGGAGTCGGAGTTCAGGGAGAAGGAGGACTTCTTCCCGTCAAGCTTCAAGGAATACATATTCTCCGTCATAACCACGCTGCTTTACCGCCTGCGCGGCGGCAGGGGCAGCTCGCTGACGATGGAGGACGAGCCGGAGGAGCTTGGGGCGGAGGTCAGCCCGCTCAACGCGTCAAAATATTATGCCAGCTTTACGAATTCATTGCGGCTGCGCCTGCGAGTGAGTCTTATAATGCTGGTCGTGATGATATGGATAACCGTGGGACTGCCCGTCCCCGGCATGCTGAAGGATTATAAGTGCGCGTCCGCGGCACTGCTCGCAATGCAGCTTACCGTGTCGCTGCTTGCGCTGGACGTCGTGACTACGGGAATAATGAATCTCGTACGCGGCAAGCCCGGCGCGGAGACGCTGGCGGTGTTCTCCTGCTTCCTTACGGGGGCGGATGCGCTGGTAGTCTCGCTCGGCAATATCTCAAGCCCGCACGTCTCGCTCTGCTGCATCTCTACGCTCTCACTCATCGGCGCGCTCGCAAGCTCGCTGATAAGCTGCCGCGGGATGCGCAAGGCGCTGCGCGTACCGGCGATAGGCCGCCGCGCGTACACCGTGACCGGCGAGATGGACGTCAAGGCGCATGAGATAACGCTGCTCAAGTCGCTGCGCCCGTTCTCCGGCTTCGTCCACAGGACGGAAGAGGCCGCGCCCGACGAGGAGATATTCCAGAAGGCGGCGCTGCCGCTGATGTTCGCGGCGCTGCTGCTGGCGATAATCGTCGCCGCGGTCAAGAAGAGCTTCGGCGACCTGATATTTATCTATTCGGCAATCTTCGCCCCCGGAGTGCCCATTGCGGCGCTGCTGTGCTTTGCGCTGCCGTTCCTGCTCGGCTCGCTGCGCATCTTCTCCAGCGGCGCGGCGATAGCGGGCTGGTCCGGGCTGAGCGACATCGGCCGCAGCAAGAACCTCATCGTTACCGACCGCGACCTCTTTCCTGAGGGCAGCGTTGAGCTTGAAAATGTGCGCATCTTTGCCGACGGTGATCCGGAGCGCATAATCTCCTTCGCGGGGAGCATGATATGCGCGGCGGGATGCAGTGTCAGCGAAGTGTTCGGCAAGCTGATGGAGGATAACGGCTATACCACATGCAGGATAGATAACTTTGAGTATCTCTCCGGCGGCGGTATGAAGGGCATCATCGACGGCAGCGTCGTCATCTGCGGCAGCACGGAGCTGATGCGGCTCATGAACGTGCGCGTGCCGTACAGGCTCGTCGGCAAGACATCGGTGCTGCTGGCCATAGACGGCGTGCTCTACGGCATCTTCAACGTCAAGTATACCCCGCTTCCGCAGGTGCGGCAGGCGCTGATAAATCTCATCCGCTCCGACCGGCACCCGATATTTGCGATACGCGACTTCAATATCAACCCCGAAATGCTGGCGAAGACCTTTGACATCGCGACCGACGGCTACGATTTCCCGCCGTACGTGGAGCGGTTCAAGATATCCGCCGCGGCGCCGGGGGAGGACAGCAAGATCGCGGCGGTCGTATGCCGCGAGGGGCTCGGGCCGCTCACGCATGTGGCCGAGACGGGACGGAAAATGTACCTTGCCGTGCGCGCAAATCTGGCGGTGACGCTGGCGTCGTCGCTGCTTGGTCTGCTGCTGGTGTTCATAAAGCTTATCTCTACCGGAACGGTAAGCCCCGTGTTCCTGCTGGTGTATATGCTGCTCAGCGCCGTGCCGGTCGCCGTGATAAGCGTGGCGGAGGGCTGAGAGCACCACGTTTGTGCCATTTTTTCTTAATTTTAATATTGCCAAGGCTAAAGCCTTAGTGTATAATAAATTGATTGCTGATTAAATTTTGCAATTAAAATTTGCATCTTAATATATTCTGACAGAGAGGAAGCAACACATGAGCTACGAAACCAAGAACATCCGCAATATTGCCCTGCTGGGTCATGGCAATAACGGCAAAACCAGTCTGGCCGAGAGTATGCTGTACGTCACCGGCGCTATCGACCGTCTCGGCAAGGTCTCCGACGGCAACACCGTATGCGACTACGACGCAGAGGAAATCGCCCGCCAGATAACCATCGCCACCTCCATTGCTCCCGTCAGCTACGACGGCTGCAAGATCAACGTATTGGACTGCCCCGGCTTCTTTGACTTTGTCGGCGACGCGCTGTGCGCGCTGCGCGCGGTCGAGGCCGGTATGATAGTCACCTCCGCGAAGGACACGGGCGAGAGCATTCCCGTCGGTGCACAGCGCTGCTGGAACTACCTCAAGGCAGCTTCCCTGCCCGTCATGTTCACCATCTCCAAGTGCAACGAAGAGCACGGCGACTACTTCAAGGCTCTTGAGACACTGAAGGGCAAGTACGGCTCCATCGTCTGCCCTGTCACCATCCCCACCTCCGACGGTACCGGCGTTATCGACCTCGTCCACAACGTTGCCTACATTACCAAGGGCAGCAAGACCGAGAAGGGCGCAGTCCCCGCGGCAGATGCCGACCATGTTGAGGAGCTTCGCGCAGAGCTTATGGAAGCCGCCGCAGGCGCTACCGAGGAGCTCATGGAGAAGTTTTTCGAGACCATGGAGCTTGAAGAGGCTGACATCGTCGAGGGGCTGAAGGCCGGTATGAAGGATCGTTCCGTCGTTCCCGTCTTCGCAAGCGATGCAATGACCAACGTCGGCACCGTTGCAATGCTCCAGGGCATCGCCGACTACTGCCACGCACCCGTCGAGAAGAACGACGGCGTGACTGGCTTCGTATTCAAGACCGTTTCTGATAAGTTCGGCAAGTTCAGCTTTGTGAAGGTCGTCTCCGGCAAGATCACCGCCGGCATGTCCCTCTACAATCTCCGCGCTTCCTCCAACGACAAGCTCGGCCGTATGTACACCATGTGCGGCAAGAAGAGCACCGAAGTCACCGAAGCCTGCTGCGGCGATATCGTCGCTATCGGCAAGATGGATTGGAAGACCGGCGACACCGTGACCGACGACAAGAACGGCACTGAGCTGCCCGCGATCGAGATCCCCGAACCCTGCTACTCCATGGCTATCTCCCCCAAGACCAAGGGTCAGGACGACAAGGTCGCCGCGGGTCTTGCAAAGCTCAACGAGGAGGACATCTCCTTCACTCTCGTCAACAACGCCGAGACTCACCAGATGGTCGTTTCCGGCGCAGGCGATATCCAGATCGGCGTTCTCTGCTCCAAGCTCAAGAACCTCTACAATGTCGAGACCGAGCTTAAGCCCGCCCGCGTCGCATACCGCGAGAAGATCAAGGGCAAGGTCGAGGCACACGGCCGTCATAAGAAGCAGTCCGGCGGTTCCGGCCAGTTCGGTGACGTTTGGATTCGCTTTGAGCCGCAGGATGAGCAGGACGACATGATCTTCGCCGAGGAAGTCTTCGGCGGCTCCGTCCCCAAAAACTTCTTCCCCTCCGTCGAAAAGGGCCTGCGCAACGCGGTCGTCAAGGGCGTTCTCGCCGGATACCCGCTGGTCGGCCTGAAGGCTACTCTGTACGATGGCTCCTACCATCCCGTTGACTCCAACGATATGGCCTTCCAGACTGCCGCCCGCCTTGCATATCAGGACGGTATCCCCAAGGCCAAGCCCACCATCCTTGAGCCTATCGGCCAGCTTTTCGTCACCATTCCTGACGAGTACCAGGGCGCCATCATCGGCGACATCAACTCCAAGCGCCGCGGCACCATGATGGGCTCCATGCCCGCTGAGGACGGCATGACTACCATCGAGGCCGAGGTTCCCCTCGCCGAGATGACCTCATACACCATCGACCTGCGTTCCATGACTCAGGGTGCCGGTTCCTTCACCTGCAAGTTCGTCCGCTACGAGGAAGCTCCCGGCAACGTGCAGCAGAAGGTCATCGAAGAGGCAAAGGCTCTGGCAGAGCAGGAGTAAGCTTTTAATTTCAAAAATGATCCGGCGGACTGGCAACAGTCCGCCGAGTTTTTAGAGGCAGTTTTTTGACCGATGCGGCAGGGCCGCATGGAGGATTTTTATGATGGGCAAACTTACCGGACTGAAGGATACGCTTTGGGCGATCGGCATAGGAATATGCCTCGTCGCGGTGCTCTTTGGGCTGATCTTCGCCATGGCGCACGGCTACGGCGGCAGCAGCGAGAAGCCGGGAGTCGATCTCGGCGCGGCGACGAACATCAAGGACGAGGGCACTGCACAGCAGGCGCCGCTCGCGCCGGGCGAGCTGAACGAACTGAAGGAGACAAAGAATGCCGGACAGGAGTATCTCGCAAGCCTGACCTTCATCTGCGACAGCACCATGATCGGGATGCGCGACTACGGAATGCTCTCCGGCGGCAGCGCGAATACGCAGGTCTGGGGCAGCACCGCGGGCACCATACCCATCGAGAGCCTTTCGTCCTGCGTCATCAAATATCCGGCCGACGGCTCTGAGATATCCGCAGCAACTGCGGCGATGATAGCCCAGCCGAAGCTGCTCGTGCTGTGCGTCGGCAATGACGGGCTGGCCTCCGCATCGGAGGAAGCGTTCCGCGCGGCGTACAAGGGACTGATCGATTCCATCCGCTCCGCAAGTCCGGACACGAAGATAATTGTCTGCTCGCTCCTGCCCGTGACCGAGAATTACACCGGCGCGGACGGACTTACGAACGTGGCCGTCGCGCAGGTGACAACGTGGCTCAAGCAGGTCTGCACCGAGGCAAGCGTCTATTACGCGGATATCTCCTCCGCCCTGACGCTGAACGGCTCGCTCGCATCGGAGTATTCGACCGGCGATGGACACGCGCTCAGCAGCGCCGGATGCAGCAAGGTTCTCGAATACCTCAGCACTCACGCCGTGGGCTGACAAAAGCTGATAATAAACAAATCATCCGTATGGTTATCATACGGATGATTTGTTTTGTGTCAGGACAAATATAGAGGCAAATATAGTGGAGACTTGATTATTTAACGCTGAACAGGATGTCACCGTAGGAGGGGTACGGCCAGTACTCGGCGGAGGTGTGGGTCTCAAGCTCGTCTACGACGATGCGCAGCTCGTTCATTGCGGAGAACACAACGTCCTTGTAATACTTTGCCTGTTCGAGCGTACCCTCGACATCCTTCACGCCCATGACCGCGTACTCAAGCTCGCGGGTCTTCTTGACAGCGGCGGCAGTCAGTGCGCTGATGCGCGCGGCAAGATCGGTCTCGAAGCTGCAGTCGATGTCGGCGCTGAGCGCTTTCTTCGCAAGTGCGGTGTCGGTCAGCTCCTTGGAGTATGCGCTGACGGCGGGGAGGATATCCTTCCAGACCATGTCGAGCATCGTCTGCGCCTCGATGTGCAGCACCTTGCAGTAGCCATCAAGCTTTATCTCGTAGCGGGCGTGCAGCTCGGTGGGGGAGTAGACGCGGTGGCGGGTGAACAGCTCAACGTTCTTGTCGGCGAGGTAGTAGGGGACGCAGTCGGGCGTGGAGCGCAGGTTCAGCAGTCCGCGGCTCTCGGCCTCGTGGATCCAGGACTCATCGTAGCCGTTGCCGTTGAAGATGATGCGCTTGTGCTTTGCGATGACGGACTTTATCAGATCGTGCAGGTCAGCCTCAAAGTCGGTGGACTTCTCCAGAATGTCCGCGTACTGACGCAGCGACTCGGCAACGGCGGTGTTGATGACGACGTTCGCACCGGAGATGGACGCGGAGGAGCCGAGCATACGGAACTCAAACTTGTTGCCGGTGAAGGCGAACGGGGAGGTGCGGTTGCGGTCGGTGGTGTCCTTCGGGAACTTCGGCAGGACGTGAACGCCGACCTTGATGAGCTCCTTCTCCTTACTGCCGTAGGGAATGTCGTGCTCGATGGCGGTGAGAATGTCCTCAAGCTCGGTGCCGACGAACATGCTGACGATGGCCGGAGGCGCTTCGTTCGCGCCGAGACGGTGATCGTTTGCAGCGGAGGTGACGGAGATGCGGAGCATGTCCTGATAATCATCGACGGCCTGAATGACTGCGCAGAGGAACAGCAGGAACTGTGCATTCTCGTACGGCGTCTCGCCCGGCTCGAGCAGGTTCACGCCGGTATTGGTGACGAGCGACCAGTTGTTGTGCTTGCCGCTGCCGTTGACGCCCGCGAAGGGCTTCTCATGCAGGAGGCAGACCATGTCGTACTTCTTTGCTATCTTCTGCATCAGCTCCATGGTGAGCTGGTTGTGGTCGGCAGAAATGTTGGTGGTGGTGAAGAAGGGCGCCAGCTCGTGCTGTGCGGGGGCAACCTCGTTGTGCTCGGTCTTGGCCATGATGCCGAGCTTCCACAGCTCCTCGTTCAGTTCCTTCATAAATGCGGAGACGCGGGGCTTTATCGTACCGAAGTAGTGATCTTCAAGCTCCTGACCCTTGGGCGGCTTCGCGCCGAAGAGGGTGCGGCCGGTGTACATCAGGTCTTTGCGCTTCTCGTAAACGCTCTTGTCGATGAGGAAATATTCCTGTTCGGGGCCGACGGTGGTGCGGATGGAGGTGACGTCGTCGTTGCCGAAGAGCTTGATGACGCGCATGCCCTGACGGTTGATGGCCTCCATGGAACGCAGCAGCGGAGTTTTTTTATCCAGCGCCTCGCCGCCGTAGGAGCAGAACGCGGTCGGGATGCAGAGCACGTTGTCTTTTATAAATGCGTAAGAGGTGGGGTCCCATGCGGTGTAGCCGCGAGCCTCAAAGGTGGCGCGCAGGCCGCCGGAGGGGAAGCTGGAGGCGTCAGGCTCGCCCTGTATAAGCTCCTTGCCCGAAAATTCCATGATGACCTTGCCGCCTTCCACGGGGGAGATGAAGCTGTCGTGCTTCTCGGCTGTGATGCCGGTCATGGGCTGGAACCAATGGGTGAAATGGGTGGCGCCCTTTTCGATAGCCCAGTCCTTCATGGCGTTTGCGACTACGGTCGCGGCGGAGCTGTCAAGACGCTTGCCGTCCTGAATGGAACGCTGCACCTGCTTGAATACGTCCTTGGGGAGCCGTGCGCGCATAACGGAGTCGTTGAAAACCATGGAGCCAAAAAGTTCGGTGACAGTGTTCATGTTTATACCTCTCATATCTTTGAAAAAATAGCGGCAAAGACACCATGCCAATGCACGACGTCTTTGCCGTTTCAATATGTGCGGATTATATTCCAAGCCGCCTCATTTGTCAATGGGGCGGCCTGTAAAAAATCCATAATTTCAACAGAAAATTTTTGTACACTATTTTTATTCTTCATAGGTGCGGATGATGCCCTCGGCCACATCGCGGCGGGGCAGACAGGAGTCCATCGCGGCCTTTTCGATGTAGCGGTGCGCGTCGCCCTCGCTCATGCCGAGGTGCGAGATGAGCAGGAGCTTCGCGCGGGCGACTATCCTGCTGTCGTCCAGCCGCTGCTGGAGCGAGCTGGTCTTATCGCGCAGCGTACGCAGACGCTCCGCGGTTGCGAGCAGCGAGGGAAGAACGGCCGCAAGCTCATCCGGATGCGCCGTCATTACCCCGGCGCGGATGCAGCGGCGGGGAAGTGCGGCGTCGTCCGTCAGCAGGAGTATCGCCGAGGAGGAGCGCTCCGTAACGTCGATCGCGGCAGCGGCGGAAGCGCCGCCGGATATCAGTGCAAGCACCAAATCGTCCCTGTCCAGATTTTCGATCATTTCAAGAGCTCTTTTACCGGCCAAGCAGGAATTTTCATCAGGAATGGGATGTCCGGCTTCAATAATCTCATAGCCCTGAATTTTTCCTCCGGAGTGTCCGTATTTGGTGACTATCAGCCCCGCATCAGGGGTTATATTCAATTTGCTTAATGCATACGCCATCTGCCAACCCGCTTTCCCGATAGAAAAAACAATAAGCCTTCCTTTATATTCGGGCATATCCTTTATTCCCTCGACAACCGCACTGTCCGGCATTACCGCCTTGATTGAAGCGATTATTATTTTATTTGCGTCCTCATGAAGCTTATCCTTCATTTCCTCGGATTTATCTTTGATGTTGAAGCGTGTAGTGTACATCGTCGGCTTTTTCTCCATCTATAAACTTTGTTAATGTATCAATCCCGGATGACGATACTGATGCTCGTTTTTAAAATCGGGTACTATTTCACGCATAATATTCAGTAAATCATACTGTTAAAATTCAAAACCAAACGAATCGATATCATGTAAGCACTCCTGAATTATAACCGAGCAGGTTGTATGATATGAAGCTATACAGCAAGTACTATTAACCACACCAGAGACCTTAACAATTTCCAATATCTCTTTGGAAATATCATATAACGTCGGAATCCAACCTCTTGACTGTACATAAAGTTCCTTTTTATGAACTGTCATTTTCATAATTCAAATCCTCCGTTTTTTCATTCTGAGTATCTCATCATAAGAGCGCATATAATTGCATCAAAAAGCGCAACGGACATCGCAAAGCTTGATGTCGCCTACTCGACGGTCGTGACCACATGAACAGCCGCTCCGTTTCCTCCGCACAGCCCCCAAAGAATCATAGGAACGTTTTTGAAGGCGTCCTCGGTAGGGATCAAGGCATAGATCGGAATCCATACTGCCACACATAGAATCAGAACGTCCAAAGAAGAACAGGATAGCCGTTCAATAGCTTCGTCAGAGCCGTACCGATCAATATCGTCCGTCACCAGTTCGCCGTATGTAACCTCTATGCCATTGTGCGCCAACCGTTCCTTTGCGTCGTTAACATTTGATATAAGCAGTTCTATCGGGGTATTGACCTCGCCGAAGCCGATAAATCCGATTTTCATTTTATCCATATTGCTTACTTGTTTTTTGAAAAATCAAATAATTTCCAGATAGTCCCTATCGGGTAAAGGCGGCAGCTTTTCACTCGGCAGGGTCTGATACCAATATGCCACGGAGGCAATATCGTCCTGCAACGGCAAATAACGCTTACCGTTTCGCCAGCCGAGAGCCTGAATAGTAACCTTAAGATCCCTTTTAAACCGTATCGGATCCATTATATGCCATCTATACATACCAAACCTGAATTGACTTAAATAAAGCTTATCCGGAACGATTACCTGATTAAGTCCCGAATATGGCGTTGTGAACCGTACATATTCATCATGTGTTTCGGGATTTTCAAAATCATACGAGCCGCAGAAGTAATCCTCGGTTCCCGTTCCGCATATCGTTGGAAATGAAGAGTCGCCGTCAATATAAAATTTTATTTCTCCTTCTCCCCACCATCCGTTATTGTTAGTTCCCCAAGCCATATATGTGCCGACATAATGACCTTGACCCTTAACATTATCCAAAATGGTATAAACCTCACCATATGGCAACGGATTAACCCTCCTGAAGCTTGCGTGGAAATAAGCACAATCCTCGGGGATCTCGGTCAATGTATAATTAATTTGATAAAAAAGCGTGGTGCGTTCATCAGAAATATTTGTCATTGTAATTTTGCATTTTCTCCGAAAAGGCATTTCCCAATAGCAATTAAAAGCACTTCCCGGATTAACGCATACGGGGATAGAAGAGACCTGAGAAAATGTTCCCCAGCCCGAGGCAAAGAAATCTCCGACTGGCACTTCAACAGACGGCTCACCGCGATC
>OGYM01000832.1_pt1 | contig 23701 bp, 23 predicted proteins | sample 1576491 | NCBI WGS metagenome assembly OGYM01 (sample SAMEA3541515, study PRJEB24748) | human gut metagenome | biome: human gut; feature: human-associated habitat; material: faeces | place: China | collected 2012 | reverse complement strand
AACGGATATTTCGCAAACACAAGCAGGATTTAAGGCATAGAGCCGCAGGAATCCTTTGTGGCTTCCAAGGCTTTTTAACGCAAAATCCGGCTGCGTTTGTAGAAACAGACGATATTTTCGACTTTTCTGATACACCCCAGTTTTACTTTGTTTCTTTTTTCACTGCCGGTTCAAAGCGGTACAGCTGGGCGCTGTAGGGGGCAAGTGTCAGCTTTACGCTGCCGGTGGTTGTTTTGCTGCGCAGGGCTTTGGGGCGGGCGGTCCTGCCGCCAAAGCAGTTCCAATCGCTGTTCAGCAGCGGGGTGATCTTGCCCTTGCCGGGCAGGGTCAGCTCATAGTCTTTCAGCTCGGTATCACCAAAGTTGAACGCCGCAAACACGGTGGCTTCCTGCCCTTTGCGCAGGATGGCGCAGGCATCCAGTTCCGGGTGGTCGCAGTCCAGCCACAGGAAATGGTTCGGGTTGTATTCTCCGCTCCAGAACGCATCATATTTCCGGTACAGTTCGTTCAGGGTGCGGCGGTAGTTGGCGAAGGCCTCGTGGATGGGGTAATCCAGCAGCAGCCAGTCCTGCTCGCGGCTTTCATCGTATTCCCGCAGCTGGCCAAACTCGTTGCCCATAAAGTCCAGCATCTTGCCGGGGTGAATTGCCATATACAGATAGAGCGCACGCCCCTGGGGGAACTTATCCTCATACTCGCCGTACATCTTTTGCAGGATGGTCGCCTTGCCATGAACATTTTCATCATGGCTGAACGGCAGGATGTAATGCTCCCGCCAGAAATACATCATCGAGAAAGTCAGCTTGCCCAGGTTGGATTTGCGTTCTTCCGGTGTTTTTTTGAAGTAGTCCAGCGTATCGTTCATCCAGCCAAGGTCCCACTTGTAGTCAAAGCCCAGGCCGCCGTATTCCACGGGGGCGGTCACTTTTTCAAAGTTGGTGGAATCCTCGGCAATCAGCATGGCGGTGGGGTAGCGCTGCTGCAACCCCTGGTTCATATTCTTCAAGAATTCCAGGGTAGAGCCGTTCACACCGCGGGCGGGGTTGCCCTGCCAGTAGATCAGGCGGCTGACGGCATCCATGCGCAGGCCGTCTGCGTGGAAGGTGCGCAGCCAGTAATCAGCGGCCGACTGCAAAAAGCAGCGGATTTCGCCGCGGGAGTGCATGAAATTGCAACTGCCCCATTCGCTCTCCCCCACCGCTGCGGCGGGGTATTCGTACAAAGCGGTGCCGTCAAAGCGTTTCAGGCCGTATTCATCCACAGCGAAATGGACCGGCACAAAGTCAAAGATCACGCCAATGTCCGCCGCGTGGCAGGCATCGATCAGGGTACACAGCTCGTCCGGCGTGCCGTAACGGCTGGTGGGGGCAAAAAAGCCGGTGGTCTGGTAGCCCCAGCTGCCGTCAAAGGGGTATTCGCTCAGCGGCATCAGCTCCAGGTGGGTGTAGCCGTTTTCTTTCAGGTAGGCGGGCAACTGTTTGGCCAGTTCAGAATAAGTATAGGGGGTGCCATCCTCCTTGCAGCGCCAGCTGCCTGCCTGTGCTTCGTAAATGTTCAGCGGAGCATCAAAGTTCTTGCTGCGCTTTGCCATCCAGGCGGAATCCGTCCACTGGCAGGTGGGTGCGCCCCACACAATGCTGCGGCCATCGGGGCGCAGTGTCATGGCCGTACCGTAAGGGTCGCAGTGGTCCACCACACTGCCGTCTGCGCCACACACACGGTATTGGTAGCAGGTGCCGCGCGTTACCCCGGCAGCGTCTGCCTCCCAGCAGCCGGAATAGCTGCGGTGCATCTGCCATTCTGCCCAGCTGCCATCGCTCAGGCCGCTGGTGATAACTTTTACATCCCGTGCAGACGGTGCCCACACAGCAAAGTGGGTCCCGCCCTCATAGGGGTGCGCACCAAAAAAGGTATCCGCGTCAAACTCCCTGCCGGTATAAAACCCCTGAATATTCATAAAGCATATTCCTTCCTTTATATAGTAGCATAATAATGCAGCACCGGCAGCCGCCGGGCCGTGCAGTGGGCATCTATTGTTTCTTTCCAAATTATGTTCTACAAAAAATTATACCATGCCTTGCGGCATGGTACAATTAACAGTTGTTCGACTTTGTGTTCAAAAACTCTGCATCAGATATGCAGCACCATCTTGGCCACGTTGAAGTAGATCAACAGCGTGGTGGTATCCACGATGGTAGTGATCAGGGGCGAAGCCATGACCGCCGGGTCGATCTTGAACTTTTCCGCAATCACCGGCAGCAATACGCCGATCAACTGGGAAAGCAGCACGGTAAAGATCAGGGTGACGCAGACGACCAGCGCCACCGGAGCCGCGATGCGGTCCAGCAGCAGCATTTTGAAAAAGTTGCACACGGCCAGCGTCACGCCACACATCAGGGCCACGCGGCATTCACGCCAGATAATACGCGGCAGATCGTGGGGGGTAATATCGCCCACCGCCATGCTGCGGATGATGGTGGAGGTACTCTGGCTGCCCGCGTTGCCGCCCGCATCGGTCAGCATGGGGATATAGGCGGTCAGCACAGTAACGGCGGCCAGCGCGCTTTCATACCCGCGGATCACCAGGCTGGAGAAGGTTGCGCTGAGCATCAGGAACAGCAGCCAGGGGATACGGCTTTTGTAAACATCCCGCATGGACTGCTTGAAATATGGCTTATCGCTGGGGGTCATAGCGTTCATCTTCGCGATGTCTTCGCTGGCCTCATCCTGCAAAATACTGATAGCATCATCAACCGTCAGGATACCAACCAGGCGGTTCTCTTTATCCACCACCGGCAAAGCCAGGTAGCCGTACTTTTCAATCAGCTGGGCGGCGTCCTCACGGTCAGTGCTGGTTACAACGCTGACCACATTGGGGTTCATCAGCTCTTCAACCGGGCGCTGCTCGTTCTTTTCCAGCACCAGGGCACGCAGGCTGACCACGCCAACCAGGGTACGGTCCTTGCGGGTAACGTAACAGTTGTTGATGGTTTCCTTATCAATGCCGTTCTGGCGGATGGCGTCCATGGCGCTGCGCACGGTCCAATCGGGGGCAAGCTCCATGAACTCGGTCGTCATAACGCCGCCGGCGGAATCTTCCGGGTATTTGAGCAGTTCGTTGATCATCTTGCGGGTGTCCGGCTCTGCCTGGGCCAGGATACGCTTGACCACGCTGGCAGGCATTTCCTCCACAAGGTCGGTGGCATCGTCCACGCACAGCTCCTCCACCACGCTCTTCAGCTCGCGGTCAGTCAGGCCGCGGATCAGCGCTTCCTGCGTTTCGGGGCTAAGCTCCGCAAACACATCGGCCGCCAGGTCCTTAGGGCACAGACGGAACAGCACCGGCATTTTTTCTTCGGGCAGGTCCTCAAACACGGCGGCAAGATCCGGCGCGTTCATGGTAGACATGACATCACGCAGGCTCTGGTACTTTTTGGCATCGTCAAGGCTGGCCAGCATCTGGCGCAGCACAGCAATGGTGTTGTTTGCCATAAAAAATCCTCCCTGTGCAGCCGCTGTTTCAACGCAGACGCACAAGGAGGGTGAAATCTTTCAAAATGAAGCAAGCGTGCCGTGCGCTAAAAATGCGCGCACAAACAGCAAGTGGCTCCGCATAGAGCCACCGCTTGCACCTCTGCACCGAAACAACGGTTGCCATTATATTCAGTTTTACATCGGTTCACAGGACTACCGGGAATCTCCATGCTTAACCACCTGCCTTTTGTGTTGGATTTTTATCATCATGGTTCCATGTTTTGCTGCAAAAGCGCTATGAAACCATTTAAACTTTACCATTCTACCGCGGGTTAGTCAACCCCTTTTGTGTGTTCTATATAAAAAAATAATGTCAGCGGGCTGGTAATTTCTGCCGCAGGAATTTGGGGGCAACATAGCACAAAAAAGCCCCCGCACCCAATCGGATGCAGGGGCTTGCTTTGGCCAGCTCAGCAATTTTCAGCACAGGCAAAAACTTCAACTTCCGTGTCAAAGCCATTGACCAGGTTAATGCTGTAAGCGATCTGAGCCATACGTTCCATAAATTTTTTCATAACTGATATACTCCTCTCGGCACGGCAGCTTTCCCGGCTGCGGTGCAGGTGCCGCCCTCTATTGCAGCACCGTCAAGTTTTCTTTCTTGACGGCTCTATCATATCAGTTATGTACAAATAATTTGTTATCTATTTGTGAATTATGCTGTAAATTCGAGACATTTTCCGGTTTTACAGGTTTCACGGCCCAGTTTTCACCGCTTTTTTGTGTATTTTCACCTCGCTGCACACGCCCGCTGCACATCATTTTTGAATGCAGCAATTAAAAAGGGGCTGCCCCTGCACGGTTCCCCGTGCAAAGGTAGCCCCAGTAAAAGCTGTTTTGGTTGATTATGCCATCAGTTCCTTTACGGTTGCAGCGATCTTTTCATCCTTGCAGTCTGCAAAGAAATGCTCGGCAAAATGTTCCCCGGCAAAAGCGCCCTTGACCAGATCGCGATCCAGATCTTTCAGGATATCGCACAGGTCACGGAACGCCACGGAACGCACGCCGTCCAGGATCTTCTTGTTGCGCTGTTCGGGCACAACGCGCTCCTTCGGGTAGCCCTGACCATGGCCAAAGCCGAACAGTTTTTCAAACACATATTCCAGGTTCAGCTCGCCGCCCCAGCCAAAGCCTTTGGCAAACGGCAGGGCAACAGCATTGCCATCGTTCACATGAGCAAAGGTATAGGCATCCACGGGATCTTCCACATGGCCGCAGATCACGCCGGGAAAGCTGTTCAGCGCCAGCATGGCACCCTCGCCGGTGCCGCAGCCGGTGATAACATAATCCGCTGCGCCGGAATTCAGCAGCACCGCTGCCAGAATGCCGTTCTGCACATAGGTCAGTTGGGCGGCATCATCGGCTGCGTACATACCATAGTTGACAACCTCATGGCCCATCGGCTCCACAACCTTGCGCAGGGTGGCTTCGATCAGGGCGTTCTTGGCGGCCTGGCTGTTTTCATTGATCAGTGCAATTTTCATGGCTTGATTTCTCCTTTTTATTGTATCCTTGAAGGGAGCAGGGTCGTCTGCAGTGGCAATCCCATTTATCACATTACAAGTTCGCGAAAATATTTGGTATTCACCGTCTGATCCGCTTCGGCCAATTTGGCAATGCAGCCATCCAGTGTTTTGGCAATATCGTCCAGCGTATGCCATCTGGCGGCTTCGGGCTTGACGTACTGCTCCAGATATGGGGCAACCTCAGTATGGGAACAAGCGCCTTCGATTAGATAGGTGCCGTCCCTGGCTGGCTGGGTCTGCGGGGCATAATCCTCCGCGCTGGCCAGCATCACCAGTTGGAAATCCCCCTTGCGACCGCGGCCGCCCACCAGCAGCCGCACCCCAACTGGGGCACAGGGCGTTTGCTGGGCTGCCTGCTGCAATACCTTGACCGCCTTTTCCAGCGTCATATACTGCACATCGTATTCATCCAATTTATTGATGATCTGGGCCGCTGCCACAGCATCCCCTGCAAAGCCGACCAGCACGTTGCGGTTCAGCTTGCGCACTTTGGGCAGTGCATCCGTCAGCACCTTGATTTTGCCGTCTGTGATCGGTTCTTCCACCATGCGGCCATCGCTGACCATGGCACAGAACGCCGTACCACATACTGCAAGAATTGCGCTCATGTTATCGTTCCTTCCTGTTCCGCCGGGTTGTCGGCGGTGTATCTATCTGTATCTTACCATAGTTTTGCCCCAATGGGAAGAGCCGCGCATCAAAAAGCCCAAAAGCCCAAAAGCGGCACAAGCCCAAAGCCTGTGCCGCCTGTATTTCTCAAATCTGCCGGATTACTTGTTCACCTTCATCATGTCATCGCCGGGGTTGACATTGCCGGAAGCAACCACATCCACGCTGGCAAAATCATCGGTGTTGGTAACAACGGTGATAACCACCGCCGGGTGGCCCGCTGCCTTGATCTTATCCAGGTCCATCGTCAGCAGCAGCTGACCCTTGGTGACCTTGCTGCCCAGCTTGACCTTGGATTCAAAGCCGTCGCCTTTCATTTCCACGGTATCCACGCCCACATGGATCAGCACTTCCACGCCGCCGGGGGTGGTAATGCCAAAGGCATGCAGGGTATCCGGTGCCTGGGTGATCTCGCCGTCACAGGGGGCGTACACCTTGCCCTCCGAAGGGTCAATACCGCAGCCCTGGCCCAGAATGCCCTGTGCAAACACCTCGTCCGGGATATCTTCCATCTTGACAAAAGCACCAGCTGCATCCGCTGCCAGCACAACCGGGAAGGACGGTGCGGCATCCTTCTTTTTGAACATATCAAACAGTCCCATATGAAAATCTCCTTCTGCTCATGGCCCGCTACGCAGGGCGCAGCAAAGCCGGATTTATGCCTTAATTTATCACGGCGCAGCCGCCGCACGCACAGCGCGCACAGCCTGCCATGTGATATCTGCCATTTCATCTACCGTTTCAGGCTTACCGTTTTGCAGCCACAGGTCAATATTGCCAAAGCACCCCTGAACGGCAAATGCCACCATATAGCGCTGCAGCTGGGTTTCTTTCTCCCGCGGGCGCAGGTAGCCAAGACAACTTTCTTCAATCACACCTTTCAGCCGGTGCACAAATGCAGTATCCCCATTTGTGCCCAGCAATACACTGCAAATACCATCGTTTTCGTCCAGATAACTGAACAGCGCCCTCAAAGCTTCCGGGGTGGAATCTTCTTCCAGCCGCGGCAGGATATCATCCATCAAAAGCTCCAGCGTGTGGATTTGTTCCCGCTCCACATGGTCCATCAGGTCATAAATATCGGTATAATGGAAATAGAAAGTTCCCCGGCTGACGTTAGCCAGTTCGGTCAGCTCCCGCACGGTGATTTCCCGCACCGGTTTTTGCATCAGCAGCGTGATCAATGCATCGGACAAGCGCTTGCGGGTCAGCCGCACGCTGCGGTTTTCCTCACCCTTGCTGTTCATAAGCGTATGTTCCCTTTCCGTCAGGCACCCGCACCGTGCATTCCTGCGCTGGCCGGGCAACTGTTTGGTTAATATCTTAATAGTAAAGCCGCACGGCCTTTTTGTCAAGGAAAAGCTGCACTTTTGTATAGATTTATACCCAAAGAGGATTATGTTTTTGTGCGCAGTATACGATTTTGCTGCTTTTTGCGGTTTGCGGCGCTGTGCTCACGGATTTGTGCTATAATCACAGCAGAATCAAAACCAATCAGGAGATGGATATCGTGACTGTTGACCGCCAAAAGGTTCTGGATGCTTTTGCCGCCTATATCAGACCCTATGATGCGCAGGACCTCAAAGTAAGCCTGAAAATCCACCACACTTACCGTGTGGCCGCCCTGTGTGAGCAGATTGGCCGCAGCATTGCGCTGGAGGGCACTGCGCTGGATCTGGCCTGGCTATGCGGCATGCTGCACGATGTCGGCCGCTTTGAACAGCTGCGCCGTTTTGGCACCTTTGATGACAGCAAGAGCATTGACCACGCCCGCGCCGGGGTGCAGGTATTGTTCGAGCAGGGGCATATCCGGGATTACCTGGACGATGATTCCGAGGATGCCATGCTGCGTACCGCCGTGGAATGGCACAGCGCCTACCGTCTGCCGGACGGCCTGGACGAGCGCACCGTAATGTACTGCAACATCCTGCGCGATGCCGATAAAATTGACATCCTGCGGGTCAATGTGGAAACCCCGCTGGAGGATATTTATAATGTAACCACCGCAGAACTGCTGGCCTCCCCTGTTACCCCTGCCGTGCAGCAGGCTTTTTATGAGCACCACGCCGTACTGCGCAGCATAAAGCAGCACCCAGCGGACCACGCGGTGGGGCATTCCTCTCTGGTTTATGAACTGGTTTACCCCGAAAGCCGCTGCATCGTGGCAGACCAGGGCTGGCTGTGGAAGCTGATGGACTTTAAGACACACAATCCCGAAACCGCCACTGCCTTTGCCCTGATGCGGGAACACATGCACCAATGGCTGGCAGAGAACACCTGACCCCTTAAATAATAATTAGCAAAGAATACTTTTGGTGGATCGCGGCGCGGGGTGCCGCTCAAAATATCAGGGTTATTCATACACAAAAAAACGCCGCCGGGCGGGCATGAAAGCAGTTCTTGCGGCCCGGCGGCGGTTTTGTTTTGGCGTATTACTTTTTCTTTTTGTGGGGGATATGCACCTCTGGGATGGCCACGTTTTCGTAGTGGATGTTTTCTTTCTCCCCGGTATCCTGTTGAGCGGCCTGCTCATGTGCTACCTTGCCGGTATGTACTTCCGGTACGGCAACATCTTCATTGCCAACATGATAAACCGGTTCCTTTTTCTTACTCCATTTCCAAAACATACAGATGTTTCCTCCAAGTCATCTCTTGATGCTTTTTCATGCCGTGCACTGCTTTGCACAGCGTGGTTCAAATAAAGTTGATAAAAAATGTGGTAACAAGGCTGTTGATAAAATCCGCAAACAAACTGCCGACCAGGGGGATCAGCAGGTATGCCTTAACTGAGGGTGCATATTTTTCGCACAGGGCCTGCATATTGGCCATGGCGTTGGGGGTTGCGCCCATGCCAAAGCCGCACACGCCGGAAGATATCACCGCAGCGTCATAATCACGGCCCATCACGCGGAACACAATAAAGTAGGCAAACACAAACATCAGCAGCGTCTGGCCAGCCAGCAGGATCAGCAGCGGCAGGGCCAGTTCGGCCAGCTGCCACAATTTCAGGGTAATCATGGCGATACCCAGAAACAGCGAAAGGCTGATACCGCCGATATCGTTGATCTCGCCCATATAGATGGTGATTTTTCCGGTATACTCGCCGATATTGCGCATACAGGCGGCCGCAATCATGGCACCGATATAAATTGGGAAGGTCATGCCGGTCAGCGAGAGCAGCTTGGAAACAACGGTTCCAATGCCGATGGCGATGATCAGCTGGAACACTGCGGAAGGATACATGCTGGCGTGGCGTTCGTGCTTGATTTCTTCTTCCACCAGCAGGCTGTCGTCCTCCTGCACCACGGTATCCAGCAGCTTGTGCTTTTCAATCAGGCGGCGGCCAATGGGTCCGCCGATCATGCTGCCTGCAATCAGGCCATAGGTTGCCGCAGCGGTGCACAGCGTGGTTGCACCGGAAATGCCAAAGTCCTCCAGCACAGGGCCAAAAGCGCCCGCTGTGCCGTGGCCGCCAACCATCGAAATGGAACCGGTGCAAAGGCCCACCAGCGGGCTGATCCGCATCACGTTGGACAACCCCACCGCCAAAAAGTTCTGGGCCAGAATCAGCGCAATAACCAGGCTCAGAAACACCAGCATGGATTTGCCGCCGCTTTTGAGCACCTTCAGGTTTGCCTGGAAGCCGACCGAGGTAAAAAAGAATACCATGCAGACTTCTTTCAGGATATCATCAAATGTAAACTCCACAATGCCGGTCGCATAGCACACGCAGGTGAACACGGCAAACAGAACGCCGCCCACAACGGGCGCAGGGATGCAGAACTTTTCCAGCAGGCTGCATTTTTTACGCAAAAACTTTCCCAACATCAGTACCACGACCGCAATGGCAAGGGTCTGGTACATATCCAGCTCTATGATCATGCTGCGTCCTCCCCTGCTGCCATGCCGTTCTCCTGATAATACGCCGCCGCACCGGCGTGGACCGGCACCCCAATTTTATCCGCGGGGCCCAGCTCCAAGGGGAGGCCAAGCTCTGCCTGCAGGGTATCCGCCCCGTCATACAGCGTCTTGGTCAATGCTTTTACGGTGTTTTCCGAAAGTTCATCACTTGCCAGCAGCACGGCCTTGACCCCAATGGTCGGCACATCCTGGTCCTGGCCATTGTAGCTGCCCGCCGGGATCACACCCTGGCTGTACGCCGGATAAGCGGCCAGCAGACGGGCCGCTGCGCTGCCATCCACCGGCAGCAAGGCAATGCCGCAGCTGTTGGCCAGTTCTTCAATCATCTCGGTCTTTACGCCGGACGTACAGAACAGCGCGTCGATCTCACCGCTTTGCAGCTGCTTGGCCGCATCGGTGTAGTTCAGGTTGACCTCCTTGACCAACTTTTCGTCCAGGCCATAAGCCGCCAGAATCTGTTTGGCGTTCTGCTCCGTGCCGGATTCTTCCTCGCCAATGCTGACGGTCTTGCCTTGCAGCTCCTCCACGGTGTTGATGCCGGAATCTGCCCGCACAACAATATGGCATTCTTCCTGATACAGTACCGCCATGGTGCTGAAGTTATTTTCTACCTCAGATTCCGCAAAAGCGCCGGTTTGGTTGTAAGCATCCTGGGCCATATCCGCCTGTACCACCGCCATCTGCAGGTACCCGCTGGACAACAGCCGCAGGCTTGCCGCCGAACCGGCGGTTTCACGCACTTCCAACTTCCGACCGCCGTTCTGGGCCTGCAGGGCGGCGTAATCCTCACCAAATACCTGGTACACGCCGCCGATGCCGGCCACACCCAAACGGATGGTTTTGTCGCTGCACGCAGCCAACAGCAGCACCATCATCAGTGCCGCCGCAAGCGCAAGGGCAATTCTTTTTTTCTTCTTCATCGCTTTCCTCCCCTTATATGGTGCCCCTGTCAGTAGCTTCAAAGCGCTAAAAATTATTGTACCACTTTTCCCCTTACAGAGAATATAGGATAAAGTGCCGTTTTTATCGCCTTAAGCCTGCTGTCGGACCACCGAATCCGCAATCATGTGCCGCACAACACACGCTTACTTCTTTTGTTTTGCCAGCCATTCCACAGCCGACAGGGCTGCAACATTGCCCTGCCCCGCCGCCTTGATGTACTGGTACGGCTTCCCCGCCAGATCGCCGCAGGCAAAGCAGCCCGACAGGTTGGTTGCCATGTTGGCATCCACCCTTACATGTGCCCCCTCCACGGCAAGCCCCGGCACCAACTTGTCCGGTGCAACAGCATCCCGCAATACAAACACACCATCCACCGCATAGGTATTCTGCTCCGTCTGCACGCCTTCGGCATGGGTCTGGCCCAAAATGGCAATGGGACGCTCATTAATGACCTGCACATGGTCGTTCACAGCAACCTCGTGGGGCACAACAGGGAAATACAGCAGCCTGCCCGCAGTTTCTGCCAAAAAGTTCGCTTCCCGGCAGGATTCTGCGTTGTATCCCAGGACTGCAACGGTTTTTCCGGGGTAAAAATGCGCATCGCAGGTTGCACAGTAGCTCACACCGCGGCCTAGCAGCTCATCCTCTTTCGGGAACGGTTTGCCCATCACCACACCGCCCGCCAGGATCACGCTGGATGCTTCCAACATGGCATCCGGCGTCTGGATGCCAAAATAGCCGCCCATGGCATACACCGCCGTGACCTGCTTCTCTGTGATTGGGATTTCCAGCACATCCAGGTGCTTTTTGAACGCCTGGGCCAGCTGGGCACCATCAATATCCGGCAAACCGGGGTAGTTCTGGATTTTATGGGCCTTGGTCAGCTTGCTGCTCAGCTCCCGGCTGCCAAACAGCAGCACTGTTTTGCCACGTACCTTTGCCGTAATGGCCGCCGAAACGCCCGCCGGGCCGGTGCCGATAATTGCAATATCCGCGCGCTCCATCGTTCCTCACCTCTCTGTTCTGCCCTATGCAGGGCACAATTCTATTTATAATTATTGTAAATTATACCACCGATAAGCCGCCTGCGTCAATTTATGGGGGAATTTAACAGAGGGAGATAGAACTTTCTCCATACTATGTATAGAAATGCACAACTGGACTAAAAAGCAGAGAGCCATCCCCGTAAGAGGATAACTCTCTGCTATTTTTGTAAAGCCTTTTCTGCAAGTTTGGTGTCAATGTGGTGTCAAATCAGCCAAGCCAGGTTTATAAAAAGCGTAGAATCAATGCTTTTTAGTCAATGGGCTTCATCGTGGGGATGTTTTCCGGAATCAACTTGCAATGCTTCGTAACGCTTCACAAAGCACTTTTTGTCTGTGTACCCGGTATTCACAATCCTTCGTAATTCGCCGTCATTCTCGTGTTTTTGCTGTCAATTTGCTGTCCTTGGAAGAATTTTGCTGTCAGACGAAATGCTCGGTAAGAGCCCTTCTTTGATGATTCAAAAAATATCCAGTGTTACAGCCAGACGCTCAAAAGATTCCTGTTTTTTCTCCTCGGTCGCTTCGGCATAAATATCCATGGTTGTCTGGATGTCCTTATGCCCCATAACCGACTGGATAACCTTCAGGTTGGTTTCTTGTTCGCAAAGCCTTGTGCAGAAAGTGTGACGCAGATGGTGTGCCGAAAAGTCCGGCAGCAGAACGGCTTCCCGGTGCTGCTTCTTTGCTCCCACAACTTCACTTGCGTTGTAGTCTGCAATGATGCGCTTGATAGTACGATTCACAGACTGCGGATTCGGAACATTGCCGAAGCGATTGCAGAAGATGAAGCCAGACATTTCATCAATTTCCACATTTGACCAGCCGGATTCTTTCTGTTCCTCATGCAGCATTTCAAAAGCATCTTTTACTGTGTCCAGCATTGGAATCGTCCGAATGCCAGCATCCGTTTTAGGCTTTGAGATATGCAGGGCAGAGCTACGGCTTTCGCCCACCGGATAGTAGACCAAACTGTGATTGATGCTGATGGTGCGGTGGTCGTAGTCCAAATCATCCCAGCATAGTCCAAGGGCTTCTCCGATTCGACAACCCGTTCCCAGCAGCACCGCAAACAGCGGCCACCAGTGGCAGTAAATCGGATGGTTGGCGATATGTTCCATAAACGCACGCTGTTGCGGAATCGTGAGAGCATGACGGACACCCGTGGTCTGCTTGGTGCTTTTCTTCACCTCTGCCATTACGCCGTCAGTCGGATTTTTGCGGACAATCTCATCCCGGACCGCAAGCTGGAACGTGGGGTGTAGCAATGTATGAATGCTTTCCAAGGTGTTCGTCTGCAAGCCTTGCTTGTCCAGCAGATAATTGTAGAACTGAAGCACATCGGAATACTTGATCTCCGCAATTTTCTTTTTGCCAAAGGTCTCGCGGATAAAGCGGTCATACATATAAAGATAGTTGCTTTGGGTCGTTTGTCTGAGATTGGTTTTCAGGCTCATGTAGCGGTCAAACACAAAGTTTACAGTTGCTTTGCCTGAAACGTAAATGTCCAGACCATCCATCTGGTCTTTGGTGAGCTGAGCCTCCTTTTCTCGAAGAGTTACAAGGTCGTTTGCATAGATGTACTTGCGCCTTCCCAGTGGGTCTGTGTAAGAGTACGCATACCGTTTGTCGGAACTGCGCTGCATATTTATAACTTCGATCATGAGTTCCGCATATTATCCTGCATCATATCGAAACCATTGAGGTGCAGATGAAGTCTATTTATGCCTATGAATTTACAAAGGTATATGGGCCTCTGGGTTATCTGGATGCCGATAACTTTTCCAATAAGACAAAGCATGGAGAAATTATCGAAAAAGCCTGCCAACAGAAGCGACAGAGGTTAGCGCACGAAGCATACTTAAAACATTTTGTCAACGACCTGCATCAGGAAATACCTCTTTGGGCTTATGTTGATTTGCTGACAATTTCGGATATTTCTTTCCTGTACGCTATTTCGGAACATTCGCTCAAAGAAATAATCGCCAAGCATTTTGGACTAACCATGAATCGAGGCCCAGAGATTCTAGGACAGTACATGCACAGCATGACGATCATCCGTAATCTTTGTGCACATGGAAGCCGTATTTATAACCGTTTGTTCGAGCAAAAGCCATCTCTCAATAAAAAGGAACAAGCTCTTTTGATTCACCGCGAAGATGGAACGATAGACAATGCACACTTCTATGGCTTCTTTCTCATCATGCGAAGACTTTTGCCAACAAACAGCTTTGCAGAAATGAAACAAGCACTCATTGATCTGACGGAAAAATATCCTTTTGTACGGATGGACTACTATGGTTTCCGGGCAGATTGGAAAGAAAAAATCTGATATTTTCTTTTTATCCTGCATAGAATAAAATAACATCTCCCACAAGCTGCTTTGCAGCGCAATACTGTGGGCGGTTTGGAGCCGGAGTTTTTCTCCGGCTTATTTTATATGATGCGGAAAGATTCCAGATAGCGTTCAAAAATTTCGCAGTTTACCAAAGCCACCTTATCAATCTTGTAAACTGCCTTTGCCTCTTTCGCCAACTCCTGAAATTTTGTCAGACCAAGGCTGTATTTTTCAGCCCCTTCCTGATAGCGGACAAATTTCTTAGTATTCATCTTTGTTCTTTCTACGTCCTTTCGGGCGAATCCCATAAGCAAAAGTTTCATATACAATTTTTTAGGAATTTTAAGATTTTCACATTTTTTCAAAAAGAAAAACGGTAAGGTCTAATAAAGTAAACCTTACCGTCAAAATTTATTCTCTGTAATTTTTGTTATCTTTCCCGCTTTATGGCCTCCAGCTCCTGTTTTGCGATATTCCGCCGCTTCACGCCCTTTACTGCCAGTCTCCAAACCCAGAAAAACGGCAGCAGGACAGGGTATTTATATACAGTGGGTGCATATGCTTCGCACCATTCTCTGCCGGGGAAGATACGCGAGAGAAGATACTTCCGCTTTGTGTGCGCTGTGATAGCCCCGCCATCTGGCTGCAATTTCCGCATTTTATTCAGGGTTCGGTTTTCAATCGTTCCATAGGTAGATGCCCCAAGATAGTATGCAAGCATCTGCTGTTCAGCTTCACTCAAATTGGCTTCCGTGGGCAGTTCAGCGCTCCCAAACAGTTTTTGAGCCAGTTCTCTGCTTTCGCGCTCGTAGGAAAAGATGCCCAGCCCTTGCAGCTCAGAATCCACATACTCCCAGTTCAGGGTTCCGCCAAGTTTTTGGTTCATGATGTAAATATCTGCCAGTGTGCGCACGCCCGTGCCGCTACTGCTGTAATGCTTATAGGCGTGCGTGATGACAAACACATAGAAATCTTCCGGTGTGAAATGGAACCGATACGGAACTTCTGCATCCGGGAGCAATCGCTGTTTTACGTCAGCATACTTTTCATTGAATGTATCGTATATCTTATAATAAAGCTCAACGTGCATTTCAAAGTTATAGATTGGCGGTTTTTCATACTCATCGTGGTTGCTTTTGTTATATCCTTTTACAGTGTATCCCCGGCCCTGAAAAATCGCTTTTACCTCTTTCCGTTTGGTAGCATCAAACAGAATATCATTATCCGCCATTTCGCGCATTCCGAATTTAGGATACCAGTCTTTCAGAATGCTGCCTTTCAGCGGCATATACCAGATACCATGCTCTGCAAATTCTTTTTCCAGCCGGTGCCGTTCGGCATCCAGCAGCATATTTTTGCGGACAGCCTTGTTTTTGGCATCCAGCCATTTCAGCCGGGTGGTTTCAGCGGCGTGCTGAAACTCATCCGTCTGTTCCAGCGCCATGCACACCATTGCAGAAACGGAATGCGCTTTCGCCAGCCGAAGCAGTGCCTCCATGTCAATATTTGCAAGCAGTGCTCCTTCCGGCTTTGTGCCTTGCAGTGAACAGGCCATGAGATAAATCAAACGTTCCGAAGTCTTTTCCATATCATGCTCCTTCAATACTCATCCCAACGGCTATAGATCGCACTGATTTTTTCTTCAAGTTCCTGAATGCGTTTTTCCTGCTCCGCTTCATATTTTTCATAGGATTCTTGCCGCTCTTGCTGGGTGGCATTCTGGTCTGCCACTGCCTGAAAAGCACTGTTCAGGTCAACATAACGCAACTCATTGGCCGCTTTCCGGTCGTCTGCCAGTGTCATAAATCTTTCAACATCTGAAATCTGGAGCGTTCCGCTTTGAATCGTTAAAAAATCAAACGACGCAAGCATCATGGTATGTGCTGTAACAACTTGAGAAATATAGTCTGCGTAGTAGACGGGCTGCTTGAAAAAGCCATAGCAAATGTATGGTTTTCCATTTTCCTGCATACCAGCTTGCAAAGAATTATCATACAAGATCAATTCTGTATAGCCATGTTCATTCAGAAGATTCCGGTTCTCTTCTGTGTTCACATTGTTCCGAAGCAGGAACGCAGGACTTTTGGTATCGTCCATCTGCGCCAACAGGTCCTTCATCTCGTCCGCCGTCTGCAAAATGGATTCGTCAATTTGCAGGCCCGCCAACACAACTTCATAGTCTTTTGCAACGGCTTTTTCCAAAATTTGGGCCAGCTGTTCTTTTTCCTGCGAACAGTCCAGAAGGATCACCGGGGTGATGGAATGTTCTGCAGCCAGTTTATCGATCTCGGTAAAATCGTCCGCCGATGCAGGAACAAAACCAAAAAGGATGCCGGAAGTATCTTCTTCAATGTTGATGGCACGTTGCTTTTGTGCAAGCTCCAAACGAATATCGTTGATCTCTTGCTCATATGGCATTGCTTCCTTTTGAAGCTGCTGCATATACGCTGTCTGCCGCTGTTCCTGACGGTGGTTTACAAAGAGCAGTCCGAACAGCACGACAGTAAGAAGAAGGACTACGATCGATAATGCTTTGCTTTTCATTTACACGTTTTCCTTTCCCTCACACAAATACCATCTTTTGAAAAGGTCAGCTCTTTATCAAAGAAATCCGCCTGATTTATCCGGTGCGTGACCAGAATCACCGTTTTGTCCGTCATCTTTCGCAAATTATTCAGCAGTCGAAGGGCTGTTACTTCGTCCAATGCGCTGGTCGCCTCGTCCAACAAAAGAATTGGATGGTTGGAATATATCGCCCGGGCAATGGCGATGCGCTGCATCTGCCCTTCGGACAGACCTGCGCCGCGCTCACCCAGCACGGTATCCAGCCCGCTTTCCAGCCTGCGTACAAAATCATCCGCACAGGCGATTTTCAGTGCGTTATAAATTGCATTCTCATCCTGCGCTCGTTTTTCATCCCCAAATGCAACAATGCTGCGGATAGAGCCGGACAACAGCTGATTGCCCTGCGGCACATAGGCAAACAGACTTTTCCATGCTGAGGTCAGCGGCTGGGTGCCGTTTTTCGCAGCAAGAAACCGCTGGCCGGAATCCAGCGGATACAGGCACATGAGCAGTTTGAGGAGGGTGCTTTTGCCGCAGCCGGACGGCCCGGTAAACACCACATACTCGCCCTTGCGGACGGTCAGGCTGACATCCTGCAACACCACCGGCATGGCGGGCGGTTCGCCCTTGGTCTGCACCGGGGGCTGGTAGGTAAAGCAGACGTGTTCCAGCTGAAGGGACTGCAATTCGGTCTGATAAAAATGCAGGGTCTGTTCTTCAGGCACCGTTTCGGTGCTGTCTGGCGCAAAGGCTTCCGCTTCCATCAGGCGCTCAGCGCTGGCCAGCATGGAATAATACCGCGGCAGATACCCCGTCAGGTTGGCAAACGGGCTTTGCACCTGCCCCACCAACTGCATAATGGCCATCAGGTTGCCGTAGCTCATGGTACCAGTCAGGATGCCGTAGCCGCAGAACCCGATACCCAGCAGATACGCCCCGTCCATGGCACCGGCAAAGCCGATGTTGCACAGGTTGGAAAAATTGCTGCGCTTCATTCGGGCGGCTTTGTGGGCATTCATCAGGGCGTCTGCCTGCCGCGTCATTTGTTCTTCCTTGGCAAAGGTGCGGACGATGACAAGACTTTCCAGCCGCTCCTGCAAGAACACCCGGAGCGCACCGTCTGTTTCTTGAATTTTCTTGTGCAGTCGTTTCAATATCTTGCGGAACGCATAGGTCAGCAGCATCATGGCCGCGCCGCCAGGGAGAAGGATGTACAAAAAACGCGGCTCGATCCACAAAATAGTGGCGACTGCGCCCAGCAAGCGCACCAGCATTCCAATCAGACCGGGCACGATCTGGGTCACGCCGCCCGCTACCACGGTGGTATCCGAGGTCAGGCGGTTCATCCACTCGCCGGAGTGCACCGCCGCGACCGATGCATAATCGCCGGTAAGCAGGGCGGAGAAGAGCCGGTGCTTGAAGCGGTTTTCCACAGTGGCGCTGGTGTACTCACTCAAAAAACGGCCCGTCGCGCTCAACACGATCTGCCCCAGCAGGATGCCCACCAGCAGCGCCAGCGATGCCCAAAAACCGCCCCGCGCCCCGTCCACGGCCATATTGATGATGCGCCGCAGTACAAACGCAAAGGCGATGCTGGAAACGCTCAGCACGGTCTGCACCACCACCAGCAGCCCCACCAGTCCTTTGGCTTTGCCGGTGACGGCGCTGAGCCATTGCAGGGTATGTTTCTGTTTCATCGGTGCAGTTTTCCTTTCACACGCTTGCAAAAGATGCGCACCGGCTGAAAAAAGACCCAGCCACGGCTGTAAAGCCGATACCGCCAGTCAGACACGGACACCGTATGGCCGTTGTGCCGGAAAGAAGTCAATACTCCCAAGATATCCTCATCCCGGATGCCGTACTCTTTTGCAATGCAGTTGTCGCCCAAAATCACATAGCTGTCCGGGCGCACTTCAATGATGCGGTGCAGCACATACGGGTCCGACGGCCTGCGGTACAGTACCACATCGTATTTTTTGCAGCGTTCCGGGCCTTTTGGGACTACGGTAAACAGGTCGCGCCCCTGCCGGAGCATGGGCTGCATACTCACACCCCGGATGCGGTAGGTCAGAAAACCATTTTCCGCAAGGCATTCTTCCAGCGTGAGCTTAGGCATCCAGCGCACCAATTTTTTTCAGGTTGCCCAGCACCATATCCACGTCCTCTGCCATCACAGCGCGGGGGGCATCGTACTTTTTGCACATGGCATCCAGAATGGCTTCCCTGGTAGTCTCTGTTTTGAGCTGGTCGATGATAAAGGCGGCGGTGGCATTGCTGCGCACCATGCCGGCAAAGCCGCCGTTCGCTTCCACCATCACCTGCTCGCCGTCCATCTCCTGCGTCACAAAAGTATCTTTCAGTTTCATATTTTACCGTCCTTTCTTCTATACCAAAAGAAGGCAGGCAGCCAAAAACTGCCTGCCTTTGAATTAGTCACCCCACAGCACGCTCGGACAGTCACCGTCCGGAGTACAGAAGAGGCTCTCAACCTTACAACCGCCATCGTAGGGGCAGTTCTCAATCGGTATGCTTTCGGTGATAACATCCTCGTTCTCGAACTCGATGACTTCCATCTGAGCCTTGGTATACTTTTCCATGTTGGTTTCCCTCCTTTCGTGAGAAGATTCTCTATGTGAAGCAGTTATTACACCGCATCACGCGAAAGAAGGGGTTGCCAGGAAACCGGACTCAGGACATAATTTAACTTGCTTGCTTGCTTTGCTAAGCATTATCGCTGTTTGCTTCATAAAGTCAAGTCCTTTTCTGTCCTGTGTGGAAATTCTATGGGAAAACGCTCTTGCGGAGCGTGTGTTATCTTGTAAGGCGGGCAGCTAAAAACTGCCTGCCTTTTATTTAGCCGACTGAACCATACCAGCACGGTTGACCTTCGTTGCCACATTCCCAAGGTTTGACGCTGACATCAGTACCTTGGCAGCCACTGGTCGTGATAACATCCTCGTTCTCAAACTCGATGACTTCCATCTGAGCCTTTTCATACTTTTCCATTGGTTTTTCCTCCTTTCGCAAAAAATCTCTATGTGAAACAGCTGTTACGCTGCGTCACGCAACAGAAGGGATTGTAAATCGAACAAACTCAGCGTATCATGCGCTGTCTGTCTGCGATTATCGTCCTCTGTCTCATGATGTCAAGCCCTCGTGCTCAGCAGACCGGAGCGGTTTTCTCCTCGTCTGTCTCTTCTTTTTTCTGCCATGCGGCGTAGGCATTCAGCATCCCGCCCAGAAGCTGCTCGCGGTACTCTTTCCGCGTTTCCGGGAAGCACTCCTTGTACTCGGTACATTTTTTCAGCCGGATGCACTCCGGGTAGTAGAAGCAGGTCTTGCAGTCCTCGGTCTGCTCCCAGCACTCCCGGAAGCTCTGCACCATGGCGGTGTCCAGTTCCTCGCTGTCCAGATGGCCGACAAGGTTATTCTCGGTGTAATGCTCGCACAGACCCAGCTGGCCGTCGGGCAGGATGGTGAGAGAATTGCCGCTGTCCGCCATGCAATGATTCAGCCGGGTGTCCTTGGTCAGACCATGTTTTTGCTCAATGCCATACTCGGCCAGCTTTTGGCGCAGCTGCGTCTGCTTTTCATAAAGCTGGCGGCGCTCTTCTTCCGCGCGGACACGCGCGGACAGGTTGCCGGAAAACTCGAACAAGGTATGGCTGTAAACAAAGAAGCGTTTGCGCCCTGCAAACCGCTCGTGCAGCTCGTCCGCCAGAAGCATCAGGTTTTCAGCATTGTGGTTGTCCATGTTCAGCCGGATGCCTACCGCCACCCCAGCATCCAGCAAACGCTCGATGTTGGCCAGCACCACCTGATAGGGGCTGGGGCCATCCTTATAAATAAAGGCCTTGCTGCGGTTATACATGTCCTCGGTGCCGTCCAGCGTGATCTGGATGCGCTTGAGCTTCCACAGCTCCACTGCCTGTTTGACCGTAGCGTCATCGAACAGATAGCCGTTGGAGATCATGGTGGAGTGGTACTCCACGCCCTTTGCGGCAAGGTCGCTGCAGATGATGTCGATGACCGCTTTGTTGAACAGCGGCTCGCCGCCAAACCACTGGATACTGACCTTTTCACCGCCGCAGTGGGCGGCAATATAGTCCGCCGCCTTGTGAGCAGTCTCCGCGCTCATGGGGATGCGGGAGCGCCCCAGCTCGTAGCAGTAAAAGCACCGGGCGTTGCAGTCCGTTGTGGTAAAAATGACGTAGTTGGTAATGTGCTTGGGCTTTTTGTGCATCGTCTGGCGCAAAAACCGCACCTGATCGGCATATTTCTGGTCGTTCATCTCCTGCGGCACCCGGAACCAGCCGTCCCGCAGGGCGGGCAGAGTGTCCGGCTCGGCGTATTCTTCCGGCGTGAGCAGCAGCAGTGCCCGCGTCAGGGTGTGGAACACCAGCACACCGCCGTCCACCGGCTGCGCCAGAACATAGTGCATCCAGCGCAGACCCTGTTCCGCAGACCGAGCCTTGCCCAATATTTTGATTGTATTGCCGGACGGCGGCAGAATGGTTTGCATATACGTTCCCTCTATTCGTGGTTCATTCCGTGGTAGGCCACCTGTGCGGCCTCCGGTTTCATGTTGCAGCCCAGCCGGTACAGCGGCACGCTGCTGCCCAGCCGATCCACCAGAGCCAGCGTTTTTTGTGTTCCAATCGGGGAACATGGGCGGTAGCTCTGCTGGCAGAGCATGGGTAATGCCGCCTTTTTGTCGATGCGCTGGATTGAGTTTTCTGTGTTGCGGGTCAGGATGCAGACAGCTTTCAGCGGGCAGGAGGTGTTGGTACTGCGGTGGTGCTTGCCGTCCCACGGCGTTCCGTAAACAGTCACGCCCTGTGCGCTGATTTTCAGCAGGGGCTTGTCATCGTTGATGAACACTGCCCGTTCACCGAACCGCTTTTTCCAAAGCTGGGTGTGGGTGCTTTTGCCTGTGCCGCTTTTGGCGGTGAACAGGTAGGCTTTGCTGTCCACGCTGATGCAGGAGCCATGAAACAGCAGGGTGTCCCATTCTAAAAGCCGCTCTACGATTTTGCGGTACAGTGCCAGCGTTTCCAGATATTCATCGGAGAAGTTCCCCGGCGCGTGTCCTTCCACCGCAGCTTCCCGGTCGTTTTTTTCTCGTTCAAACGCAATATCAGCGGGAGTGACTGCGACTTCAAACGATGCGGGTGCATCGGTCAGATAATTTTTGCAAAAGGTGCGGGTCTGCTCATACAGCGCCGAAACACCAATGACCTGTCCCGCCAGTGCAATGCGAAACGACACCCTCATACACAGCACTCCCTCACTTTCCTGCATTATACTTCGCCGCCTGTTTTTTCTCCCTGGCACCATAGCAGCAGCATCTCTTTCAGATGAAGCAGTTCCTGGGTATGGTCATCTTTGGGGTCATTGAGCCATACAAGCCCTTGTGCGTATCGCTCTGCCATGCTCAGCATCGTGATAGATGATGTGATAAACATTTCCTCTTCCGGGATATCCGTGCGGATGCTGCCATCAACTTTTGCCCGCTCATACATTCCATGAAACAGGAGCTGCATGGGTTTGAGTACATCCAGATGTTCCCGGAGCTGCTTATCCTCCATATTTCCGCGGCGGTTCATATAGGTTTTATATTCACCGCTGAATCGCAGTACTTCCGGACGGTTCTTGTACAAAGCAATCATCCTATCGGCGTAAAACTCAATGCCCTGATAAGCAGTAAAATGCTCAAAGTGATTGGTTCCGGGGTCTCCCAGAGCCTCCTGCCATACTTCATCCCACACCTTTGCACTGATGGCGATGAGCAATTTTTCTTTCGTCAGAAAATATTTGTACATCGTTGCAGGGCTGACATTTGCAGCGTCTGCCACTTTTTGCAGGCTGACAGTTTCGATTCCGTTCTGAGAGAACAGTCGGAATCCCGCTTCGATCAACTGATTTTTCCGTCGGTCAGCTTCACGCTTGTCACGTTCAATGTTTCTTGGCATCTCATCACTCCGGTTTTATTACACTGCTCTCATTCGTAGAGTGACACTCTACTTGTTAGTGATTATACTCGCGGAATGCCGATTTGTCAATGTAGAGCAAATATTATCCTGAACGGAAATCAGACACTTTGCGGTCTTACACGATTACAGCCCGGAAATCGGCAAGTATCTGACGATTTACTGCTATCAGCCTGCACCGGGCTTCTGCGCCTGTGTGCTGCAAACGGCAGATGCATAACCTGAACAATGCCCACTGGCTTATGAAAACCATAAACCGGTGGGCATTGTATTTTATGGATAAACGTTAAAATTATCGCTGCTCGCGCAGATATTCTTCAAAGATGCTTCTCCGAATCAGAATCTTTCGCCCGATTTTATAAATTGCGCCACATTCGTGTGCCATACGGGTAACAGGTTTCAGACCCAACCCATAATAATCGCTTGCCATATTGTATGTTATGATTATTATAATTGCCCCGATGACCCGGATACCGGCGTTCCTGCCTGCGGCGACCTGCCAGAATGTAAAAGCTGTGCATGGTATCACCTCATTACTTCCGCGCAGAAATTTATGCTGGCACGGGCGCAAATCATTTTAGGCATGCTTTACACCCCCGTTTCTTTCATTATATCAGAAGCGGGGGTGATTTTGTGGTTTTTGACAGGCTGAGGAAGGCTCCGGCGCTTTTGGCACCGGAGCCTTCCTTGAGTCTTACTTTGCAAGTACAACGGAAATTTTGATCTCCTTTTCCGCCTCGCTCAGGTCGAACGCGCCACCGTCCGCGACGCTCACACGTAGCTCATACAGTGTGCCGTCGGCCAGGGTATCCACGCCAGTCCCAGCTTCATCCGTGATCGTCCACAGCTCTTTGCTGACCTCCGCCAGCTTTCCGTCTGCACCGTAGGCATAGAGCTTCAAATCAGCGACGCTTCCGGAAAGATTGTTCATCCGGAACGAGACCGTCGTGTTGGGATGAACATTTTCGACCGTCACAGTATTGCGCCAGCTCGCGACCGTACCTTCGCCGCCGGCCTGCTCAAACTGTTCCTGTGTCAGTACGTTCCGCGCGGTCTTATCGAGATCGACCTGCCGGTACGGCATTTCGGGCAGATAGACGAAGCGATCCTGCAATCTGAGCAGCTCCAGATAGCCCGTCGGGCAGTAGAGCGCGTTGCCGCTGTTTCCGGCAT
>OGYM01000830.1_pt1 | contig 23712 bp, 17 predicted proteins | sample 1576491 | NCBI WGS metagenome assembly OGYM01 (sample SAMEA3541515, study PRJEB24748) | human gut metagenome | biome: human gut; feature: human-associated habitat; material: faeces | place: China | collected 2012 | reverse complement strand
ATATAGCCCACGGCCAACAGCACCAGGCAGGTCAGCAGAATCGCCACATAGTAGCCGCCGATAAACGACGCGTAGTTAAGCAGAATCCCCAGCCCCTGGGTGGCGATCACCGAGGAGATCGCGGCAAAAATGGCCAGCGGCGCAACGTACATCACGTAGCCGGTTACCTTCAGCATAATATGTGAAACCACATCCAGGGCGGCGACCAGCGGCGCGTTGAATTTCTCGCCAAGCGACGCGCCGCCAATACCGAAGAACATGGAAAACACGACGATCTGCAAAATTTCATTATTGGCCATCGCCCCGGCAATGCTGGTCGGAATGGTGTGCGACAGGAATCCTTTTAAGCTCATACCGCCCACCGCAAGCCCGGTGTCGACCGATTCTGCCGGAATTGCCAGATTCAGACCGCTGCCCGGATGCTCAATCGTCACGATAAACAGCCCCACCAGAATGGACAACACGGAAGAACTGATAAACCAGACCATCGCTTTACCGCCAACGCGGCCGATAGTGGCGGTTTCGCCCAGACGCATGATGCCCACGGTCAGCGTGCTGAAGACCAGCGGGGCAATCACCATTTTAATGAGCCGTAAGAAAATATCGGTGAGGAGCGTGATGTTATCGGACCAGGCGGCGATCGCCTCCTGTGACGCGTAAGAGTGAATCACCGCGCCTGACAGGATGCCTGCCAGCATGAAGATCACGATAAATAACGTGAGTTTGTTTGCACTTGCCACTGAAAAGCCCTCTGGCTGGATTTAACATGTTGTTGTCAGTAACGCTTTTGTTTTATTTATTGAGTCGCACTGAAATATTCATCATATAAATTGAATTAAAGCGCAGGGGGATACAACTATTTTTTATTATTTATTCATTTTGTTGTGTTCTGACGGCTGTGCTTATGTGATCGGAGTCACATAAGCATCGTTTTTGTCGGCAAAATGCAAACTGTCCAGGAAGGTGATGAATGTTAATATAATGATAATAATGATGTTTTTCTGTCAATGTCTGGTTGCCGCCCCAAAACCGCCAGCCGCGATCCGCCGATCGGCGCTTCCTGCTTCTATTTCCTTTTCGCAAATGTAAAGTTCTCTTCTCTGGTGCCGATAACGTTGATAACTCGTTTTCAGGAAGGTGCCTTATGTTTAACCGTATCCGCGTTGTCACAATGCTGATGATGGTGCTGGGGGTTTTCGCACTGCTACAGCTTGTTTCCGGTGGTCTGTTGTTTTCGTCATTACAGCAGAACCAGCAGAGTTTTGTTATTTCAAATGATTTACGCCAGCAGCAGAGCGAACTGACCTCGACATGGGATCTCATGCTGCAAACGCGTATTAACCTGAGCCGTTCTTCGGCCCGCATGATGATGGATGCCTCTAATCAGCAGAGCAGCGCGAAAAACGACCTGCTAAAAAACGCCAAAAGCACGCTGGAGCAGGCGGCAACGCATTATGCCAACTTCAAAAATATCAATCCGCTGCCGGAGATGGCGGAAGCCAGCGGCAATGTGGATGAAAAATACCAGCAATACCATGCGGCGCTGGCGGAACTGGTTCAGTTCCTCGAAAACGGCAACATGGATGCCTACTTCGCGCAGCCAACCCAGGGGATGCAGAACGCACTTGGCGAAGCGCTGGGCAAATACGCTGGCGTGAGCGAAAAACTGTACAGCAAGGCGTTTGATGAGAGCGCGCGTGACTACCATTTTGCCCAGTGGCAATTGGGTATTCTGGCCGTTGTCCTGGTGCTGATTCTGGTTGTGGTGTGGTACGGCATTCGTCATACCTTGCTGAATCCGCTGGCGCGAGTGATTGCCCATATTCGTGACATCGCCAGCGGCAACCTGACCAATACGCTGACCGTCTCCGGGCGCAATGAGATCGGTGAACTGGCGGGAACCGTTGATCATATGCAGCGTTCGCTGATTGAGACGGTGACTCAGGTACGTGAAGGGTCTGACGCCATCTATTCCGGCACTAGCGAAATCGCTACGGGCAACACCGATCTCTCCTCCCGTACCGAGCAGCAGGCATCGGCGCTGGAAGAGACGGCTGCCAGCATGGAACAGCTCACCGCGACGGTGAAACAGAACGCCGACAACGCCCGTCAGGCGTCGCACCTGGCGTAAAGCGCCTCCGACACCGCGCAACACGGCGGGAAAGTGGTGGATGGCGTGGTCAACACCATGCATGAAATTGCCGACAGCTCGAAGAAGATCGCCGACATCATCAGCGTTATCGACGGCATTGCATTCCAGACCAATATTCTGGCGCTGAACGCTGCGGTTGAAGCCGCGCGCGCCGGGGAGCAAGGGCGCGGGTTTGCGGTGGTGGCAGGGGAAGTGCGTAACCTGGCAAGCCGCAGCGCACAGGCGGCGAAAGAGATCAAAGCGCTCATTGAAGATTCCGTTTCGCGGGTGGATACCGGCTCCGTGCTGGTGGAAAGCGCCGGTGAAACGATGAGAGACATTGTCAACGCCGTGACCCGCGTGACGGACATCATGGGTGAAATCGCGTCGGCTTCCGATGAGCAAAGCCGCGGAATCGATCAGGTGGCGCTGGCCGTCTCTGAGATGGATCGCGTCACGCAGCAGAACGCCTCGCTGGTGCAGGAGTCGGCGGCCGCAGCGGCCGCGCTTGAAGAGCAGGCCAGCCGTTTAACGATGGCGGTATCCGCGTTTCGTCTGGCATCTCGTCCATTAACCGTAAAAACAGACCTGAATACAACCGCAGCGGCGCCGAGTACAGCGCAACCGCGCCAGCTTGCAACTGAACAAGATACTCACTGGGAAACATTTTGATCGTCTTTTAATCGTGGCCTTTGCCGCCTAATGGGAGCGTTGATGTTTAATCGTATTCGAATCTCGACCACGCTGTTTTTAATCTTGATCCTCTGCGGTGTTTTGCAGATTGGCAGTAATGGCTTGTCATTTTGGGCATTTCGCGATGGTTTTCAGAGTCTGAACCAGGTCGAGCAGAGTAATCAGCAACGCGCAGCATTGGCGCAAACACGCGCCGTTTTATTACAGGCCAGTACCGCGCTGAATAAAGCCGGAACGTTAACCGCGCTGAGCTATCCACCCGAGGATATCAAACAGCTGATGACCACCGCCCGGGAAAGCCTGGCGCAGTCCGGCGTTGTGTTTAAAGGTTTTATGGCGACAGAGGCGAGTACGGAAGAGGGGAAAGCGTTACAGGCCGCCACGGAAAAAAGTTATACGCAGTGGTATAGCGATCTGGAGCATCAGGCCACCTGGCTTGAAAGCAACCAGCTGTCGGATTTTCTGACCGCGCCGGTACAGGCATCGCAGGACGCCTTTGACGCCAACGTCACTACCTGGCAGCAGAATATCAACCATGTTCTGGAGACGGCCAGCGAACAGGGAAAAGACAATTATCACCGCTCGGCGATCATTTTTATCACGATGGTGATCGTCGCCGCGTTGTTAACCACCGGGGCGCTGTTCTGGTCACGCAAAATGATTGTTCAGCCGTTGGCGATTATCGGCAGCCATTTTGACAGCATTGCGGACGGAAACCTGGCGCGGCCGATCGCCGTGTATGGGCGCAACGAGATTTCCGCTATTTTCGCCAGCCTGAAGGCCATGCAGCAGGCGCTGCGCGAAACGGTCAGCGACGTGCGGCAGGGCAGTTTAGCGATGCATACCGGCATTTCGGAAATCGCGATGGGCAATAACGATCTGTCGTCGCGTACCGAACAGCAGGCGGCGTCGCTGGCGCAAACCGCAGCCAGTATGGAGCAGCTAACGGCAACGGTCGGGCAGAACGCCGATAACGCCCGTCAGGCCTCCGGTCTGGCGAAAAGCGCGGCGGATACCGCGAAAAAAGGCGGCGACCAGGCTTCGCGTATGGCCAGCACAATGCAGGATATTGCCGCCAGTTCGCAGAAAATTGGCGACATCATCGGGGTTATCGACAGCATTGCGTTTCAGACCAATATTCTGGCGCTGAATGCGGCGGTCGAAGCGGCGCGGGCCGGTGAGCAGGGGCGCGGTTTTGCCGTTGTCGCAGGCGAAGTGCGTAACCTGGCGAGCCGCAGCGCGCAGGCGGCCAAAGAGATTAAAGGGTTGATTGAGGAGTCCGTAAACCGTGTGCATCAGGGATCGCAACTGGTGGACACCGCCGCGAATACCATGACGGAGATCGTCAGCTCGGTAACCCAGGTGAACGACATCATGGGCGAAATCGCCTCGGCCTCCGATGAACAGCGCAGAGGAATTGAGCAGGTGGCGCAAGCCGTCAGCCAGATGGATCAGGTGACGCAACAAAACGCCGCGCTTGTCGAAGAAGCCGCCGCCGCCACCGATCAGTTAGCGAACCAGGCAGACCATCTCTCTGCCCGTGTCGCGGTATTTAAGCTTGAAGAGCAAGTCGTAACACAACAAGAGTCGGCGCCGCCGCAAGCGGTACCCGTTGTATCCTGAATGTGATTGAGAAGGCGCTATGACATCATCGCTGCCCACCGGGCAAACGTCATTATTGTTACAGATGACACAGCGCCTCGCGCTGTCTGACGCGCATTTTCGTCGGATATGTCAATTAATCTACCAGCGCGCGGGAATCGTGCTGGCGGACCACAAGCGGGATATGGTTTACAACCGCCTGGTCCGTCGCCTGAGAACGCTGGGGCTGGATGATTTCGGCCGTTATCTCAGCATGCTGGAAGCCAACCAGAACAGCGCTGAGTGGCAGGCTTTTATTAACTCATTGACCACTAACCTGACGGCCTTCTTCCGTGAAGCGCATCACTTCCCGGTACTGGCGGATCACGCGCGTCGCCGCAACGGGGAATACCGTGTGTGGAGCGCGGCGGCCTCTACCGGAGAGGAACCCTACAGCATCGCCATTACGCTGGCGGATGCCTTAGGGATGGCGCCGGGGCGCTGGAAAGTTTTCGCCAGCGATATCGACACCGAAGTGCTGGAAAAGGCGAGAAGCGGGATTTACCGTCAGGACGAGTTGAAAACGCTGTCGCCACAACAGTTGCAGCGTTATTTCATGCGCGGTACAGGCCCGCATGAAGGGCTGGTGCGCGTGCGACAGGAACTGGCTAATTACGTTGAGTTTTCCACCCTCAACCTGCTGGATAAACAGTACAACGTTCCCGGGCCATTCGACGCGATATTTTGCCGTAACGTCATGATCTATTTTGATAAAACAACGCAGCAGGACATTCTGCGTCGTTTTGTTCCACTCCTTAAGCCTGACGGACTGCTGTTTGCGGGTCACTCAGAAAACTTTAGCAACCTCGTGCGCGACTTTAGCCTGCGCGGACAGACGGTGTATGCGCTAAGTAAGGACAAAGCATGAGTAAAATCAGGGTGTTGTCGGTTGACGATTCAGCGCTGATGCGCCAAATCATGACCGAAATTATTAACAGCCATAGCGATATGGAAATGGTGGCGACGGCGCCCGATCCGCTGGTTGCCAGGGATTTAATCAAAAAATATAACCCCGATGTGCTGACGCTGGATGTGGAAATGCCGCGCATGGACGGTCTCGATTTTCTTGAGAAACTGATGCGCCTGCGTCCGATGCCGGTGGTTATGGTCTCCTCTCTGACCGGGAAAGGTTCAGAGGTGACACTGCGCGCGCTGGAACTGGGGGCGATTGATTTTGTCACCAAGCCTCAGTTGGGCATTCGCGAGGGGATGCTGGCGTACAGCGAGATGATCGCAGAGAAAGTCCGCACCGCGTCACGCGCTCGCCTGGCGGCGCATAAGCCGATGGCTGCGCCTGTGACGCTAAAAGCGGGGCCGCTGCTCAGTTCTGAAAAACTGATCGCGATTGGCGCCTCGACGGGGGGAACCGAAGCCATACGTCATGTGCTGCAACCGCTGCCGCTTTCCAGTCCGGCGGTGATCATCACCCAGCATATGCCGCCCGGTTTTACCCGTTCGTTTGCCGAGCGGTTAAATAAGCTCTGCCAGATTAGCGTGAAAGAGGCGGAAGACGGCGAACGCGTGCTGCCAGGCCATGCCTACATCGCCCCCGGCGACAAGCATATGGAGCTGACGCGCAGCGGGGCGAACTATCAAATCAAAATTCATGACGGGCCGCCGGTTAACCGCCATCGCCCGTCAGTGGATGTGCTGTTTCATTCGGTCGCGAAACATGCGGGGCGCAATGCGGTAGGGGTCATCCTTACCGGCATGGGCAACGATGGCGCGGCCGGAATGTTAGCGATGCACCAGGCTGGCGCCTGGACTATCGCGCAAAACGAAGCAAGTTGTGTGGTGTTCGGCATGCCGCGCGAGGCCATCAATATGGGTGGCGTGAGCGAAGTGGTCGATCTTAGCCAGGTAAGCCAGCAGATGCTGGCGAAAATCAGTGCCGGACAGGCAATACGTATTTAACGAGGAGTATTTTTTTATGGCGGACAAAGAGCTCAGATTTCTGGTTGTGGATGACTTTTCCACCATGCGTCGCATCGTGCGCAACCTGCTAAAAGAGCTGGGTTTCAATAACGTCGAAGAGGCCGAAGATGGCGTTGACGCACTGAACAAATTGCAGGCAAGCGGCTTTGACTTCGTAATTTCTGACTGGAACATGCCCAACATGGACGGTCTGGAACTGCTGAAAACGATTCGCGCTGATGGCGCAATGGCGTCATTGCCGGTGCTGATGGTGACCGCAGAAGCGAAGAAAGAGAACATTATCGCGGCTGCGCAGGCGGGCGCCAGCGGCTATGTGGTGAAACCGTTCACTGCGGCGACGCTGGAAGAGAAACTCAACAAAATCTTTGAGAAACTGGGCATGTGAGGGTCTGAGTATGATGCAACCACAAATTAAACCTGTTGATGAGCATTCAGCAGGGGACATCATTGCGCGCATCGGCAGTCTGACCCGAATGCTGCGTGACAGCCTGCGTGAACTGGGGCTGGATCAGGCGATAGCAGAAGCGGCGGAAGCGATTCCTGACGCGCGCGATCGTCTGGACTATGTTGTACAGATGACGGCGCAGGCGGCGGAACGTGCGCTGAACAGCGTTGAAGCCTCTCAGCCACACCAGGATGAAATGGAGAAGGGCGCCAAAGCGCTGACCAAACGCTGGGATGAGTGGTTCGAAAACCCGATTGAACTCGCCGACGCCCGCGAACTGGTTACGGATACGCGTAAATTCCTCGGTGATGTGCCGGGGCATACCAGCTTCACCAATGCGCAACTGCTGGACATCATGATGGCGCAGGATTTCCAGGATCTCACCGGTCAGGTTATCAAGCGCATGATGGATGTGATCCAGGAGATTGAGCGTCAGCTGCTGATGGTATTGCTGGAAAACATCCCTGAGCAAAATTCACGTCCGAAACGCGAGAATGAAAGCCTGCTCAATGGCCCACAGGTCGACACCACCAAAGCCGGCGTTGTCGCCAGCCAGGATCAGGTGGATGACCTGCTGGATAGCCTCGGGTTCTGATGCGGTAAGGTATCCTCAGGTTGTGCAGACAACCTGAGGAACGTTTAGCGCAGATCCATTTTTACCGTCACATTGCCCTCAAATTCGCCGGGCGCTGGCGTTGCGCTGGTCGTGCTCACCGGTGCGGCTTTGATGTGTACCGCGCCGTTACCTTGCTCATCCATCGTCACCGGAAATTCAAAGGTGCCGTCCAGCGCAACATTTTGGTTGTCCTCACTAAAGATTCTCACTCCCAGGTCGTCTCTGCCGAGCATTTTGGCTATCAGGGGATCGCTGCTGTCTACAACCCCCTGGTCGGCGCTGAGCGTTAGCTTGATTCTGTCGGTATTTCCCACGGCGTTGCCGTCGCAGTGGTAAGAGATATCAACGTTTTTCAGGGCGTAGCCTTCGGGAGGCTGACCCCTGGTGACAAACTGTTTACTCACAATTTTCCCCAGATCAACCTCAATGGTGCTTCCGGCATTAATCGTACAGCTCAGCGGGGCAGAGAGTGAGCCACTCAGCCAGATATTTGATACGTGCTGTGCGCTGCCAGCGTCGCAGCTTCCTGAGTCAAAATAGAGACAGGCGTAGTTTTGCACGAGTATCGTTGGGGGAATGACTTCGATACCGAGAATGGGCTTTTTGATATAAAACGTGGCGGCGATAACATTCCATCTGAACGTTCGCTTCGCGGGGGCGGGCGCGCCAGGATGGGTGCTGTCGCTACAGACGCTGGCGGAACCTTCGGTGGGTTTCATTGACTCGATCACTTTCCCCATCGACGACACCGGCGTCGGATACTGGTTAATGCTGATCTGAATCAGGCCGGTACCGTCCAGAGAATTAACGGCATCGCTATAACCTGCAACATCAATATCTATGTTTTCAGTCAGATAACCGTACCCGGCGATACCGGCATTAAGCGGGCTTCCGGCCAGCGTCAATTCCATTATTGCCGTTGATTCAAACAGATTGCCAGGGCATGTGCAGTTTGCCGCCATTTCAACGCCGTTCCCGACAATATGCTCATCAAATTTAACAATATTGTTGGCCGTGTTGTCGTTTGCGTTGATTTCGTTGCTGAACGTGACGCTGTAATACTGTGGCGCGGTAAAGCAGTCACGCAGAATGGTCGCGGCCTGGGCTGTTGCGGACGCCATCAGGCAAAGACCTGCTGCGGACAATGAAAGACGTGCGTATTTTCCCATTTTACTTAACATTTTGCGGTTCCTGCTGACAAGTCGCGCTGAGGTAATGGATGCCGGTCGGGCTGACCGCGTGGTGTTCGCTATTCAGCGTGATGTGGGCTGTGCATTGTTGATCCTGTGAATTTCCCCATTTGACGCTTAACTGAACGTCGTCGGCGATCCCGGCCAGGTAGAGCGTGCCCGTATCATCCACGATGCCGCTGATGGCGAGGGCGTCGACCGTCGCCATCGCGCCAAAAGGCACCGTCATGCCATTCGGGCGGGTTAATTTTATGAGCGTGCGATAACCGACATGCGCATCAAAAGCGGCGGAAACGGCGGCATTGCGCGAAGGAATCACCGTCACGGCGGTTTCACTGGTATCAACGTCCTCCGGCAGGCTGCTGGTGTCGACGCGAATCCGGTTTTCCTGATAGGGGCTTAATGACGGGATGATGGCGTTGCCCTGCCAGTCAGTCTGAATGCCGCGCTGGTTTTGGAAGCGTACGCCCGATGCGCCGTTGGCGTTGACGATAGCAAACTGACTGCCTAAAGGCTGAGCCAGCGTGACACCGTGTGGATGGGCGACAATCGCGCCGCTGACGCCGTAACTCAAGCGCTGCGTATCGTCAGAGGAGGTGTAGTAACCCGCATTGAGGTTGGCATATTGTGAGCGATAGCTACCGTATACGCTGCTGGTGTCTGCGCCGTCATGGTTGGAATGGCTCTGCTGGAAGGCGTAATTCAGGCGTTCATCGTCCAGCAGCGTACCGTTTAACCCGATATTTTGCTGGGTGTAGCCATGCTTGTTATTGCTGATGTTGTAGCTGCTCCAGGCTCCCGGTAGCCACTGACTTAACGGCACGCTGAAGCCGAAGGCGATCATCTGGTCGCTCTCTTCGCCGTTGCTTTTGCTGTAGGTATAAGCAAGGTGGACGCTGATATTTTTAATCGTGGTATTCAGGCCCGCCGAAATACTGCGCTCTTTGTAGGCGGTGCCCCAGTAATCCTGCTGATAACCGTTCAGGTAAAGGCTGGCGCCGGACACGTTCTGGCTTATGCTGGCCTGAATCCGGTTGCGTTTGTTAAAGCGAAACAGCAGATCATCTTCATGATCGTCGTACTTTTGATTCGCGTCGGCGAAACTGTAATAACCACGGGTAGAGTAGCGGTAGCTGGCCAGCGTAAAGTTTGTCTCCGTGGTATCAATTTTCCCGGAGTAGAGCAGGCGATAAGACTGGCCGGTGTGCTGAGTGTCATCATCAAGCCGGGTTTTCGCCAGCGTCACATCGGCGGAAAGCGACCCGACGATGCCAAGGGAGAGGCCAGCTCCGCTGTTCATCGCCTGATAATCCTGCGCGGCGGTCACGCCGCCGAACAGCGTGACGCTATTGTTCAGGCCATAAATGAGGCTGCCCTGCACGAAGTCCGGTTCATTTTGTTCGCTCCCGCTGTCTGCGCGATAGCGACCCGCAGTAACTTCATATTTCATATGCCCAGGACGCTGCATCACGGCGACGCTGGAATAAGGCTGGGTAAAGTGGCGCTCTGTGCCATCGGCCTCTTTTACCGTGACTTCCAGATCGCCGCTGTTGGTCGTGGAATAAAGGTCGTTAATTTCAAATGCGCCGGGCGCGACGTTTTGCTGATAGATGAGATAACCGTTCTGACGTACCGACACTTCGGCGTTGGAGTTGGCGATGCCGCGAATCACCGGCGCGTAACCGCGCTGGCTGTAAGGCAGCATCTCTTCATCAGAGGCGATATTGACGCCACGGTATTGCAGACTGTCAAAAACGTCGCCCCGGGTGTTGCTTTCTCCCCCGGTAAACTGCGCTTTCAGGGCGTCAATATCGTGCTGCAAATAGGTGTTGATGGTTTCCCAGTGATGGCTGCCGTCAGTGTCGCTCCAGGTGGCGTAATTGCGCAGCCGCCAGCCGCCGATATTGGTGCCGCTGCGCATATTCAGGTACTGGTTAGTGGTGTTGTTTTGCGTGTCGTCCTGGTTTTGTGAACCGGAAAAGGCGTAGTCGACAAAGGCGACGGGGACGCCGTCATCCCAGCGTGACGGATCAATATAGCCTTTACCCGTGCCGGCAATGGCGGCCTGCGGGATGCTAAGGCGCAGCGCCATAACGGAGAAATCGAGCGTTGCCAGCGCCTGTGGGATATACGCGCTCAACGGTTCAGGCAGTGGCTTCGCCGCATTGAGTGCGGCTAATTCAGGATATTTATCGACCGCCACGCCCCATTTTCTTAGCATATCCGGCGTGAGCTGCGGCGTCAGTTCGCCGCCAGGCGTGCCGAGGTAGGTGATATCCGCATCATCCAGGCGCACATCGTTAATCATGACCCGGGAAGCGTAGACGCCGGGCAATTGCGCACTGGATTTAGAAAATAAGGAAAGATCGATATCCTGCTGCGTCAGCATATTCCCCTCCAGCGCAGAAGGCGAAAAGCGATACTCGCGCGCGTTCGCGACACAGGAAGAGACCAGCAACATACCGCCAAGGCAACGCACCAGCGGGGTGAGTCGCTGACGTAAAAGAGGTGGGCCAAAAGCCATAAGGTGGTTTAATCCTGAGCCAGAGTGACGGTATATTTGTCAGAGGCGTTGCCGTAATCCGTAATACAACGCCAGCTAACGGTGTTTCCCGAGGCGCTTTTCGGCACCGGGATTTGCACGCTGGACCTGGGAGTGACCATATCGGCTTTCTCAAGTCTGGTGTTGCCGAGCAGCAGACTGTCAAAGATGCTGTGAAACGCGCCTTCATTGACCACCGTTAACATTTCGCCGCGACGAACAAAATGCAGGTTCTTGCAGGTCTCGGTGGGCGTACCTTGCAAGCCCTTCGGACGCCAGAACAATTTCAGACGCGTTTTGTAAATCAGACGCAACACGTTTTTATCATCGTCTTCTTTGGCCGTACCGGGAATTGTGCGCACATTCATGTAGAACAGGGATTCCCGGTCTGTGGGAAGCGCAGTTCCATTCCAGGCAATACGCAGGCTTTGTTCTTTCTGCGGGTCAAGACGGAACAGTGGCGGCGTGACAATAAAAGGCCCACGCGTTTTACCGTCGCCGGTATCGGACCATGACTGGATCAGCCACGGCAGTTCCTTCTCTTTATTGACCAGCGGAAGGGCGACCTCTTTTTTCCCTGCGTCATAAATAATGCGCGTGCGGCCAACCTGAATTCCAGCGGCATGGCTAAATGATGTTAATATTACAGGGAGGCATAATAAAACCTGAGATACAGTACGCATAACCTTAACTTATATTAAGTGGACATATAAAAGCGGGGGAGATAATAGTCCGGGTCCATTTTCGGACTATTATCAGATTCGCCTTCCTGAAATAAATCTGTTAATGCCAGAAGATGCTATGGATTTTATCAATGAGTAAAGTCAGGTTATTAACGATAAAGTATATTTACGGTCATGTCCGCATCGGCCGGGCCCGCAGTGACGGTTTGCGCGAATGATTTATAACGGGCATTGAAATTCGCCTGAACAGAGTCGCCCGTCAGAGTGGGTAATTCGATAAACACCTGTCCTTCTCCACCATCCATTGTAATGAGTTGCGTGTCTTTATTTTCCGGGCTAACGGCAATACCGACCCCTGTTGCCGCCGTATCTCCGGCGGTAGTGATTTTACTGACATCCAGTAATGTCGAAGAACCTGTCAGGGCGGTTGTCCCGTTAAACGTTAACTGAACGGCGGGCAGACCATCGCTTTTAAGTGGGCAATCCACTAATACAATGGAAAAGGGGGCAAGCGTTGATTCAGTTCCTGGAGTGGAAAAAAGCGAGGTGGGGTAAGTACCTAATGGCACGGTGCTGTTCGTTCCATCATCGCCCTGAATCTCACAACTGGGTTCAATAATTTGTCCTGTAAAGTGAATCGTACCGGCATTCATTTCGGCGGCGAAGGGTCCCGTTGATGCCAGTGCCAGTAGCGCGCCTGATATAATATGTCCTCTTGCGTTCATAGCTATAGTTCCTTAATGGTGATATCCATGATATGAAATTGTTCAGTTTCAGATGGGGTGAATTTATTGCAAATAGAAAACGGGGTCAATATTAAATTATATCTATATGTGTGAATTTAAAATATATTCTGTGAATCAATGAAGGCTATTATACCGTCAGTATCGCCTGCTTTCTGTGCATAAATATTGTAATAAAGTATTTTTTCTCTGGTGAAAAGATAAATTGAAGAAATGAAAACCAGGTAATATATTTTAAAGGCTTTTTAATCTTGATGTCAGAAGGCGAAATTAACCTCCGTAATACAGGTTTATATAAATGCTCATTGTATTTTATGTCAATGAAATGTGAACCCACTTCCCTTATTCCGAAAATAAGACGCCTGACCGGCAGAGAAAATCCGCTTGCTGACAAACAAGACAAAAAGAGGGCGTTATGGGGGCTATTCCGCCTATTGACTGCGGCGTGTTCTGGCATGATCGATGCAACGTAATGGCAGCAGGCGTATGCAGTGGCAGAAGAGAGCGACGACGACAAAACAGAAGCCCCCACACCCCACCGACTTGAAAAAGCGCGGGAGGAAGGGCAAGTCCCCCGATCGAAGGAGTTGACCTCACTGCTGATTTTGCTGGTGGGCGTTTGCATTATCTGGATCGGCGGTGAATCGCTGGCGCGTCGCCTGGCGGGGATGTTGTCGGCTGGGCTGCGTTTCGATCACAGCATGGTGAACGACCCCAATTTGATCCTCGGGCAGATTATTTTGCTGATTAAAGAGGCGATGATTGCGTTGCTGCCGCTCATCACCGGCGTTGTGCTGGTCGCGCTGATCTCGCCGGTCATGCTCGGCGGCCTGATTTTCAGCGGTAAATCACTGCAACCCAAATTTTCAAAACTGAATCCGCTATCGGGGATTAAACGCATGTTCTCCGCCCAGACCGGCGCGGAACTGCTGAAAGCAATCCTGAAATCGACGCTGGTGGGAAGCGTGGCGGGATTTTATCTCTGGCATCACTGGCCGGAGATGATGCGCCTGATGGCGGAATCTCCGGTTACGGCGATGGGCAACGCGCTTGATTTAGTCGGGCTGTGCGCGCTTCTGGTTGTACTGGGCGTGATTCCGATGGTGGCGTTTGACGTCGTCTTCCAGATCTTCAGCCACCTGAAGAAACTGCGGATGTCGCGTAAAGATATTCGCGATGAATTTAAAGAGAGTGAAGGCGATCCGCACATCAAAGGGAAAATTCGCCAGATGCAGCGTGCGGCTGCGCAGCGTCGCATGATGGAAGATGTGCCTAAAGCGGATGTCATCGTGACTAACCCGACGCACTACTCGGTTGCGTTGCAGTACGACGAAAACAAAATGAGTGCGCCAAAAGTGGTCGCCAAAGGCGCGGGACTGGTGGCGCTGCGCATTCGCGAAATTGGCGCGGAACATCGGGTGCCGACCTTAGAAGCGCCCCCGCTGGCGCGCGCCTTGTATCGGCATGCTGAAATTGGTCAGCAAATCCCCGGCCAGCTCTATGCCGCAGTGGCAGAAGTGCTGGCATGGGTATGGCAGCTCAAACGCTGGCGTCTTGCCGGTGGACAACGTCCTCCACAACCTGAAAATCTTCCTGTGCCTGAAGCACTGGATTTTATGAACGAGAAGAATACTGATGGCTAATCTGGTCGCGATGCTGCGCCTGCCCAGCAACCTGAAATCCACGCAATGGCAAATTCTTGCCGGGCCGATCCTCATCCTGCTGATTTTGTCGATGATGGTGCTGCCGCTGCCCGCCTTCATCCTCGACCTGCTGTTCACCTTTAATATCGCGCTGTCGATCATGGTGCTGTTGGTGGCGATGTTCACCCAGCGCACGCTGGAATTTGCCGCATTCCCGACAATATTGCTTTTCACCACGCTGTTGCGCCTGGCGCTGAACGTGGCGTCAACCCGTATCATCCTGATGGATGGGCATACCGGCGCAGCGGCGGCAGGGAAAGTGGTCGAGGCGTTTGGTCACTTCCTGGTCGGCGGCAACTTTGCGATCGGTATCGTGGTGTTCGTCATTCTCGTCATCATCAACTTTATGGTTATCACCAAGGGCGCCGGGCGTATCGCGGAAGTGGGCGCGCGTTTCGTGCTGGACGGGATGCCCGGTAAACAGATGGCGATCGACGCCGACCTGAACGCTGGTCTGATTGGCGAAGATGAAGCGAAAAAACGTCGTGCTGAAGTGACGCAGGAAGCGGATTTCTACGGGTCAATGGACGGTGCGAGTAAGTTTGTGCGCGGGGATGCCATCGCCGGTATCTTAATCATGGTCATTAACATCGTGGGCGGCCTGCTGGTGGGGGTTCTGCAACACGGGATGGACATGGGGCACGCGGCGGAAAGTTACACCCTGCTGACGATCGGCGACGGCCTGGTGGCGCAAATTCCGGCGCTGGTGATCTCTACGGCGGCGGGCGTTATCGTCACCCGCGTAAGCACCGACCAGGATGTGGGCGAACAGATGGTGGGGCAGCTGTTCAGCAACCCGAGCGTGATGCTGCTCAGCGCATCGGTTCTCGGCCTGCTTGGTCTGGTGCCGGGGATGCCAAACCTGGTGTTCCTGATGTTTACGGCGGCGCTATTGGGTCTTGCCTGGTGGCTGCGCGGGCGTGAACAAAAACCACCGGCAGAGCCGCAGGCCGTCAAGATGCCGGAAAATAATTCGGTGGTTGAAGCCACCTGGAACGATGTACAGCTTGAAGATTCGCTGGGCATGGAGGTGGGCTACCGCCTGATCCCGATGGTGGATTTCCAGCAGGACGGCGAACTGCTCGGGCGAATCCGCAGTATTCGTAAAAAGTTTGCCCAGGATATGGGCTTCCTGCCGCCGGTGGTACACATTCGCGACAATATGGACTTACAGCCAGCGCGCTATCGCATTCTGATGAAAGGGGTAGAAATTGGCAGCGGCGACGCCTATCCGGGGCGCTGGCTGGCGATTAACCCTGGCACGGCGGCGGGAACGCTGCCGGGCGAACAGACTGTCGATCCCGCTTTTGGCCTGGACGCCATCTGGATCGAAAGCGCGCTGAAAGAGCAGGCGCAGATTCAGGGCTTCACCGTGGTGGAAGCCAGTACCGTCGTGGCGACGCATCTTAACCACTTGATTGGTCAGTTTGCCGCAGAGTTGTTTGGTCGCCAGGAAGCGCAGCAACTGCTGGATCGCGTATCACAAGAGATGCCAAAGCTGACGGAAGATTTGGTGCCTGGCGTTGTAACGCTCACGACCCTGCATAAAGTGTTGCAGAACCTGCTGGATGAAAAAGTGCCGATCCGTGATATGCGCACGATTCTGGAAACGCTGGCGGAACATGCGCCGCTGCAAAGCGATCCGCATGAATTAACCGCCGTGGTGCGTGTGGCGCTGGGCAGGGCGATTACGCAGCAGTGGTTCCCGGGCAATGACGAAGTGCAGGTGATTGGGCTGGATACTCCGCTGGAGCGCCTGCTGTTGCAGGCGTTACAGGGCGGTGGCGGCCTTGAACCGGGGCTGGCCGATCGCTTGCTGGCGCAAACTCAGGAGGCGCTGTCCCGTCAGGAAATGCTGGGCGCGCCGCCGGTTCTGCTGGTGAACCACGCGCTACGCCCGCTGCTGTCGCGCTTTTTACGCCGGAGTTTGCCGCAGCTGGTGGTGTTGTCGAACATGGAGCTTTCTGATAATCGCAACATCCGTATGACGGCGACAATTGGAGGGAAATAATGCGTAAGTTACTCGGTTTATTGTTATTTCCGCTGGCGGTACAGGCCGCCGGAGAAGGGGCATGGCAGGCCAGCAGTATCGGCATTACCCTGAACCATCGTGGGGCGTCGGCGTCGTCTGCTCCATTGTCGTCAGGCCAGCCGGTGTCCGGTTTAATGACGCTGGTCGCCTGGCGCTATGAACTGAATGGCCCGACGCCGGCGGGGCTTCGGGTGCGTTTGTGTTCACAGTCCCGTTGCGTGGAGCTGGACGGACAGAGCGGAACCACCCACGGGTTCGCGAATGTGCCTGCCGCTGAACCGTTGCGCTTCGTGTGGGAGGTGCCGGGCGGCGGGCGACTGATTCCCGCATTAAAAGTGCAGCGTAATCAGGTGATTGTAAACTATCATTAACTCCCCGCGCCAACAGCAGCCAGCAGACAACGTGCTGGCTGTCTCACAATTTTGACCCCATCTTTTGATTCAATAGAAACGCTGTTTTATAAATCGGTGACGCGCGTTGCCAGACTCTTTGTATTTTTGCCATCTCGTCTGATGGCGTGGCAAAAATGAAAAGGTTTCACTTCCTGTTAGCTTTTACTGTGGCCGTGTAAAAACTCCCTTTGGCGAAGCCAATATGCCGGGGGGCTCCCAACAATTTGCAGGGTTAACGGCATGAAAACACGTAAAATTGGATTGGCGAATTATTTAGCCTATGGTTCGGGCGATTTTCTGGGCGCAGGAACCACTGCATTAACCGCCGCATGGTTACTCTATTTCTACACGACCTTCTGTGGCCTTACGCCGATTGAGGCGACATTCATTTTCGCTGCCGCGAGGGTTCTGGATGCGGTCGTCAGCCCGCTGATGGGCTTTCTGACCGATAACTTCGGTTCGACCTGGTTCGGCAGATGCTTTGGCCGTCGTAAATTCTTTATTCTGCTTGGTATTCCATGCGTCTTTAGCTACTCGCTCATGTGGGTTGGCGATATGGGATTCTGGTACTACCTGCTGACTTATCTGCTGTTCGACATTGTCTACACCATGATTCTTGTCCCTTACGAGACGCTGGTGCCGGAAATGACCGATGACTTCAAACAGAAGACCCGGTTCTCCGGGGCGCGTATCTCAATGGCGCAGATGTCTGCGATTCTGGCCTCGTTCCTGCCGGGTATCCTGCTGACTGCCTTTGGTAAAGACAACCCCGTTTCTTTTTTCTATGCCAGCCTGGTGTTCTCGGTGCTGTGCGCGCTGATGCTGACTTTTGTGTGGTTCTTTACCTGGGAGCGCCCGCGCGAAGAGTGGACGGAGGCAGCGCTGCGTGCGGAAGAAGAGAAGAAAAGCCTGACGTTCAGCCAGAGTATGAGCCGTTTGTTTGTTGAGCTGAGCTCGACGCTGCGCATCAAGATTTTCCGCCAGCATCTGGGGATGTATCTTGGGGGATATATCGCACAGGACGTCTTTAACGCCGTCTTTACCTGGTATGTTGTTTTTGTCCTGATGCAGGAAGCCTCACTGGCGTCGAATCTGCTCGGTACGATGGCTATCTTCCAGTTCATTGCGGTGATTGCCATGATCCCGCTGTGCATTCGCTTCGGGCCTGCGCCGTCATACCGGATGGTCGTGGTGCTCTTTGGTCTGAGTTCTATCTCGTATGCCGTCTTTTATTTTGCGGGCTTAAGCGATGTTTATTCGCTGCTGCTGCTGATCTCAGCGCTGGCGGGGCTTGGTCGCGGCGGGATCAACTATGTGCCGTGGAATACCTACACCTATATTGCCGATGTTGATGAGGTGATTACCGGTCAACGGCGGGAAGGGATCTTCGCGGGCATCATGACGCTGACCCGTAAAGCCTCTCAGGCCGGGGCCGTCATGCTGGTCGGGATTGTGATGCAGATGTCTGGTTTTGTATCAGGGCAGAGCATACAGCCTGAAGCGGTCAGTCATACCATTCTGCTGATTCTGAGCTGCGGCACGCTGTCCGTGCTGGCCTTTGGTTTCCTGGTTTCTTTGCGTTTCAAACTGAATTTGCAAACGCACGGCACCCTGCGTGAAGAGACCGCCAAAATGCGTGAGTCGGGCCGGGTGATGCCGGAAGCCATCACGCCGCAGGCGCGTGCGACCGTCGAGATGCTCTCCGGTATGCCGTATGAATCACTGTGGGGTAACAACAATATTGGTTATCTGAACCGTAATAAACCTGCGGCGCCTTCGCTTCAACAGGGCGCTGCGCTGAATTCGACATTGAACAGAGGTTAAGGATATGAAAGTTTGGCCCGTCAAACACAGCCCATTATTACGTCAGCCGGAGCGATTTATCTCCCGGGAAGCGCTGCAAGCCTTGATTCAGACGGTGACGAACAATCTGGTCAATATCAGGGATGAGAGCGGACAATTTCTGCTGCGCCTGGACGATGGTCGGGTGATTGATACCAAAGGCTGGGCAGGATGGGAGTGGACGCATGGCGTCGGTCTGTACGGTATGCATCAGTATTATCAACAGACCGGTGATGAGAAAATGCGCGACATTATCGATAACTGGTTTGCCGAGCGTTTCGCCGAAGGCGCGACCACCAAAAACGTTAACACGATGGCGCCGTTTTTGACGCTGGCGTATCGCTATGAAGAGACGCGTAACCCGGCGTATCTGCCCTGGCTTGAGTCCTGGGCGGAGTGGGCGATGAATGAGATGCCGCGCACCGATCATGGCGGTATGCAGCACATGACGCTGGCGGAAGAAAACCATCAGCAGATGTGGGATGACACGCTGATGATGACGGTGATGCCGCTGGCGAAGATTGGCAAACTGCTCAACCGCCCGGAGTATGTGGAAGAGGCGATTTATCAGTTCCTGCTGCACGTACAGAATCTGATGGATAAAGAGACCGGTCTGTGGTTCCACGGCTGGAGCTATGATGGACATCATAACTTTGCCAGGGCTCGCTGGGCGCGGGGTAACAGTTGGCTTACCATCGTGATTCCAGATTTCCTGGAACTGGTCGATTTGCCGGAGAAGAACGCGGTTCGCCGCTATCTGATTCAGGTTCTGAATGCGCAGATCGCCGCGCTGGCAAATTGTCAGGATGAGAGTGGGCTATGGCATACCCTGCTGGACGATCCTGATTCCTATCTGGAGGCCTCGGCAACGGCGGGTTTCGCCTACGGCATTCTGAAAGCGGTGCGTAAACGCTATGTTGGGGCGGAATATGCGCAGACGGCTGAAAGCGCGATTCGCGGTATCGTGAAACACATTTCGCCGGAAGGTGAGCTGCTGCAAACGTCCTTTGGTACGGGAATGGGGCACGATCTGGATTTCTATCGCGACATTCCACTGACATCGATGCCGTACGGGCAGGCGATGGCGATACTGTGTCTGACGGAGTATTTGCGTAAGTATTTTTGAGAGGGACGCCCGATGGCGCTGCGCTTATCGGGCCTACGGTTCGACGCAGTTTGTAGGCCGGATAAGGCGTTACGCCGCCATCCGGCATGTTGTATATTCACCGTAGGCCGGATAAGGCGTTTACGCCGCCATCCGGCATGTGCTGTTATGGCGGCGCAAAAAGGTGATCCATGATTTGCCGCATCACCGGCGCGGCGGTCACGCCGTCGCTGCCGCCGTTTTCCAGAATCAACGCCACCGCGACCTTCGGATTTTTATACGGCGCGAAAGCGGTGTAAAACACATGGTCGCGCAGACGGATGGGGATCATTTTCGCATTATAGGTCTGGTTTTCTTTCAGACTGAACACTTGCGAAGTGCCGCTTTTGGCCGCAATACCGTAGGGCGCGGTGTGGAAGAATTTATAACCGGTGCCGTTCGGCGCATTCGCCATACCAAACATCGCCTGTCGCACCAGCCCCCAATAAGGCGAGGCGGCATCGGCAATCTGCGTTTCCGTCTGAGGCGCCTGCCAGGGCATGACGGTCTTGCCGGACACTTCACTCTGAAGCAGGTGAGGGGCGATCACTTTCCCGTTGTTGATCAGCGCTACCATCGCTTTCACCATCTGGATCGGCGTGGCAATCCAGTACCCCTGGCCGATACCGACTGAAATCGTATCCCCCTGATACCAGGCTTTTTTATGTACTCTCTCTTTCCACTCGCGGCTGGGCAGCAGGCCGTTATATTCTTCATCCAGATCGATACCGGTGGGCTTACCGTAACCAAATTGACCGAGCATGGTGTTAATGCGATCGATCCCCATCATCCAGGCGACCTGATAGAAAAAGGTGTCGGCGGATTCTTCAATCGCTTTGGTGACATCCAGCATACCGTGGCCGGTTTTTTTCCAGTCGCGGTAATGGCGTTGCGTGCCGGGGAGCGTCCAGGTCGGCGCGCCGAAGAAGGTGGTTTGCGGCGTGATAACGCCGTTTAACAGCGCAGACATCGCGATATAAGGTTTCACCGTGGAGGCGGGCGGGTACAGCCCCTGGGTGACGCGGTTAATCAACGGCAGATCTTTATCATGCAGTAACCTGTCGTAATCCTGATGGCTGATGCCCTTCACAAACGGGTTTGGGTCATAGCTGGGCGTGGAGACCATCGCCAGCACTGAACCGTCGTGGGGATCTTCGACCAGCACTGCCGCGCGCTGACCGGCAAGCAGGCTTTCTATATATTCCTGTAGATGTAAATCCAGCGTCAGGTGGATGTCTTTGCCGGCAATGGGCGGGACATTTTTTAACAGGCGCACGATGCGTCCGTGGTTATCTACTTCGACCTCCCGGTAGCCCGTTTTGCCGTGCAGATCATTTTCGTAATAGCGTTCAATGCCCTGCTTACCGATGTTGTGATCGGCGGCATAGTTCTCAGCCAGACCTTTTTCATCCAGCGCTTTCAGGTCGCTGTCGTTAATCTTCGACACGTAACCGAGCACATGCGCCAGCTCCGCGCCGTAGGGGTACTGACGGTCTTCATAACTGTTGATCGTCACGCCGTTGAAATGGAACTGGTTAACGGAAAAGCGGGCAATTTCGACGTCCGACAGCGCGTTTTTCAATACCACCGGGCGATAGCGGCTGCCTGATTTCAACGCATGGTGAAAGGCCGCAATATCATCAGGCGTGAGATCCACGAGAGGGGTAAGCTGACGTAACAGCGCGTCCATGTCGGCAATTTTGTATGGGGTGACGGAAATATCATACCAGGTGATATTGCGCACCAGCGGAATACCGTTGCGATCGTAGATGATGCCGCGCGTCGGGGCGACGGGCAGCATTTTGATGTCATTTTCGTTTGAGCGGGTCGTGTAATACTGATGCTGACGGATTTGTAAATCGTAGAGATTGACAATCAGGACGCCAAAGCAGACAACCACCAGGCCAAAGGCCACTATCACGCGTCTCAGAAAGAGTTTTTCTTCCGCAGCAAAATCTTTAAACGTCATTGTCCACACCCGATAAATTCGCCGCCTAATAATACGGAGGCGTCACCGGCATGACAGACAAAAGATGTTCCATCTCTCTACGGAAATGTGTCATTCTTTGTGAGTCGTTACAAATTACAGTTAACGTAGCCGTTTCTCGTAGGCTGGATAAGGCGTTTACGCCGCCATCCGGCAAGGTGCGCCTTACCGCCTGATGGCGCTTCGCTTATCAGGCCTACGAGGGCGGTCATTCGGGAAAATAAAAAACCCGCGACATAGCGCGGGTTTTCACATCACTCGATGTGATTACATCCGTTCTACGGTCTCAATACCCAGTGTATCCAGACCCAGTTTCAGCGTTTTCGCGGTCAGTTGCGCCAGTTTCAGACGGCTGTTACGAACCTCTTCGTTTTCCGCGCTGAGGATCGGGCAGTGCTCGTAGAAGCCAGAGAACAAACCGGCAACATCATACAGGTAGGCGCACATCACATGCGGCGTACCTTCACGCGCGACCACAGTCAGCGTTTCTTCAAACTGCAACAGGCGGGCAGCCAACTGGGCTTCGCGATCTTCACGGATAACGACCGGCGCGCTGGACAGGGCGCTCTCGTCAATCTCCGCTTTACGGAACACGGACAGCACGCGGGTATAGGCATACTGCATATATGGCGCGGTGTTGCCTTCGAACGCCAGCATGTTGTCCCAGTCGAAGATGTAGTCAGTAGTGCGGTTTTTGGAGAGATCCGCATATTTCACCGCGCCAATACCAACCGCGTTGGCCAGTTTTTCCAGCTCGTCGGCAGGCATATCCGGGTTCTTCTCAGCCACCAGACGGCGTGCGCGTTCCAGCGCTTCATCCAGCAGATCGGCCAGTTTCACTGTACCACCCGCGCGGGTTTTGAACGGTTTGCCGTCTTTACCCAGCATCATGCCGAACATGTGGTGTTCCAGCGGTACGGATTCCGGTACATAGCCTGCTTTACGGACGATCGCCCATGCCTGCATTAGGTGTTGATGCTGACGGGAGTCGATGTAATACAGCACGCGATCGGCATGCAGTGTTTCATAACGATATTTCGCACAGGCGATATCAGTGGTGGTGTAGAGATAGCCGCCATCTTTCTTCTGAATGATCACGCCCATCGGTTCGCCTTCCTTGTTTTTATATTCATCAAGGAAAACAACGGTTGCGCCTTCGCTTTCAACCGCCAGACCCTGAGCTTTCAGGTCGGCGACGATGCCAGGCAGCATCGGGTTATACAGGCTTTCACCCATCACATCGTCACGGGTTAACGTAACGTTCAGGCGATTGTAGGTGATCTGGTTCTGCGTCATGGTGATGTCGACCAGCTTGCGCCACATGTCGAGGAAGTACGGGTCGCCGCCCTGTAGTTTCACCACGTAGTTACGCGCGCGCTCGGCGAACGCTTCGTCTTCATCGTAATGTTTTTTCGCATCACGGTAGAAACCTTCGAGGTCGGCCAGCGCCATTTCACCTGCGTTTTCCTGCTGCTGTTTTTCCAGCCAGGCGATAAGCATACCGAACTGTGTTCCCCAGTCGCCGACGTGGTTAGCGCGGATTACGTGATGGCCGAGGAACTCCAGCGTGCGCACGGCGGCATCGCCGATGATGGTGGAGCGCAGGTGGCCGACATGCATCTCTTTCGCGACGTTAGGCGCGGAGTAGTCGATAACCACAGTCTGTTTCGCAGGCTTAGCCACGCCCAGACGCTCAGAAGCCAGCGCCTGTTGAACATGTTCAGCAAGAAATGCCGGGTCGAGGAAAATATTGATAAAGCCAGGACCTGCGATTTCAACCTTGCTGGCGATGCCGTTGAGATCCAGATGAGTCAGCACCTGCTCTGCAAGTTGTCGCGGCGCCATACCCAGTTTTTTAGCAACTGCCATCATGCCGTTGGCCTGATAGTCGCCGAACTGTACTTTTGCTGACTGACGAACCTGCGGTTCGCAATCCGCACTCGCTCGATGACAAGAATTCTTTGGCTTACTGGCAGCGTGCTGTCTGCCAGGC
>OGYM01000801.1_pt1 | contig 24036 bp, 10 predicted proteins | sample 1576491 | NCBI WGS metagenome assembly OGYM01 (sample SAMEA3541515, study PRJEB24748) | human gut metagenome | biome: human gut; feature: human-associated habitat; material: faeces | place: China | collected 2012 | reverse complement strand
GCCGTGCTTGAAAAAGTTACGGGAATTTTCGGTGACCTTGAGGTCATTAACTCAGGCTCGGTTTTTGAGCTTGACAAAAAAACACTTGATTTTATCAAACAGGTGTGCAAAGAAAAAAAGATAAATACCATTCATTTTGAGGCACATTATCTTTATCGGAACAAAATCAGTCAGCTCAGAAAAGATTTTGCGGATTTTGATTTGAAAATGAAGCTTGGTCTTGAAACCTTTGACTGCGATTTCAGAGAAAATGTTCTGAAAAAAGGAATCAAAGAGAGCAGTCCCGCTGTTATTGCTGAGAATTTCGACGAAGCTAATTTCCTATTCGGAATTAAAGGTCAGACAGCCGAAACCATGCAAAAGGATATTGAGTTGGGATTAAAATATTTTGAACGAATTTGCGTTAACATTATGTGTGACAACACAACGGAAGTTGAACCCGACAAAGCTGTCATAAAAGAGTTTATGCAGAAGGTCTATCCTGTATATAAGGATAACCCGAGAACGGATATTTTAATTAACAACACGGATTTTGGAGTGGGTTACTGATATGATTAATGAACTTTTACTTATATTCTCGGTGGTATTCATATACGGTATGGCAGTTTTAGGCTATGCTCTTTTCGGCAAAGCCGGGCTTTACTGCGTTTCAGCCGTAGCCACCATTTCTTCCGGTGCATTGATGAACAGAGCGGCACATTCGTTCGCTGTATAAAACTCCTGGAAAGCCGGCAAGTCGGCTTCCAGAACACTCAGTGAGAGTACGGTCTTGTTTCCGCCTTTATAGATTATCACTTTACTTTTTATTTCCAGGCTTTCCCACGGAAAGAATTTTGTCTCGACCGTTATCTCTTCATTATTGACTTTGATGTGCAGCATGTCTTTGCGGGCCAGTTCCCTGTCATTGCTGTATCTCATGATGGTAATACCTGTCGCGTGATTGGCGCATACGATGGCTTGCTGGAAGTAGGTGGAGAAGTTATTGACATTGTCAATCTTATTGCAACGGTTCTCCACTCTTTTCCACAAGGCTTTCGGTTCCCGGTTGACATACAGATATTCGTTGGTTATGACTTTGATTACCCGGTTCTTTATTTTATCAAAGTCTTCCGGCTTTATGCTGTCTTCATTCAGGATGACTTGAACGCATATCCATGCCGGTCTGTTTTCTGCCGCTGATAGATATTTCATTTTATGTATAATTAAGGGTGTAGATAACCTTTTATGTATAACTGGTTGAGCAGGCATACCGGTACTAAGGCAAATTCTGCTTCGTAACCTTCCGCATCCGCATCCTGAATGATGGAGAGTGAGAGGGTTTTGTCTACATTGTCTATCCCCAACTGGTCGGGAAACTCCTGTGCCAGACGGAGTAACTCGTTATTGCCTGCTATCTGGGTAAGTGTGGAGTCGTTTCCCCAATATAGGTCGATTCCTTTTTTCCAGAAACTTTCCTTAATGTCTCTGTTGGAGGCTCCGGCTTTCTGGAAAGCATTTACTAATGTATCCTTTTGGATGTAGGCAAAGAGGTTCTCTGTGGCGTAGTTGCTTTTCATATTTACCACATGAATGTTCTGGCGCAGGCAAAAATAGCCTGCAGTGGCAGTGATTGCTATTAAAAAGAGAGTCACTACGGTATATAAAATCAGTAATCTTATTCTATTCATAGCTTTTTTTTAGTTTTTCTTTTTTCCGTTTCCTGTTATGTAATTCTTGAAATGCTTGGAGTTGACAACTGCCTGTACACAGCCTTTCTGCAAGTCCTGCTTGGCCTTTCCGTTACCTTTGATGTTATCCATAAACATATAGATGACATAGAATTTGGCGGTCCTTCTCTGCTCCTTGTTGGCGGTCTGCAAATCGGTGTCCGAGATGATAACAGCCAATAAACCGGTTTCTTCGTTGATGGAACTATCGTTAATGGTACCGGTCTTGGCATACATGAAGACGTTTCTGTTTTCATCATGCAGCTGCTTCTTTATGCCTTTTAAGTATGTAGCTGTTCCGTAGTCTATGACGGATGCCATTCCTTTGAAGAGGTTGTTTCCCAAGAAACTGGTATATTTGTCTTCGCTGCCCCAAGAGTCATCTATGGAGAAGTCGGTGACTTCATTGTGATATTCCGGATTCACGGTCAGGTGGAAGCTTGTATTCATGGACGCCAGCTTTCCGAACATTTCGGCCATCTTCAGAGGAGTAATGTCCATAAAACGTCTCATACCTAAGGTAACTCCTCTGATGGCTGATGCGTAATTAACTTCGGTGGGATTCTTTCGAAGCTCAAAATCTATAAATGATGGTTCCGGAGCAGTCCACGACTCATTCTGTACGAGTGAGATTTCATAATCCTGTGCATACCTGCGCAAGTCTGCATCTAGTCCGTTGGTGGCGGATTTACGGTAACTTAATATGTTGGAATTCTTGCTTGATGCAAATAAAGACCGTGCAGGCATAGTGAAGTTCTGTTCAAACTGCTGCGCTATCAGGGGATTCTTTTCCTTGGTCGGTTCCAATATCTGATTGAACTTGCTCCTGCGATGATTTACTTCGACAACCGGGAAACTTTCTTTCTTTATATTGTGGGCGACAGTAAATAGAGTGTTGTCTGCACCGTCTGCCCTGCCCACCTGGCAGAATTCCTTGTTGAAGCGTGATGCATCGAACGAGCCTATATAGACCATTACGGAATTGAAGAAGTTACTTGAGCGGTAGATATACTTCTCGATATTGAAGGCCTCACCGGGACCCGGTTCATCCGAAGGCAACGACCTCCATCCGGTTTTCATCCCCAAGGTTTTTCCTGCATAATGGGTTGCATTGTTGTGGGGGGCTTCCATACCTACCAGGCGGAAACCTTCCCAACCTATATTGTAGCCGGAGGTCACAGCGGCAAATGTCATAGGTTTCAATGAAGACCCCGGACCGAAGCGTAGCGGAAAGAGATTCAGATTGCCGAACAAGTCGCGCTCTTCACCTCCCAATGCCAGCATGTTCAGTTTCTCTGCCCATTGGCTATATGATATCTCATCATTGGGATCCAGGCGCAGTTGGGGATTATCCTTAAAATCTACCATTGCCTTTATATGTCCGTCTGCATTGGCAACGATGACACTCATGTCTGCCTCTTTTTTTAGGTTATCCATAATGGCATATAACTCCTGGCTCAATCGCATATCCAATGTGGTTTGGTAAGACTCTATCTTTAGCTTTTGCTCCGGGGTGTCTTGTGCTGTCTGTTTCTGTTTTCTGGTATATACTTTGCTGACAAAGTCCGAATAGGGCTTGGCCCAATAGAAACCGTACTTTTGCGGATAGATAAAGGTGTGGTGTCCGTTCAGCCATATATTTTTTGCCACATATTCTTTGGTTTCAAACAGAAGCTGATGGTTACCCAGCTTGTCGCCCGGCAATACACGCATTACGCTATAGTTTCCGTCGCCTTCGTAAACATCATAGTTGTTCTGATAATAGCTGGTCAGTTGCATCTTCCTACCGGGGGTTGCAGTAAGAATCACAATGGGCGTCTGCTGTGATTGCGGAGTCCATGTGGTTGGTATCTGCCATAGCTTTCCTCCTTCAATAGGTATATCTATCTCTCCAAAGTCTGCTTTGCATACCTCCACTTGCTTCTTGCTATCAAGAAATACCGTTTCGTTGTGGTAGGCGGATGCGGCGGTAAGGTCTCCCTTCCAATAGTTACGGCTGTCGATGGGGTTGTCGTGCATATAGTAGTTTCTATGCAGAGCAAGTTCCAGCATACCTGTATTGCGGTTGGTACGCATGAATATAATATTGGAATATACATTGTTTTTGCAATACGAGTTCAGGAAAGCATATATCAGACCCTTGCCGAACTTGGTAAGCGCATACTTCCGGTTGATGCTGTCGTTGTCCAGTCTGTCCCGCAGTTTGTATGCTTTGTCAAAGTCGTAGAAGAAAGTGGAAACGTCTCCGTCACGAATCAGATTCCGGGCATATTCTTTGGCCATGGGCGAGATTCTGCTGGCACCGGAGCGCTGCTGGTACATTAAGAACAGGCGGTTGATGAATTCCAATTCATTCTTTTCCACATCCGAGAGCGGATTCTTCTGCGAATTATAGCTCATTCGCAGATAGGTGGCATTATCCTGAAGGTAAGTCTCCATCTTAATATTGCTGCTTCTCCATATCCTCTTGTACTGGGCAATGTGATTATTCAGCCTGTCGTTCTTTAGCAGGTAGACAGTGCCTGTGTTCGTCGGCATATCCTGCGTGATGCAGATGTTAAGTGAATCAATGGCATCTGCGTTTATTGTGGAAAGCACTTCCTGGATGGAGGTACCTATGCCTGTCTGATTGGCTACATCCTGGATTTCCTCCAAGTCTGCAACTTTTGTGATGTTAGACTCGAATGCCTTAAAGAAACTTATACATGCAGGACTCTTTCCACCTCCCTTTACAATGCTGTTTGCATATTTCTTGTTATAAGATTCATCCTGGCTGATTTGGTATTCGTTTAACCATTCATTTACAAGTTCCAGAGTCGGCTCGTTCATAGATAAATCAATGTTATAGGTCGAATCTGATTTTACCAGTCTGAAACGCGCTATAGCCAATACTCCGACCAAAATTATCAGAAAGATGGTGTAATGCTTTCCTATTCTTGCAGAAAACATATTGAATCTGACTTGACCTTCATTGTATTTGGCATCAGCTTTCTCCGGCTTCATGTCTTGTGACTCAGGGAATATGGACGCGATAACCATGCCTACCAGAAGCATGATATATACCAAAGAGAAATTACTTTGTATGGATATCATAGGGAAATCCTGCCCAAAGAATATGAACTGGTTCGTTACGGACATCCAAATAAAGATGCACTGAATGCATAAAAGGAGAATTATGCTGACTGCTATATTCCTGTTTATCGTCTTTTTCTTTTGTATGGGGTTAGTGTAAGTAAAGAAGAATAACAGGAAAAATAGTGCCATTATCCCCCAGAAGAATAGCTCTGAATGTTCTGCAATGCCAAAGCGTATGAGAGTAAGGTCTGTCATTTGTGCTCCCCATAATGCACCCAATTTGCTATGGGGGAGCATCTTGAAACGACTTTCGGACAGGTCGTTGGCATTGTCAAGGAAATAGTCGATAATCCATTTGTTTTCGGAAGCCTGCAAAAAACGGTTTATCTTGTTTTCGTTGTCCATGCTTTCTTCTTGCATGATGCTGTTCCAGTCTTTCACCAACACCATGGAGCGATACCGCATGTGCAGCATTGAACTGTCATCGATAAAAATCTTATAGCAGCCGAGTCCTGAAATAACAATCGTGAAAGCTATAACACCTATCCTCCAGTTGCGGTTGAACTTCAAGTTCTGAACCTTACAGCAGGCGTTGACCCAAAAATAAATGATTCCCGTAATGAGTACTGTGAAAAGAATGGCTCCTAAATAGGTCATCGTCAATATGTGTGGAGCCAGGATGCAAGCCAGCACAAAGACTACGCCAATAATGATGTATATGATGTTGAATTTGACCAGACGTTGCCTCTTAATATCTTTCAGTGTCTTCTGCAACCTGTCTTTCTCATTTGTATCCCCGGAATCTGATAATTCTTTAATCCTTTCCTCTAAGATGACTTGCTTCTCCAATAACTTGCGGTAGAAGTTGCCATATATAGGAACCTCATTCGCTTCTATGCATGCCCACTGATAATCACGGAACAGGAAAATGGTGCGCAATAGGACGAAGAATATGAACATTATGGCGTATCCGGAGTCGAATAGCAAGACTGGACCTAAGAAAATGAGGTAATTGAAGAAATGCCATAATGTTAGATTATAGTTGGCAAAACTATGTCGTGGCAATTCTCCATTATAGGATTTTTTGTAAAGTTCGGCAATAAGGTATTCTATAATGAAGAACAGAAGTAATGGAAGGGCTATCAGGAAATACCGAATATAGCCTCCAAAGAAAAAGTGTCCGATGAACGCTGATGAAAGACATATAACCCAGCATATTAGTATGAGCTGTTGCAATGTCAACTTTCGGGGATAAAGCTTTTGGCAAGCTTTGTTGATGCCCCGTGATAACCGGGATTGGGTATAATTCTTCAGATAATACCCTATCTTATATACAATAATAGCTAACTGGAAGCAAGGAATGGCCCACCACCAAGGCTTATAATTAATAATGTTGTTCCACTCAAAACTAGATACTCCTTCGAGGGGAGGGAACACAGATACCCGCCAGTTAAAAAAGAAGCGTACGGTAAATAACACGATTATTATAGTCCATAAGGATAACTCGGCATAAGGGGTATTATGCCGGTGGGATATTTTTCCGTGCTGTATATTGTATGGAGTAATTAGCAGTGAAAAACAGGCTAATGTGCAGATTATGAATAAGTAAATGAAGTACACTTCTGGCTGGAACGGAGTTGTCTCCCGGAAGTTGGTGACTTTAAACATCCAGCTAACGCCACTTTTCTCATTATCGGCCTTTAACAGGTAAACACCTTTTTCTGTCTCTGAGGGGATAAAACGGTTGCTCCACCTGACTACTAAAGAGTCCTCAGTATATCCGGAGTTGTAGGATAAAGACCCTCCTATATGGTTGATGTTACTTTGCTTATGTAAAATATCAAATAGATAATTATTGGATAATTTAAGGTCAACAATATGATTCTTGTCACTGGTGATATAGAATGTCATATCCTTTCCGCAAGGCTCGTCGCTCTTTAAGGGCTTATAATAAGGTAGGGAAAAATGTATCTGTTTGCTATGGGGTAGGACTTTCATTCTCGGAGTGACATATTTGCCGAAAGCATCTACATAGAAATATGAACTCGGAGATAATTGAATACTGCCTTCTGTCTCTTGATAATCAGCCAGACGATATTTTTTGTTATTGTCATTCTCAAAATCAAGAGAGTTATCATTTTGGTAAACTTGTGTGTATAATCCCAAATAGAAAGGTTGCGAACGACAGTCTTTAGGACTTTCGCTACGTATATAATGCTCACGTACGAGTGTTATGCCGTCGACAGAGAATCTGAGTCCTTGGGCTATCTTTACGGGTATCATGTCACGGAGTGCATAACCGCGTTGCAGGTCTTTATCTACAAGACTTGTGTCGATTATTGCTTCTTCGTTTCCATCTATTCCACTTAATGTAAATATGTATAATATCTCCTTCTTTTTCTTTTCAGTGCCCTTAAAAGGGAGAACAGAACAGATTAAATCCCACACATTCTTCTCATTGTACTCGATACGCATAGATAGCTTTTGGTGTTCTGCATTGCTTATCAGCGAGAACTGTGAATGGAACGAGGGCATATTGTTTGCATTGCCAAGATAATATTCCTGCGTGCCGGGAGTACTGACATAAATAGGACGGGAAAAACCTTTGTATTGTAATGTGGAACAACTGTCGGACTGGAAACATAGGTTTAGCTTCCCGGGAGTGATTTCCTCATCAAACAAAGCCGTACTGTCATTGGTAACCAACATTACTTGAGAATCGTTAATCTGGAACCCATTCAAGCCTAAAGCATGATGATCCACGTTCTTGTATATCTGGTCGTCTGCATAGAAATATCTGGAAGCAGTCCAGAAAGAAAATATGGTTATTATAATTAGAAATACTGCACTCTGAAAACGTATATCGATTCCAAACTTTTCCAGCAAACCATACGGATGGTTGCGTTTATTTAAAAGAAACGTAGTTAGCGAAACGATTACAACGGCAAACAGGAAGATAAAACTTCCGGGATGCCCCCAGATAATCAAGGCAATAATTATGCACAAGAAAGCGAAACTTCTCAGTGTATTCATAATCTGTAAATTCAAAATTTATATCCTAAAATAAAGACCTCCAATTGCTTGACGCCTATATTGGTTAAGAGTTGTTTTATCCCTCTGACATCTTTGGGGCATTTGTAGGGATTACCCGATACGGAGGGTACCTCGTTGAAAGTCGCATCCGACGTTTGCATCTGGTTCTTGACGAGGTTAATGTTATAGGTATATCGGTTCAGATAATTGAGATCCCTGGCATACCAACTCAGAAAGTCGTGGAGTGGTAATGCCAGTTCAAAAACAGCCTGTTGTATGTCAACCTGATTTTGAGGGCTGATAATATCTTCACACTCCGCAAGTTTGTCATTCAGCCTTTTCCATTGAGTGTTGTACAAAGCCGACAAGAATTGGTTTGCTGTTGTGAGCCGTTCTATTTTTTGTTCGACCCGGAGCAGCGATTGTTCGTTTACCGGGGATAAGTTTAAGTTAAGGAGAAATGAAATTATCTTCCCGAAGTCTTCGTTTATGGAGCTGTCGGACTGAATATCCGGGAAACTCTTGAATTTCTGGAGATTCTTTCTTATCACTTCAAATTCGGATAACTGCAAGTTTTGTTGCTGCATTTCTTTCCGGATATTTTCCATTGCATCTGCCATGCACTCTTTTTCGTAGAGAACGGATTGCACCTGCCGTTTGGACTTCTGGTACATGGCAAATAGTTTGGATACCAGAATAAGATTGCTGACGATGGCCAGCAGTCCCAAAACCACAAACAGAATTATGAGTGGAGAAGATTCCCATTCAATCAAGAACACAGTGACACTGATAGCTGCTAAAGTTGCAGCAATAGTCAAAAAAGCAACACCTTTTGTATTCATAATATAATTCCTCCTCTTACTATTTTATTTATACGTCATCCTCTATATCTGCAGGGGGGATTCCCTTGCCATTGTCTTGACTGGAACTATTCGTCTTCATATCATTATCTTCTGAAGGTTTTGCTGCAGCAACGGACGTTTCTTCACTTCCTTTTAGGACACTGATTTCTCCTTCATTATCGGCGGTGACGTAAGGAAACTGAGTTTCGAACACTAAATTATCTTGCAATTCTGCTCCTGCAGGTTCAAAATAGAAACAGCCGTCATTGCTGCGGGCAACGAATCTTTCTCCGTCGAAGAATACATTCAGAGATACGGCTTCCTCATTTTTTATATTTGTGTACCTGGGTATTTTAATGATATAGTATTTCCCTCCTATCAGATAGCGGCTGTTAGGTGTTAAGAGCGTCTTACTGCATAGCTCGTCATTGTATGTAATCTCGCGGTCTTCCGTAATCTCCTTTGGTTCTTTCTGTATTGTTGGTGTATAAACCTCACTTATGCTGTCAGGTTCAGAATCCGGGTTCTCAGAATCTCCTCTGATTCCCTTATAAATCTCGAAAATGCGTTTGAACTTGGAAGTAGGTTTATGGCCTTTGGTCTCATCTTGGTCATCCATTTCATTAGTCCCGTTCTTCAGTTCATATTTAGTGGGCCAACCCACCATATCCATATTGCCGTCGTAGATTAACGAGGTATTCAGCGGACCAAACAGACAGAAGTTTTTCACCGTGCCGACACTAACGTTCTTCTTGGTCAGGATTGTACATTTCTCCGAGAATTTACGTCTGATCATTTCCTCGATTTGGGTACGCAATTCGGGAAACAGCATACCACGTCCGGCCAATATCACATAATCGATGGATAAATTGGCCCGATCATTCCATGAATCAATTTCTTTTTCAAATTTGGTGGTGATGGCATTTACCGCATTGGCAATATAGCCATAGTCATCACCCAAGATACTTTTCTTCTTTTCACAGTAGGCAAATGCTTCGACAATGGTGGACAGTTTTATCTCATCTAAATTGGCATTTTTAGGCTCCGACGACATGAATGCCCGCCAATTCTTTTCAGAATTTGTGGCATGAACAGACGTATGGATCTTCTTGTATTTCTCTATAATATGTATTAATAGCGACAGATAATTCCTGTCTTCTTTCTTGTCGGGGTCTGTGATTTGTCTTGTATATTCCTCTACTCTTTGCTTTATCTGGAGGTCTGTGGCATTAGGTTGATATACTTGAAACAAGTGTGCCAATAAATTGGCATATAACGCGAAAGAGATAACGTTTCCTGCACCGATAAAACCGGATCTGTATTTCTCTTCTATCAACCAGTGGAAGCCTTTCTGCCGTGTTTGTACTACGGAGAAATCGGTGGTACCCTTGCCGACGTCAATCGTCAGGATATTCTTGTTTTCCCCAATTGTATTGATTAAGATGTCTTGATGTTGCGTCATCATGCCAAGGAAAGAGGCGTCGCTCTCCGAGAATGTGGAAATCTCACATCCTATAATTGATTTGTATTTCTCCTCTGCCAGAAGTTTGGTTATGTCGCAACGCAAGTCTTTCAGCATTTTGGTAACTACCTCTTGGGTATATGAATTGGGCACAAGTACAATTAGGTTGATTGCTCTATGAGTGGTGTATTCTTTTTCATCATCGTAAGAGTCCTCTTCTTCATCGTCAAGGATGTTTGAGACTGTGTCCAGTATCATTCGGATGAAGAAGTTCATAATGACCCTCCTGTAATGCGACAAGTGGTCGTTTACCGTTTGGCCACTGTTAATCATAGGTAACACAACTCCTCCATATTGCGCTACTTTAAGGTTGGGCATAACAAAATAGTTATTCTTTTCGAATACAGGAATATCCTCTCCCTTGTTGAAGAATATAAAGTTCTGGTTCGTAGGCTCATCCGTGCGTCTCCTGAAGTCTTCTTTCAAGAGAGTGCCGGGAGCATAATAGATTGATTTATAGAGTCTGTTCAGGCGGTCGCTATCGTCATGCTGAATGATTTCGGAATCATCGATTTCTTCTGATTCTTTGTTGCTTTTACTCATTTGCTCCCTATATTGCTTGCGTAAATCCTCGCTGATAATATTTGTCTCACCCTGTTCAACTTCAGATGCCTTCTTCAGCAATTCTTTTCCATATGAATGTTTCACCTTACCGTATAAAGGCATGATGTCGTTTATGCCGAGTTCCTTATCGCGTGCGTGGCATAAAATTTGGGAGGCTTCAGAACCGAAGTCGAATACAGCATCATAAATATGATGTTTATCTGCCACAACCACATAGACATCACCCTCATATTGGATTTCGTTGATTTTTACGATAAGGTGGATGTGGAAACGAGTGGCTTCGTTGGGAAACTGTTTTAAGCGCAAATAGCAATAATGGTCATTGGTCAGTTCTAATCCGTCTTGACTATAAGCTATGCCGCCTTGCTTGAACGTCGTAAATTCAACGGTGATGGCGTCTTCCTTTCTGCTGATGGCAGAAATATTCAGGATGTAGTCGTTACTGAGAGGACCGTCGTAATCTAACGCCAGTATTTTCTTGTAGAAACGGAGTAGTTCGGTATTGTCCACAACAAAAGTGTCAATAGCAACATTCTTCGTTGGCAAATCAGATGGATGCAATGCGATTATTACATCTCTTTGGTTGATAATAAGGGGTACTTTATACATAATGGTTATTTTTTATTGTTCTAAACTGGGCCATATACTCTTTTTGAATGATATATTGCTGTTCTTCTCTTCTGATACACAGGCGCCTACCATAATATCTATGGCAGTTCCCAGATTACAATCGGTTATGGAAATCAAGAGATCCATGTTGTTTGTAATTTGGAGGCGGATAGCTAAATCCTGATTCATGTTAGGATCAAAATTAGGCTGCTGCGTATATAAGACTGTTGTATAGTTGACAGCTTGATAGAGCGAATCGTTTTCGGTCTTCAAGCTTGGATTATCCTGTTGCATGGCTTTCCATACTATTTCCGGTTTTTTGTCATAAGTGCGTACAATATGTATGGCTCCTCTTTGCGTATTGTTAATCTTGATCGTATTATCATACAAGATGTTCTGTTGGGGCTTTATGGTACTGTTTGGTCCCAAGATTTCTTCAAATACCCAGTCTCCGCCATTATTGTACATGACTCCGTAGCGTGCATATATCTTGTTTCTTACAAACGTTACACCTTCCATGCGTTGGTATTTGATGTTTGCATAATTAAGAGCTCCTTCAGCGACAACGGTCTTGCGCTGGTCTCCGGTTAAGGATATTACGTTATACTTCCTGCCCAATTGTTTACGCCATTTGGTATTAATGTTGCTTATGATTTTGTCTGCAAGCCCGGTCAGCTGACTGGCTCTTCCCGTGAACATAAGGACATCAATGGGCACCCTCTTTTCTTTTGTAAAACCTAATGTGGAGAAGAATGCCTCAAGTAGCAGATGGTTGCAGGCAAAGTTGTATAGTTCTATCTCTTTGCCTTTCCTCCAATGACTGTATTCCAACAATTCGGGATTGGCATATAGAGTGTTCGCCGATTGGGCAAACAGGGGTGTGGGCAGTTCAAACTTCATGTTCTCGTACTGAGATGGCATGGTTTTTATGGTACGTATATAGTCTTTATACTTTTTCCGGTATAGCTCAATGCTTTCCATCTTATCTTCTTCTTTGATGTCCAGTGCCACTAACTGCTGCAGGAATTTTATCTGATCATCGTTTAGTGCCGCATGGTTGTTTTCCAGATATTCATCTATGACGTCAAAGGCGAAAGCGTAGTCCAGTATATTCCCGGCATAATAGCAACCTATATTTCCTATGATGTCTATTTCCGTAGCGGTAACCTTGCAATAGCTGATGTCGAGTGTGCCGGCTCCCATATCGTAAACAAGGATGTGTTCGCCTGCCCCTCTGAACAGAGACTCATGCTCTTTTAAACTTGCAGGCGGCAATAATGTATTCCTATTTGTGTAATAATAGCAAATAGCGGCTTCGCTTTCGCTTAGCACAAGTATGTTTTCGTCATCCCGCAGCCATTCGAATGTCTTTTTGGCTGTATCAATAACTTTTTTCGTGTCCGAAGGGCGATATGTATTAGGTACGGTTACCACCAGTTTGCTGATGGTACGGTTTTCTTGCTTCGTCAAAGGCAAAATATAATTCTTAAACAGGAATTGGTAGGCATTCTGAAAGATATAGTCTATTTTGATTAGGGGAGAACGGTTCAATAAAGGCTTTTCCAAGGCGCCTAATACTGTTTCCTTGCCCTGATCCTTAAACCGGATATGGAAATAGTTCTGATAGTTGATTAGCTTTTCACGGCCTACCATGATTTTCAGGCAGGGCAACAAATTGTTTGAGAGGTTGGCATCTTCCAGCATTGTTTTGGTCGGTGAGAGAAAGTAAGGGCTGTCCAATTCCCATTCTTCCTGTTGGGTATCATGCAGGAACAGGAGGTCGGATGACAATAAAGGGGAATTGACATTGCTCATCAAGTCTTTTTCCTCTGTGAACAGTCCTTTCTCTTCTAGGAAACGCTTCTTCTCTGTGTTCAGTGCCAGTATACTGTCGCCATAATAGGCCACGATTGCAGACGTTCCATAGTCTAGGCAGAGCCAGTTGTCTCCGAAGTCGGGTTGCATCGGAATGGTGAAGACTAATGAAACTTCTTTGGCCTGGATGTCCGTTCCTTCTTGATACTTTAGATGAAGTTCGCATTTTACATTGAACTTCATGCCCAATTCCGGCGGAAACAGAGTACGGTCTATCTGTTCTATTAAATTGGAATTTAACTTTAAGAACAGTTCAATGCATTCTTGTCCATTCAGCTGGTTCTGCTGGCGTAAGATGTCCGACCATGAGCAGTTCGTGGCATCTCCTAAAGAGAACACGTCAGATAAAGAACAGCCTTGCGCTATTTTCAGGAAATCACAATGCTTTATTTCTTCCTGCTTCTGGTTCATCAATGTTACACTGTATGTACATCCTTCGGGAAAGAAGGTGCAAGGCTCGATGTCCGGAGCGTCGGAAGCTATATTCTTTAGTTTTAAGGATGCGAAAGAGATGGATTCATTTACGGCGGAAACCTCGTTGATGGTTGCCAGCCGTGACTTCGCCAACGTTATTTCGCGTTTCAATGCATCAAGTCGTTCTCCCGGTTTTAGTAGTAGCAGGTTTTCAATACCTCCTTTCCATTGCTGGCAGGTGACGTATAGCGCGGGACGCGAATTGTCCGCCTTAACTTGAAATGAGAAGTTACGTGTTTCGGTTCTGGGCGGTATGTCTAACTGATTATAGGAATATTCATACTTTATCTGGATTTCATAAGAATCTTTGTCTACCGGATTGGGAGTTAATACCTGGTCTTCCAGGTTCAATGAGAGTGTTACTCTCACCTTGTCGTTCTTTAGCCCATCCACTTCCAGTTTTTGGCTTTCCAGGTTATAGTGCTGTGTTATGATACCATCACATTGTAAGGAGGTGAATGTCAGTTTGTCCAATGCCAGTTCAGCTCCGTTTCTTTTTAGAGAGCACAGACAGGCTGTTATTTTAATAGTGCCGTCATATTCCAGATTGGTTGGATAAGAGAAATATAAGTACCCGATGTCTTTGATGCTATGGGCATGTACGACATCCAGAGATTTGGACTCTACGTGAGGAGACTTTATCGGCTCCGGGGTACAATAAATGATGGCAGTGTATTCCTTTACTATCTGCTTACGGCCCTCAAGATTAATTTTGATGTCAAAATCAACAGAGACTTTGAGCTTTCCGGCTTCTAATATGTCTGATATAGCTTCCGGATCAAGTGCGACATGGAAAGTAATGTTTGCCTTATCAATGCCTATGGAATACCTTTGTAGGGTAACCTTTAAGAGTGTAGCCCCTTGTCTGATTGCCAGTGAATCGGATGCTACTTCTCCGAGAGCTATGGTGGGGGCTGATAATTGTCTTTGGGGTTTAAATATACTCCACACTTTCTTGCTGCTGATTTCTTCGGGTTCTAGGGCTATTTCTTCTTCGATGAGACGGCCCAGGCCTTTCTGTCCGCAGCTGTGCAGAGAAAAAGGAGATGTCTGAGTATTCAGTTCTAACAAAGTTCTATTAGGCATAATCTTTAAAGTGCTTGGTGAATAATAATACTTTTACTGCGCTCATTGTCCGGTGTTATATCGTCCGAATGGATGGAAAGAGTTCCTCCGTGCCTTGTATCTAAGGCAAACTTTATTTTTATCATTTCCGTTTTCTTCTGGATATACCAGATTCCAGCTCCTTCCAATATATTCTTTCCTTCAATTTCTATCTGGAAATAGGTGGATAATTTTAAGAAATCCTTTGCAGCCTGTTGGGGCATTTCTACGGTGAACATGAACTCCTGGGCTAAAGAAAAAGAAGGTATCTGATGCAGCAGTTGCCTGGATACCCATATTCCATTTTCGTCTTTACAAGGGCCATAAATGTTTATTTGACTTTTGAAGCGGCTGCATCCATCTATCGTATCGTGCATGCCGACGCGTTCGATGAATGCTTCTATCGGGTTTTCTATACCATTGCTTTGGTTGTTTATGGCTTGTTCTATGTATTCTTTAGAATATTTTATTTCGTTCTGTAATGTAAGAAGCTCTTGAAGATATTTCTTTAAAATCGCATGGTCAAACAGAACTATTGATTCTTTGCCTTCGATGAAAGCCCATAAAGTACGCCAATATTCAAAATGGAGCACTTTCTCGAATACTTTCTTCTCACGTTCGGATGCTGGTACCGGCAGTCTTTTCCGGATGTGCGATATAATGGACTGATGGATGTTCTGCACCCATATATCATCCCCTGCATTAGTACTGTTTTTTTTGTACTCCGAATAAACCAGCTCGGGCGTGAACAGGCTGCACAAGTAATTCTTGATTCTATCCTTATTGGCTTCGGGTTCTTGTGTGGAGAAAAGCAGAGTTAGTGCTCTGATTTTCCGGAGAGGGGTATTGTACGTCTCGCAGAATAGAATCATTTGCTGTACTATTCGTGTGATGTTGTCTTCTTGCCTGTAAAACAGACAGGGAGACAACATTGGTGGGACATGCATTACGTGCATATCTCCCGAAGCGGTTTTCATGGCGATTCGCACATTATTATAATCTCTTATGTCTAAACTTAGAAACATACGCTTTAATTCTTTTCATGTACAACGATTGGAGTAGCTATCCATTGACCGTTCTGGATGATGCCGATGGAATAAATGTCTATAATCAGGTCTCCGCCGGCTTTCATCAGTGACCGGTAATTGGGTATAAATCCGTTGATGGTCAGTCTGTCGCTTTCATGATATTTTGTAGCATCATACAGCTCCTTATATAATGTCGGTGTCACTAACTGTATGCCGAATTCGGCCAACAGATTTCTCGCTAACATATTCGCGTGAACAATCTTTTCGGTTTCAACCCCACGTGTTTCAAACCACTCTTTTATGCCGTCAGTCTGCATGTAGGCATCCAATATACTCAGGCGGTTCACCCATCCCAGTGAATTCTGCGCCATCTTGCATAATGCAAATGAAAGGATTTTGAATATCTCTTGCAAACTGATGTCTTGCCATAATTGGGTTCCCAAGACGTTCAATACGTTGGTTTCAGAGGTTTCTTCAATATTATTTTTTAGCTCATCGTTGGTTTCATTGATGAAACTGACAATGACTGCTTCTTTAGCGGTAGCTTTTACTTCTTCCAGTATTTCTGATATGTCTTCCAGTATTTTCTGGTATCTTGCACGATAAATCTCCGTATGCTCATTTTTTATACGTTCGTCCATCTCAAGCATCTTCTCGACTTCCGGAATTAAGCCTTTCAGTTGCTCCTGCGGTGTAGCGACATGTTGTAAATTTTGTGTCCTTTCTTTCGGAAATGCCTTTATGAGGCTGCCAACAGACGTTTCGATGCTTTCTTTATAATCTTTAGCCTTTTCTTTTTGCTCACGGGCTTTCTCGATTGCAGTATCAAGTTGGCGAGGCAGTTTGTCTTTTTGGTATGCCCACTCGGATTCCGTGTATAAGTCTTCTACTTTTCCGGCAATCTCTGACATCTGTTTTTTGATTGCTTCAATTGTTTCGGCTACTGTAGGATAGGGGGTATTTATGATTTCCAGTTTCCCTAAATCATTTAATTTACTTTGTTCTATCCTTGTATCAAGTTCCTTTTCCAAAGAGTTTGTGTTCAGAGCGCCTTTTTCCAGGTCGAATTTGTTCTTGACAATACTTAGCAGCTCTTGGCATTCTTGTTTTTCTTCTTTTACCTTTTGAGCAGCAGGCACGATGCGTTGGATGCACTCGGTCAAGGTCTTTGCGCCTTTCAGTACTTCGTCATTGTCGGTCAACTCCTTCAATAATGCAACCAGTTCATCGTAGTATTGGTTGAAACTCTCTTTGTCTGTTACTTGTATGTCTTTTCTGAGTTTCTTCTGGATGTGTGAAATCAAGTCTTGAGTAGCTTTCTTTTCTTCTTGACCTTTTTTCATAAAGGCTACAGCTTCTTTTATGTTTTCGCCTTTGATACCGGTTTTCTTCAAACTTGTCAGTATTTCTTTTTCGGCGATTTCTTTTTGCTTTTCACATGCTGCAGTTGCATCTTTGGTAGCCTTTTCTTGCTTCTCACATTTGTCTTTCCAAGTCTTTACGTCTACGGTAAGTCTAGCTTTTTCTCCTTTTAAGCTCGTAATGTCTTTTTTGTATTGACTCTCTTTTTGGTTCTGTTTTATTTCCGCTTTCTCGTATTCGCGGATGTCTCCTTGTAATTCATTACACTTTTCAGTGGCGTCAAGTAGCTCTTTCTCAAGTGCCTCCTTTGCATGAAGAAGTGCTTCTTTCTCTTGTTGGAGTTTAATGCTGGTTTGAGTCAGTCTTTCTATCTCTTTCTGAGCCATTTGTTTATCTTCTGATGGAGGCAGTTTGTCCTTTGAAATCTGTTTGCTTAAGTTGGCAATGGCAATAATAAGCACTATGACTATGATAATCAAGACGACTATGATAATCAAAGCACTCAATTCCAAAACTGTAAAATGATCGAATGCGAAGGATTGTTTGTTGATTGGCAGATTTTTTATCGGCAGTTTCACAATCTTGTATTCTTCTCTGTCATAGTTCGTCCCATCCGTACAGGTAAGATATGAAACTTTAATATTCACTTCTTCTATTCCCTTCTCTTTTACTGCATTTTCAAACTTCTCTTTGTCTGCTAAAGCAATCTTGATGGAATAGCTATTCCGTATGAATGGTACGGAATCTGTGTCTGCATTTATCCCGATTTCGCGAAGGGCTTCATTGTCTATTTTGAAATTTTTAATCATACCTGCCTTCATACGTAGTTTGAATTCTATTCCTGTAGAATAGATGCCATTGTAATCCAGACTGTCGGAGCACTCTGACAGTTCAACTTCTGCTTGTGGATTTTTAATGAAATAGACACTTGTATTATCCAATATGATTTGCGTATAAGAGGCATTGGTCATATCTAAGATGACAGGAATATTGTTATTTATTGCTACACTATCCCTTGATGAACCTGGAAATGTTGCAAATTCATTCTGCAGTTTAACCGCTAATGCAGCTTTCGGAGCTTTGCCATTGACAACTTTCAGCGTGCATACCGGACAAAGTTCATCACTTAAGTAAATAAAAGTGTCCTTTTGTAGGCTCCATCCTTCAGGGATATTTTTTGCCTTAACACCTTTCTCGGAATAATGTATTTCAAACTTAACTGGTGTTTCCTGGGGAACAACGTTAGCACAATAGAGGCTTACGCTATAAAATAAAGCAGTAATGATTGATATGAGATTTTTCATCGTTATTCTGTTTTAAAAGGTTTCTTTCTGATTAATGTTGAAAACAACCGGCCATACGCTCTTCTTGTAAGCGGAGTTGTCCAGACTGTCAATGGTGGCAGGTACTTCGGGCAATATATATTGGTTGATGGCGAACTTCACATTGTTATCTTTGGTTATGGACACAGAGATGGTCATATCATGTTTGTTGTCGAACACGTCTAACCCCACGGATTGCATGATGGACAGATATTCTGATTTGTTCCTCCATTCCCTTTCGGTCATCTGCTGTGACATATATGTCTGCACAAAGTGGATTCTGTCGGTGCTGCCCAAGTTTATATGTTCTTTTTCGCCTTCGAAGATAATGTTGTCTTGGGAGGCATCTGCTATTCGTTGGGTGCCTCGCTTCAGAATCTCTTCATACTTCCAAAGTCCCTCTGCATAATATAAAATACCATAAGATGCAAACAGTTTGTCCTCTGCGTTGAACTGTATGATGGAGTCTTTGCGGCTGAATATGGAGGCATAGACCATTGCTCCCTCCACCACTACGGTTTTTAGCTTGTCTTCTTTGACAGGGGCTTCCTTCGAGGAAACCTTGGAGGTTGGGGCAGCGTTGGAGCTTTGTACAGATTCGGCCACCCTGTTGCCTGCCGATTCGGCTTGCCGGGTATTGCCGGGCTGCTTGACTTCGTTTTTGTTAAAGCCTCCCAACAAACTGTTCTCTGCCTTTTGCGGAGTATTGGGATATGAGCTTAAGATAGAAGAGGACTTGCTTCTGTTATTGCCTTCGGCTGTATATATAATGTCGCTATAGTCAGTAGTGTCGTCTTCCTGGTCGGGACCTAATTGAACGATGTTGCAGTTGCTTACTCCCCATTTCTCCAAAGCTTCCTGGAAGCTGTCGCGGATTTCCTTCAAACGTGAACTACGTCCGGAAAAGATTACGGTATCAACCTTGGGGTGCTGGCTGGCATCGTAGCCAAGTCCTTCAAAGAAAATGTCCAATAGTTCAGAGGTGACTTCCTTCTTGAATTGTTTGTATAACCTATTATTGCGTACATCATTAATATCTACTTTCACATTGGTCGTTGTACGTGTGTTTCCTATCTTGACATTGTCGGCATACTCCGGCTGGTTCAGTTTTACTTTTACTACGTTTTTGATATAATTCTTATAGTAGTTTGTCAGGTCGCGTTCAGCACCTAAGACACTTTGGTCTAACTTTACGCAATTCCGCAGAGTATCACTGTTTTTTTCATTCTTGGATACTACTTCTGCCAAGATGTAGTCCAAGTAGTTACCGGCTTTATTGATTCCTATCTTTCCGAGGATTTTTACCGTCGTGTGCGGCGTAGCTCCATTTTCCTGCTTCTTGTGGAAATAGGTAAGGTCCAGCGTACCCGCTCCCATGTCATATACCAGTACAAGTTCTTCTTTCTTCAACTGTTCCTTTTGCCGGGCATTCATCTGGTGGTTCAGTGCATGCCAGTTGTGCAGATAGTAGCAGGCAACTGCGTCCGACTCGCTGACAAAGCGGATGTATTCCTCATAGATGTCAGGAAAGTTGTCTTTTACTATAGAGTTTAAGATGCTCTTATGCTTGGGAGTATACGTATTGGGAATTGTGAGTACAATTTTGTTTATAGCCTCTTTGGGCATGGCAGGCTTAATGAAGTAATTGAATAATATACGGTAAACTTCGGAAAACAACCTGTCAATCTTGCCTAACTCAGAGCAAGACTTTATTTTCACCTCATCTCTATCTTCATCCTCTTCAAATATGGCTACAGCCGTCTGCTGCCCTTGTGCATTGAGATATTTGTAGTCTTTGTAAGAATAGAGATTGGGCAGTTCGGAATAGCCCACCAGAGATTTCAGACATGGGAGCAACTGGGTATAGTTACGTATCTGTAATTTTGATGTGGGCGACAGGCATATTGCCAATTTACTATATGGTTTGGTGGTATCTGTTGCACCGAAGGAACCACCTTGCTGCAATATGATGTCCGACGAGATGAAAGGCAGCCCGTTTTCAAGGATGTCCTGCGAATAAGAAGAATCATTGTACCCGCCCCCTTCGAATACTCTTCTTTTTTGCTTGTTCAGGTTTAGGATGTTTGTTCCATAACAGGCGGCAATTGCCGATGTACCATAGTCTATGCACAACCATTTGTCTTGCGGGCGTATGTTGATGGTATGGATGAATCTGTATACGATTTCCTGCGTTGTATTCCGGTTGTCAGGGTTGCCATCCGGGTCTTCGTAGTACGAAATGCGCACATTGATGTCCACTGTGAAGCTGCGTTTGGTTTTATCTCTTGTCTCAATCCGGCCAATCCGTTCCGGATGAAATCGCATCTCGTAGTCAACATAGGAGTTGGGAGCATTGTACAGATTCAGCACGGATGACGATGTGTCTCCGTTGCTGTTTCTTATGGTGAAACAGTTCTCTGTTTCATAACCGTCCCGCATCTCAATCTTCGGGCAATTTTCATGCAAGATTACCCTTGTCTCAAAACTGCTGATGACTATTTTGGCATCTTGACCGTTGACGTTGGAAATGGCATTGTTCTGTAGGCGCAGGATAGAGACGGGTGCCGCATTCAATCCCGGTTGGTAATTGATGGGACGCAACGAAATGTCATATTCGGACACCAGGGGAAGTGGCGAGAATGCATCTGTGGTTCCATCACGGAAAAAGCATCTTAATTCAGAATGGACTTTATCTTTGATGATGAAAAACTCCTTGTCTATTGTGGCAGTGTTTTTCTCTTCCTCCAATTTCAGATAGGAAGGCACATAGTGAAATGTGGCTTTTATGCGAAATGTGGCTTTTTCTGCGGCAGGATTACCCAGACGGTTGGTGTCCAGGAACAAGCCGTATTGAAACTCTCTTCCCGATTCCAATCCCTGAATATCAGTATCCTGGACATAGTCATTGGTACTTTGCCGGCATAGATAGACATCTTGGGTAGCTCCTTCTTCTCCTTCCAAGTAGATGCTCAAGATGCCGTGCAGTCCGGGTGTCGCCTTAAAGGCATTGGGATTCGATACGGTGATATGCCCGATAGCTACAAAGCCATTTAGCGAAGGACGGTAGTTGTACCCATCCTCAAATTCCTTGTTGAGTTGTATCTCCACTTCCGGTTTCTTGTAGTGGTTTCTGAAGGCGACATTGAAGATATAGTCTTTGTGCAGCACATATTTCTCCTTTTTGTTTTTTTGTCCTTCTACCACCCACCTATATCCTACCTGGTATCGTTTTTGTTTTACCAGCGCTTCTCTCCACTCGTCGGCATTCAGGTTCATTTCCTTGGAAAGCATAACAACCTCCATATCCGTTGTTCCTTTGATGTTGTGTGTGGAGGTGCCTTTATGGATGGCACCGTTATGCTTGATGTAGAGGCATTGCTGTCCATTTTCAATGGAAATGCCCTCTGTGCACGTCGCGTCTTCCAGGCGGACATCGATGTCGGAATTAATCTGCTTGCGTATCCGGGTGGGGATAAAGCCTAACAGCTTGATATAATCAGGGTCTATCTGAAGGATATGTTTGGCTACAGATATCTCCTCTTGATAGGCAAGATCAATGAAGACATCGTTTGTTATTGTTTGTTCATTGTCTGTTATCTTTATGCGTCCCATGATTATTACGTTTTTAGGTTGATAAAATGAATCATTTAAGGTGAATATGCTTTTCGTCGAAGAAGCGTTGATTGTACTGCTTGCTGATGTTTACAACGGCTATGCAAAAGAATATGATGCACAGGAGGGCCACTCCGATGCATCGCCATATCAACGCTGCTTTCTCCTGGTCGTCATCGCAAAAGAACCAGAGGAAAGGCATAGCCTTGAATACGGATGCCGTTTCTTCAAATTCTATCTTTAACTGTCGCACTAAGCCGCGCGAGGCATGCGTTTCGTCACCGTATGCACTCATCACCATAGAGTCGTAAAACCCGTCTTTAATATTTACCCACGACTGCAACTGTAGGGATGTGTTTACCGGTATGGTAGATTCTTTGATATGGAAGAAAGCTTTTCCGTCCGGCATTAATGTGACGGAATCCACCGCTCCCTTTTCATTTTGCAGGGTGACGACTGTCTTCCGTACTTTATAATTAGGATGGTTTCTGTCCTGACATTCAAATTCAATCTCGTATCCACCTTTAGCCACCCGTTTGGCCTTGACTGCCGAAGGATATTCCAGGGCCGTCTCTATGGTGAAATAGCGTTGTAGCGGAAGGATTTCGAAGACAATGGCGGATAAGAGCTTTCCCCGTTCGGTGCAGTCATACTTTTGGATGTACTTGAATTGATAGTTCTCTTGGATATTGGAACAAAGTTCCATTATGGAATTTACATCCAGCTTTTTTGTTTTGTCTTGGCATGCGTTTACGTCTTTTACTTCCTTATCGCTATTATTGCCGTTATAGTGGTCGTCCGTCACCATGACTAAGAAGGTGCGGTTGTTGAGGGCTGTTGCCTCGTCGCTGCCTAATGCTAATAAGGAATAAGGGCGGCTTAATGAAAGCATGGAAAACGAATCGCTCTTTTTTATCCCTTGGGTGGCAAGATAGTTCCACTGCGTATGCAGAATTGCGTTCCGCATTTCATCCTTATCGGGCGTGCTGTATTTCAGTTGCTTGCCGTTTGGGGTGGACAGAACCGTTACAAATTTGTCCATATCCTCTGCTGCTCCCAAGCTGAAACTGATGGCGCTGAAAAGGTCTCCGTCTCTGAAGTACGGTGGAATTTGGGAATCTCCATCCAGCAATATACGGTTTAATTGTCTCAGTATCTTGGGATTTTGGGCTGCAGGTACATTTAGGGATGAGTTTATATTGTAGCCTGCATTGTCGAACGCCAATATCACATGGTGCCTTATCTTGGAGTCAAGCTGTGCAAATAAGAGGCAGGGTAATAGAAATACCCATAGCATGAGAATGTTTTTTATGTATTTCATCGTTTTTAGATATAATAATGGCTGTAAGCTATGCCCACCGTCCTGGATATATATTACTAAGCCAAAGGAAATATAAAGAATGTTATTCGCAAAAATAGGTAAAATGTTTACTTAAAACAAGGAAAAGTTATTCTTTTTGAAGAATAATTTAATGATTAGTAGTCTGAAAACGTAGTGCGTTATGTGTACTATCGGTGATTATTCAACAATGATAAATCGATGGACAAATCAATAGTCTTGAAATGTGTCTTGTTGCTTCTTTCTCGAAATATTTTGTTTTTTTTCTGCAACCAAAGTTCATCCTTTTGCGTCTAATAAGAAAAAAGAAGAGCTATGAAACTAAATTTTTCCATGGATGAAATCCGTATTAAAGTAGAAGAGTATATAAAGAAAGGTGGCCGTGCTACCGGTCGTCCCTTACTGGCAGTCTATTATGTGATGACTGCTGATACGACTCCCGAAAGTGAACGAACCAATATCATGATTGCTTTGGTAGCGATTGTGTTCCCTACAAGCATAGAAGATATTCTGGCATCTGAAACGCTACCGCTTCTTCGATATCGGTACCGACCATTATTACTATGATG
>OGYM01000796.1_pt1 | contig 24090 bp, 19 predicted proteins | sample 1576491 | NCBI WGS metagenome assembly OGYM01 (sample SAMEA3541515, study PRJEB24748) | human gut metagenome | biome: human gut; feature: human-associated habitat; material: faeces | place: China | collected 2012 | reverse complement strand
GTTTGTAGAAATAGACGATGTTTTCGACTTTTCAGATACAACCTAAGGATTTCTTAGCCGTGCTGGCGTAGCTCAATTGGCAGAGCAGCTGATTTGTAATCAGCAGGTTGCAGGTTCGATTCCTGTCGCCAGCTCCAGACGAGTGTGTACTTACATTGTAAAGTATGGTTGTAAAGGATAGAATAATCGCGTAGAATCAACAAAGCTACAGATTGTTCCATAGTTTACAGATAATCCTTTACAGATTTTGTACACGCCGAAAATGAAAGACCTCACGCTGTATATTTATTCAGCGTGGGGTCTTTTGTTTTAGACTAAAAAACCATTGGCTCATGCCTTAATGAACGTTGAATTTATAGTCGGATGAGTTTGTCCTCGGTGAGTTTCTGATAAGCACCAAGGAGCTTTTGATGGCTTTCATTAAGTTCTTTATATTCTTGCTTTATATGCTGATTTTCGTTTGCTAGACGACGTGAACGGTTTTGAGCTTTTTTGAGAGCCTCTTTTAGAATTTCCTGCTCTCGCAAAAGTTCCTCAATGCTTTTTGTGTCACTTCTGTTTTGCTTAGGAGCAAATTCCGGAAATTTTTTCAAATGCTCGCTAATTGCTGGATTGTTCAACGTAACGCGGCTTACACCACTTTCTCTACTAAGCGAAGACCTATTAACGGTTTGATGCGTGTCTATGAGGTAGTTGTACGCATCATCTATTCGTCTTAATGTTTCTTGACGCATACTTTCTTGGTACGCTTTGATTCCGGAACGAGTATCTTTAGTTTCATTATTCATACTGAATAGTCTCCTTTTACTTCATGAAAGATTGCTTTCTATTCTAGCAAGACATTTTTTGTATAGACGAATCATTTCCTCATTGTGCGTAAGAACTTTACTGTCCCCATGCCTCTTAATTATTTGTTGGTTTCGTTTTGATAGTAAATCAATCGCGGCTGAGAAAAAATCTCTGCATGCAGGGTCTGGGGAGAATGATTCGCAAGCGATACATTTTTCGAATTGTGGTTTGCAATTATCATTACGACATATACCGTATCCGGGAATGATTCTTGTATTCGGTTCGTCAAGAAGACGACTATACTTGAATGACGGAACCTGTAGGCATGTTACTTTTTTCTGTTCCCCAAATAGTGGTATCTGCTTTGTAATGTCGGCAAGATGTTTAGCCTCGTCTTTTTTGGCTGGATAGCCATATCCCAAGGTTTGGTCCAGTGAGGAGTGATTACATTCTACCATTGTTTCTGTTGCAGAGATTATATTTCCCTGTAAACGTTCACACACATTTATGTGGCGTAGGTCGTGAGAGGTGATTTTAGTGGCATTACCATCAGAATCAACAATGTTGTTAGAGGTGCAGAGTTTAGATAGATAATCATTAAAGTCGTTTGTAGTGATAATGCGTGGAAGTTTTGGGTGTACAAACAGATATCCTTGGTATTGTGGCTTTAGATGTTCTTGCATTGATAATGCATAGTCATGTTGTTGCATCAGTAATTTATAGTAGATGCTTTCGCACACTCCATTTGCAAGAAAGCTGTATTGGTGGAATACTGGAACATGATATGCAGTTTCCTTAGCAGTTGGAACCGAAATGGTAAATACATTTTCCTCTGGATATGAGATGCAATCAAGTGACATTGCAATGACCTCGGATATCCGGTGCGTTCGCAAACGGAGTGTAAAGTACATTACCCGATACCCAAGAGGAATATCGTTGCACAGATTAAAGAACAGACGGTCTACTTGTTTGATGACTTGATTTTCCGGCGCACGTTTTGGAGAATATGAATTTTTCCAACGGAGGCCAAGGGGCAAAGTTGATGGAATAATTAGTACCCCAAGAGCCTCTCCTGTTTCGGCAAGAACTTGCAAAGTTTGAAGATAACGGTTACGATGCCAAACCTCAAATTGGATTGTTTTTAAGTATTTATAGAAACTAAAAAAGAATGCCTGATTGAGCTGAGCAATCGAAAGATTTTTGCTTTCAAAGTAGTCAAAAACAAAACATGCATCGTGAATTCTGCCTGAACAGGTCGAAAGTGTAGCACCTGCGGAAAGCATATTAAGAATCGAAGCTTTTAAGATTTCAACTTCCAACTTCGGATACTGATTTGGAAAATATAATGTTCCGCTCTTGCTTGAAGAAGCCAAGAAAATGTTCCAAGTGTTACCATCAAATGAATTGCTTGAATATAATGTAAGAAGCCTCTCGTAAGATTTCTTTGCAGCATCTGGAATTCCAATTGGAATTTTAAATTCGCCAATTACTTGTAGTGCAGCAGAACTCATATAGCTACACCTCCCTTTTGGACAATCCGTTCAGGACAGGTTCTACAATCTTTCCCTTTACAGATCCGCTTCTTTATTGTTGTGTAAGCAAATTCAGAGGACTGAATCAGATATGAAAGTAGAATTTTTACATCGGAGGAAGTCAAGGATACGATGGATTCAATATAAATATCTAAGTCATTGAACATAATCGAAAAAAGCTGCCGAAAAATTCCACTGACAAGGGATGCTTTTTCTATGTTTAAATTTTTGCTTCCGAATTTAGCATAGTTTAAACAAAATTCCTTACACTCTTTTCGCAGTTGGAAGCCTCCGATAAAGACGAGCTCTGTGGAATAAAGAGTATTTGCATTTCGAAAATAAAGAGTATACGTGCCCTTGTCTGAAAGCATTTCTTGTTCATTTCCTGCTATCAACTGCTCCTCATAATAAGGAACACGGTCTTCGAGTTGCTCCAATAATGCATAGAAAAACTTTCTCGCGTTTCCCTGATATGGAACGGTTTTTATATAATTTTTAAGAAGCAAAAACGGATATACTCGTTGACGTGTGTGAACCATTCGTTCAGCAATTCTTGTGAAAAAGCATATGGCAAGTTTGGGATAACAAATTCGAATGATATCAAGCGTATTCAGATAACCGACCTCTTCAAATATAGCAAGAACAGTAGTCCTATCTTCCGATGCTAATGCTTCTTGTAAATTTTCAATTACCGATAATACATTTGTGGCTTCGGCTAAATGAGTTTTGCCTCTAAGACAAATATCCAAGGGCTCATCATTTAATGTGTAAGAAATCACGTTTCCGATAGATGAAGTATATTTTACGCAAAATTGGCTACTCGATGCGTACTTGGACCGCTTCAGCTTTAATGGCCCGTAAAATTGAAAATGTATATCTTTGTAGATTTTTGAAATTTCGGAAACAATAGAAAGACGGCGATATTTCTTCTCAGGGCAGGAGCCAAACACTTTCGTGAATGTTTCTGCAAACGGCGTATCGCACTGCTTCATTATTTCCGCACAATGGTACTGAAACAATTCCGACGTACTTTCGTAATATATTGAATCAAGAAGTATAAGTAAATTAAAGGTGTTGGTTCTTGATTGAACATCGCTAAACGTATGCCGCCAAATGAATACATCCTCAATATCCTTAAGCACGGAATTCAAATTATCAGCATTTCCAAAATCAACCCGGCATAAACGCTTCCCAAGGTGGATAACATTTCCGTCAATAGAGACAGCCCAATAGAATCCACTGGTATCGATAATTTCTATCGCTCTGCTCATACACGCTCCACCTCCGTACTAATTAGATTTCCATTTTTCTCAACGATTGAATCAAAATCAGAATATAGCTCTTTTATCAGCGGAGATATTTCGTGGATACGATTGATAAGGTCGTAGTGCTTCAACGAATCGAGCGATTTCCAGTCCATCAGATTACAGAAATCAACATCACTAAAGGTCGGAATTCCGTTTCGTCTGCAATCAAGTTGATATGTCCGAAGGGCTGCTGCAAAGGTACTCCGACCTGCATGGGTATGAAGCGCTTCAATATTCCAACCATATTTCTTGTTTACCTCAACTCTTGCAGATTCGAGTGCTGCGCGATACGCTTGGTATGTTACAGGCTTTCCATTTCGTCCAATGAAGAAGGCGTTACTATTCGTTTTGATATTTCCACGTACATCGATTAAATACTGCCGCATATCTTCAATTAAAGTTGCAGGAATATAAGACGTGTGGATTTTTCCTGTTTTGCTTTTTGTAGGCGTTACTGTACCGTTATAAAGGTCTACGGAATCCATCGTAAACGACAACACTCCTCCAACACGATGTCCTACATAGACAGTGTCGAGAAATATGCAGCGGTAGACCAACGGAAGTGCGTCTGCAATAGCATTGATTTGCTCGGCACTGTACCATTTTACATAGGTGGATTTTGGCGTATCTTTTTGGTTGGGTCTAAACATATAGCTTAGATAAGGAATCATTGTAAGATGCTCTTTTGCATCTAATACATGAGCCTTTTTATGACCCTTTGTTGGTGCAAGCATCATTAACTGTGAGCGAGTATAAAGGCTCTCGTCCATCTTGTAACCTCTAAGCGAGAGGTTATCGTACAACTTAGACAAAACTTCAATATAGTCTTGAATAGCAGAGTAACTACAAGGCGCTCCTTTTCCTGCATATGGGAGGCTATCAATATAAAGTTCCTGTAAAAAATCCTGAATGTCTGACATCTTGACATCCATGACTTCTAAACCATGTTCGTCAAGATAATTCAAATAGATGCACAAGTAGTAGACAGAAGTTGTTAAAGGCTTTTCTTTGCTTATTTGCAATAAAACTAAATGACGGTTTATTTCAGTACAGGGAATGTCATCATCAACAATCAAGTTCATAGGTTGCCAAGAATCATTGTTAGTTCCATGTGAATATAGAGCTTTTTTCACTTTGAATCGCATTCGCTATTACGCTCCTTTTTACTCCGACCTCCGCGATTCCGAAGAATATAGTCACGAAGGCTATCTTTAGATATCCAGTACCGTGTGCCAATTTTATAGTAAGTCAGTTCTTGGTATTCAAGGCAGAGCTTGTATACCATTGCTTTCGTACAGTGCAGAATTTTGGCAACATCGGCTGCTTTCAATTCAGTGGGCTGCATATCGTAGGTTTTCAAAAATTCGGTCATGATTTAAGTCTCCTTTCAAATTTAAAACGGGTTTCAGTTGAATCCATTTATATTGTAGCTCAATATTGTAATCTATAATAGGGCAAACATAGGGATAACATTTTGCTTTTTGCAAAAAATATAGGGTAAACATAGGGATAACATTTAGATTTTTGAGCTTTTCCTATTAAAATTCATTGCACAAACCACCAACATAAAATATAATTGTGATAGATAAGATGGCTGACTGATAAGGGTGTGTTGCAATGGGATTGTACTATTCGACAGATTTTGTCCTGCGTTGGTATAAAGCAGATGATTCTCTGCTGGAGCAGGACCACGGACGGACACAATATACCGTTATAGACACTGATAAACTGGTAGCTTTACGCGAACAGGACACCTCATCTGCGTCTATCAGAACATGGCTTGAAACTAACGGTGTTCCTCCAGATGGGCACCGCCCTCCCTATGATGGAACTATGCCGGATGAACTTCTATCCGGCATGGAAGTTGGTATAACTAATGCACGAGCTGTATCCAGAGCCTATGCCGTTCTGGATGATGATTCCGTTATGGAATCCGGTACATTTTTAGCTTTAAGTGAACTTCGCAAACTGTTTGTGCCGCAGGAAACGAGAGAACAGCATACGCAACGGATACTTGATATAGAAAGCAGGATGCCAAGGTTCTTTGCTGAAAAATATAAGTACACAGATGAATGCCTACGAATGCTTATGGGCCGTGCGCCGTTGCAAAGTAATTATTTAGCAACCGGGTATCTTCTCTCCTGCATATGGGCTGATATTGAAGAAGGCATTCCGGATGAGTTGGTAAAGAAATTAGAATATACCAGCCGCGAATATAAGAGTGAAAATCGCAAACGAAAAGGAGATACTATATCAGTAAATATTCCGTGGTATGTAAATCCTGCCGCGAAAGAGTATATTGCTAAGCAATTTACTTCCCTAGCGGAAGGAATCATAGACAGTCTAAAATACTATCGCAGGAAAGGGCTGGATGGCGCTCCCGGAATCGATACATATCCCGGTGCATGGAAAACGGCTATTTCCAAATACGAATCCATAACCGAAGGCCCTCGTTGGAGAACCGCAGAGGATGTACTTTCCGATATAACACGCAATCCAAATAAGTACATACGTCTTGCTGTGGATGACTATGTAAATATAAAACTTCGCGATTTAACGTACAACTATGATAGTGAAAAGAAAAAGCGGCAGTTAGTATCTCCGACTATCAATACACTTTTATATGCGGCAATTGTCAATGAGCAGGTCGGTCATGTACAATACCGCAAATGCTTGCTCTGTGACAACTATTTCCAGTTGAGCAACCACAAAACACGGATGTATTGTGATGTACATATGGGGCCGTCAGCAAAATACTATCGCAAACGAATGGAAGAACTCCGAAAAAAGCAGCAAGAGGCCACAGATGAGGCGTACCCTAAAGAAAGTGAATAAAAGGGACAGAATATGCTGATTGAATTTACTGTAGAAAACTATCGCTCGTTTCGAGACGAGGCAGTTCTTTCTATGGAGGCAACTGGGTCAAATCAATTTATGAGTGTTCCTATTCCTTTTGGCGGGCTGCAAATTCTTCCAAGCGTTGCCATTTACGGAAAGAACGGCGGAGGTAAAAGCAATATAATCAGAGCTTTTTGGCTTGCTGTTCAATTTATCAGAACTGCACAGCGGACCCAACATGAAGAAGCCACAATACCAGTGACTCCGTTCGCTCTAAATGATTATTCGGCATCTGAACCGACAAAATTTTCATTCGTGTATACCTTGAATGGCATCAAATACTGGTATTCTTTCTCTGCTACAAAAGAGAAAGTGTATTCTGAGTCCTTGTATCATGCCCCAAAAGGACAGAAAGCGCTTGTTTTTTCCAGAGATGGACAAAAAATTTCCTTCAAAGAAGCAAAAGCACGCAGAAAGCTGATAAGCCAAATAGTTGCTGATAATCAGTTGTTCTTTTCTGTTGCCTGCACCATGAATGATGCGGATTGCGCTAAGGCTATGGCATGGTTCCGAGAAATGATTTATTTCTCCAGAGATTATTCGGATATCCCACGGCAGTTACTCGAATGTCCCAATAACGCTAATATGCTGAGAGCGATTTCTGATTATGCAAAAGCAGTAGACGTTGGTATCGAGGATATGAAATTTGAAATCAGCGGCAAAGAAATCAACGATGATTTATTGGAAAATGCATCAGATGAAATCAAGGCAGCACTCGTACAGTTCATACATCAGCTTTCGGAAGAATCAAGTGATTCAGAAGCTCATCTAAGGATGGGACAAGTTACAGCGACTTCTCTACATCAGGGCAAAGATAAAAATGGAAGGCTCCAGATGTATTCAATAGCATTGGCAGATGAATCCGATGGAACGAGAAAATTGATGGCGCTTGCTCCTGCAATCGAGTCCGCCTTGGCAAAAGGAGGTCTTTTGTTGGTAGATGATATAGAACTACATCCTGCCTTAACTGAATTTATAATTTCTAAATTTCAGAATAAAAAGACGAATTCGAACGGAGCTCAGATTGTTTTCACAACGCATAACACAGAATTGTTGAGTATGGAATTGCTCCGCAAGGACCAGTTCTATTTCGTGGATAAAAATAATGAGGATGGCGCATCAGAACTGTACAGCATTAGTGATTCATCGACCCGAACAACAGAAAATATCCGTAAAGAATATCTTCTTGGTAAATATGGGGCAACTCCCAGTATAGAAATTGATGAAATTGTGTAATTAACCGCAATACTTTACAGTGTTGTTGGTTATGGAACTTTAGATACCAAAGTGAATACAAATAAAAGCGGCTCTCCTTGCGAGGGCAGCTTTTATATTTTGCTTCCACAAATTCAAGCCGCTATTTTTGTACATATAGCCATTTGCTTATTTCCGCAATAAATGCTAATATAGTATTTACTTACACAAAAACACTTATGACAAGGGAGTAAGTAAATGACTATAAAAATACAAACACCGCAGAACAACAGAACATACACTACTTAGGCCGCTCCGCAAGGGGCGGCTGTTTTTTTGTAAAAGAGAGATTTCTACATACCCAAAAGCGGAAAAAATCATTATCAAAAGGATGGGAAATCATCATGGATGATATAAGAGACAAACTGTTGGCTGATACAGATGAAATAAAAGGCTAAACACTATTTTGATTTAAGACTTCATCAAGTCATTTAATAAGAAGGGAAAAATATTATGTCGGACCTTTATAGAGGTGTGTTTGAAGAAAGCTTTCAAGAGGGGCTTCGCATAGGAATGATACAAGTATTGTTTTGGGCAGTGAAAGAAGGACATATTACTGTTGAAGAAGCCGCTGAAGAAAGCGAAATGACCGTTAGGAAATTTAAGGAAATCTTGGAAAATCCTCCAGCGTGGGTCACACAAGACCGCTGATATTGACAAATTTCAAGCCGTTCTTCGAACATGAAGAACGGCTTTTTTGTGCAATAACGATAGTTCTCAGCAAAAACTTTGTCTATTGTTCTAATACCCAAAACGCTCAAAGTCCAATTTATGGGTATTGTAAAATGGTAGAATGGTATTAGGAAAACAAAAAGCCCTATTTTTGATATAAAAATCTCTTTTGGCGGAGGGAATCAATGGAGCAGCAAAGAAAATGCCGTAACCGTTATGTCGATATTGGTCCGCTGCGGGAATATGATGTGAATGTCATCAAGAACGCTCTTGCTATGTATGCAGATTGTGCTGAATCTGCCATCGAAAATGCAGTTGGGATTGAGCGTATGAATATTGCGACTGAAAGACTGGCGGCATTGGATATGGTAGGTAAGTTGAGTAAACCGTTACCGGATTACGAATGAAGGAGGAAAATACTATGGCAAATGATTATGGTTACTTTGGTTCTGGCAGTACAGGTTATGCTCATTATAAGCAAGCCTTTGACCGTAACTTTGGTGGTTCTAGTGGCGGCGGTGGAGGACACAGACCTCCGCAGCGGAATAATGGTAATAACAATGGTGGTGGTGATAATTCTGGTTGTGGAATTCTGTTGCTAATTGCAGTTGTTGTAGCAGTTGCATGGATTATACTGCTTAGTATGTGACAATGGAGAAATCAAGTATGGATAATCAGCAGAAATACTTATCAGGTGAAAAGGATGCTACGCTTTTCTTTGACACATTCTTTTCTATGTGTCACAAATTCAAAATTGACTACGCGAAAGCAGACCCAAAAGAAAAGGCATTCATTGATGAAATGACGCGGTACAACTATGAATTGCAAAAGGCCAAAAGAGACGGTCTTAGTACCGAAAAAATCAAGAAGCCATTTCCAATAGGAAACACTGCGGAGAGTCCAACAGAATTTTATACTGAACAGAAGAGTTTTCTTTAAAAATAGTAGCTGTTGTGGTACAATATGTCTAATATATTCTCCTCTATTGGATGAAAAATTGAGTGAAAATCCTAATTTTATTACATGATAGCCCTTACTGCACATTAAAGGGGTATGCAATATGGCAAGTCTTAATCATGTCAGTATCAGAGATAAGGAATATGGCTGGGTACATATAACACCTGAAGATGCCAGTCGTTTATTCCCCAATACAACAGTTTCCTCGAATGACCGTGTTTTTATATGTGAGTTGTGTGGGCAATATGTCACTTTTACAGGCAGCGGTTTTAATACACGTCATTTTCGGCATAGTCGCGGTGAAGAAAGTAAAGATTGTGATGAGCGTGTAGAGCAGTATAATCATTATCCGACAATTCAATATGGTCGGTTTGATTTTCCCCTTAAACTCTCACTGGATAGAGGAACATTTTCTCTTTCTATCGGAATTCCTCAAGGTGCTTTTCAAGGGAATGATTTTTCTGTATCAATAAAAGGCACGGCTTCCCATTTTTTCAATATGAAGGAGCGCAAGCAAGAGGCTGGCATTACTTGGTTGCCCTTACAGCAAGATATTTCAATACAATATCATATTGAGACTCGTAATAAGGTTCTATTGAATTGGCCCGACTATATCCCCGGTATCAATCCGATGGGAACGATGTTTGATAGTCGAGGAAATAAAGTTCTCCATTCAGAAGATGAAGTCACTGTTGGGAATGACTATTATCTAATTACAAACCGCTACATCTGTGAGTATTTCCGAGATGTAACCATAACAGAGTTAATGCACCGCTCCATTATGAATTCTGTATGGAGAATCTATAAAGTTCGTGCTGTATCATTTAGTCCAGACTCTGCGAGATTTTTCATCCTATATAAGCTTCATCTCGTAAAGAAGCCAACAGATTTGCACATCATTTGGCCCATGACTGTTGAAGAAGGCTCAACTGCATATCATAACGCTGATAATCTTTATATTGCGCACAATGGCGAGGGTCAAATTTCACTGCAACTGATGCCATATTCCGCACAATCCACGCAAAAAGAGATGGGCGGCTACTTCCAAGTGCAATCCAACGGATTCCAGCAAATGGTTGCATTTAAATGGCATAACGGTCAACGAAATTGCAGCAATCACCTGATGGTATGGAAAAAGCCTTTCGCAAGAACAGCAATCATTCCCGATGTTGCTATATTTGATAAAAATGAAGAACTACTGCAAGAAGAAATCTACAACGAACTTCCACCGCGTAATCAGATAACGATTTTTGCTCGCTATGATGGCATATTGACCCTTAAAGTCAAAGACAAAATCAAACTTGTCCACCAGATTAAGGGTGGAGAGCGTTTTTCATTGGATGTAGCAATGGGTAACTCCATCGTCATTACGCAAGGATGCGACATTATTCGCCGGATTTCATTTCAAAAGAAGGATGATGAATTTGACGACTTTACTTTGCAGTTATCAAAAGCATTGAAAACACCTGTAAGCAAGTATGTTTCTGTCCCACATAGATTTGGAAAGTGCATAGATAAGCTCCCCAACAATCCTTGTATCAAAGAAAAAATTGCATTTTATATCCGGCAAGGAAAAATTCCTGAAAACATCTATATTCTAATTATCAAACAACTCCGATGCGGAAAATAAAGGAGCAATACTTATGGATGATGTTAATAAAAGCAGTTCTTATTATGAAGCTGTTTCTTTATGCTATTTTAATGGAAACGATAGTGGTTGGAGTTGGACTCGCGTGGCTGATATAGAAAACGGAGAGCTTACTACATTTTTGTATAATCCTGATGAGCCCTACTTCTACAAAAACAGAAACTCTATAATCGACAAAACAGGAAAGACTCACACAAAGGGTGATTTAGCGGTTTTTGCTTGGTCGGATAGTCCTAATGCAAGTGGTTCAGAAAAACCGTTCAACGATGCTACTGAATTAAAAGACTTTCCTGTTCATGTTTTTAAACTTAATGCAAAAAACACTATGCAGGTTATCGACAATCTTCGGAATGGCGTTCCCTACGGGAGTGTATCTCACAATGTAATGTACACTTTCTGTGAGTCAGATGAGGGCTTACAAGGTGTTTTGTGTTCAGCCGGAAGTATGGAAGAACGAAACCAACAGTATTTTCTCAAAGACAGTGTTTCTAAACTTCCATACTATTTGCTTAAACCCTCAGATATGCTTTGCATTTATGAATTGAAGAGTCTTTTTGGGAACGGAAAATATATTTTCTTAAAAGCCCTTGTACCAGAGGCTCCTATTTCTTATATCCCAACGAGAGAAATTAGTGCCATTGTTAAAGATGTCATCCTTAACAATAGGCTTCTAACATGGAATTCTTTTCGTGACTTCACCTCGAACGCAGACGGAAGTCACAAGTATACACAAAAAGAATTGCGCGTTTTCAAAAAATGCCTTGGTCAAGTGCAGTGTAAAACTGTTCAAGAAGAACTTGCAGCAGAACTAGGCTGTAATGTCAGCGATGCTGATACTTACATTGAAAACTTTATAGAAAATGCAAATTCTTATTTTGATGGAGATGAGGTCGATACTCAACTACTTTCCCGCTTGGTTATGGCAAACGATGAACTAAGGGAAAAATATATCGCTCTAGTTGAGGAAAAGTGGCAAACAGAGTCCGAAGAGAAAATCAATATCGCAGCACAAAAGGTGGAAGCGTTAGAAGCACAGTGCAAAGAAAAAGCGAGTACTCTCGAAACGCTAAACTCTGACATCGAGAGAAATCGCAGTATTCTCCAAGAGTTACAAAATGAAGTTTCGCGTAACACCACATTAGCGCAAGAAAGTTATTCTATTGTCCAAGAGAAAATAGCCACAGCAAAAAACGATGTTTCTCATTTCCTTGCAGATATGGCCTGTTATTTGCCGAATACCTCGGTTTCAGCAAATAGCACGGAGCCTACAAGCGGCGATTATGTTGGTGGAACTGCATTGGAATCCGACAAAGTAGAAACTTTTGATAATTGGGAATCTCTTGTTGATGAATTGCGCAGTAATCTTGGCTATGTAGGCGTTGCGCAAGAGTATGAAAACAGTCTTGCGGCGTTTCTTTATGCAACTCACCGTGTCCGAATGCCCCTGCTTTTAGCCGGATATAATTGCGAAGAAATCGGGCAAGCCCTTTCTGTATCGTTTTTTGGAAAACATGCTGATATCCTGACTTGTTCCGGTGACTGCAATCTCTCGTTAATTCGCGATGCTTTTAGTGGTGAGGGAATTCTCCTTATCCGTAATCCATTCTGTGGTGATTGGCTTAATGCATTTCTTCAAGAAACAAAAACAAGCCATAAGCAGATTATCTTCTGTCACCCATACACAGAAGACCTTGCCATTGAACCCCAGAGCTTATTTAATTATATGCTCCCTGTTTTCACTGACCATATAACCGACAGAGCTCCTGTTATGGAAGACATGTTTGGCGCAAGGCTTAAACAGGGTGAGGATGATTTCGAACCTGCCTTCGGGAGAATTGTAAACAATAATATTTTCTCAGAACTGGGCATTAGCAAAATTCTTCAAAATAAAATGCAATCGCTATTTGCAAGTACGCAATCTATCACCAAAGTTAAAGAAGACTCTTTAATTTACAGGTGTATCTTGACTTCTTATGCGGCCTCTGCTGAAAAAGGTGAACAATTTTGCCGTGCTATAAAGGGGCGTACAGACCTTCCACAGGATATAAAGAAATTCATATTCCGCTACTTCAATTATGAGGAAGAGTGATTTATCTATGCCATCCTTAGATTTACTGAATGTAATCTCGCAGCAATTATCCTTATATAAAGACAAATCCGAGAGTACAGAAGAATGGCACGGTAGGGTTCTGTATAGTGCCTTGGGTAAACTTTCATTAGCATCTTTATGGGATAGTCCTGATGACTGGAACAATGAACTTTCTGTGCAGGCATTTAAATCCAAAATCAAAATAAACACGGAATATTATCAGCAAATCATTCATTCAAATTGCCTTTATCTATGTGACTCGCAGACCCTTGCAAATGAGATATATTCGCTTTATAAAAAGTCTGGATTTATTTATCACCGTTCCAACTGGATTTATCCTTCAATTTGTTCTTCTTACAAATCTGGAAACATTCACATCATACGCAACGGCAACCCTTTGAAGTGTCGAAATATGAGTGGTTTGGGTGAGTATACTTCGCATACAGAGCAGACGGAAAAAGCATATAGCAAATCAGAAGAAATGTTTTCCCTACATACGATTCCGTTTGCAAAATCGGTTGGAGAGTACATTAAAGATGCTGCTTGGAAACCCATTGCTGAATTTCCCGACGGCACGGAGTTCCTAGAACATAGTCAATTCCGAAAAGGCTATTGGCGTAAATCTCCGAATGATGGCATAGAAGTTTCCTTACTCCGCGTGCCATTAGCTGCTGGGCAGCTTTACTACTTCTACCGAGAATCAGAGAATGGCTGGGAATGGAGCCAACTTCCTGCTTGGCTTACAAATCCCGTGATTGACAACAATGAGTCAAAAGAATGGTTGTCAATTGCTACAGGTCTTTTAATGCTGAGTAATTCTCTCCCCGCCATAGATATTGCCGCTTCAAATAGATTGATTACAATAACCATCCCATATTTATTACCGCCCGCAGAAGAAGCCTTTTTCGAGCTATATTCTTGGCCTCTGAAAGATGTCTTTTTGACCGATTTCAAACAACACTATACAAGAAAAATGAGTACAGATATTTTCCCAATATTTGAAAAGATGATGAAACAGTTGGGATACAAATTCACGGAGGTGTCCTAATGGCAAATGGTGCCAATGAGGTACATAAATACCTTAAAAGTGAACTTGAAAACTATATAAAGTCGCAATACTTTGGCAAATCACCGTTGCTCCTTTCCACCGTGGCAGGCAAGCTCGATGACGAGGGGGAGTTGTACCAACAACCCTATATTGAATCATCGCCTGCATATGTTTCTGTTCCGAATGGCATTGATAATGCCGATATTCCTAAATGGATGCGCACTTTCTTTAAGAAGTTGGCCGATGCAAATTTAGGTGTGTACACCGCTCCTTTCAAGCACCAAATCAATGCGCTTGAAACAGCCATAGAAGGAAAAGATTTATTCGTTGCAACGGGTACTGGCTCCGGTAAAACAGAGTGTTTCATGTGGCCGATGATGGCAAAGCTCACTTCCGAGGCACGGAACACCCCTGAAACATGGAAACAACGTGGTGTCCGTGTTGTAGTGATGTATCCCATGAATGCATTGGTATCGGACCAAATCAGTCGTTTACGCCGCTTAATGGGTGATGAGCAGCGTAAATTTGTGAATATCTTCCGCGAAACGGCTGGAGGTAACGCTCGTAGACCTCAATTTGGTATGTATACTGGACGCACGCCTTATCCGGGAAGCGCTCCTGATAAGCATCAAGACCGTGCCTTAGCAGATACCTTAGAAAGGATGACCCAACCCGATAGCGACGAAGATAAAGATTATTATGCCACGCTGGTCAAGGAAGGAAAGATTCCCGCCAAAAGTAACATGGCTGACTTTATCGAGGAACTACGCGAAGGCCATCATATACCGAATAGCGAAGATGCTGAACTTATCACTCGCTTTGAAATGCAGAACTGCTGCCCGGACATTCTGATTACAAACTACTCTATGCTGGAGTATATGCTATTCAGGCCAAGGGAAAGCAGTATTTGGGATTCCACTAAAAAGTGGCTTCAAGAAGCCCCCAATAATAAATTACTGTTCATCATTGATGAAGCTCACATGTATCGAGGTTCTGCTGGTGGTGAAGTTTCTCTTCTAATTAGAAGACTGTTTCACCGTCTCGGCATAGGACGGGACCGGGTTCAATTTATTCTGACAACGGCAAGTATGCCAGATGCAACTGAGGATGATAAAGAAGCTGTTCGTGATTTTGCTAAGGCATTGACGGCTGCTGATACCTATTCTTTTACTTATCTTACAGGGGACCGTGAAGTTATTGATATGAGAAACGGAATTGCAATTCCGTTTACACGATATGCAGCGGTAACTCCCGAACAAATAGAAAGCAATGATTCTTCACAGCTTACTGCATTAAATATATTTTGGAAGGATATTGCCGGAGCTCCTACATCATTTGAAAACAATGAGCAGTTGTATAACTGGCTGTATGACCACTTGACCGAATATACTGACTTTCAAAAGCTCTTTACTGCTTGCCGGGGAACAGCGACATCCCTCCATGATTTGGCTGCGGAAATTTTTCCTCATGAAGCACATGAGACTGCATTAAACGCCGTCAGTATTATGCTGTCTATTGCACCGCTTGCCCGCAATAGTAAAGGAATGGTTTTGTTTCCCGCCAGAATGCATATGCTGTTCCGTGGAATCCGTGGTGTATTTGCATGTGCAAATCCATCATGCGCTCATTCTCATACGGCAGGTGGAATTACCCTTGGCGAAATACTATTGTCCGATGGACGAACTACTTGTCCAATATGCGGTAGTATGGTTTATGAATTGTATAATGACCGTAAATGTGGCGCACTGTTTATCAAAGGATATGTACAGAAAACAGAAATTGACAGCTTTGGTCGAGCTTATCTTTGGAGACATTCTGGGCAGGTCTTTGAAGATTCACTGAAAGAAATTCACCTGTATATTCCAGAAACTGGCTTTGAACCTAAAAAAGGCGGTAAAACGCCCTTGCAACCTTGCTATCTTGACAGTAAGACAGGCTATATTGATTTTACAGACGACTCACAGAACGGAAAAGAGGGTGTCTTAAAGCTCTATTACTGTGGGTACAGTGAAAAAGGACGGCCCGATGTCATCACGTTTCCGACCTGCCCTCACTGCAAAAAGCGTATGGGCAACGCAGAACTTACTTCTTTCGCTACACGTGGCAATTTGTCTTTCTTCAACTTGATTAAGGCACAGTTCAACTCGGAACAACCTGTCAAAGGAAAGGAAAACAAACCTCATCTTCCGAATCAGGGCAGAAAGGTACTGCTTTTCTCCGATAGCCGCCAGCGAGCCGCACGCCTTGCTCGTGATATGTCGAGTGCATCTGATTTGACTGCTGCACGTCAGTTGTCGGTTCTTGCTGTAAAACGAATGCAAGATGTAATGCAAGGCACATCTAAGGAACAAACGCTGAATGACCTTTATGGCTATTTTGCGCTTGAAGCAGCACTGCATAATGTTCAGATGTATAGCAACAAAGACCGTGAGATATTCGTAGGTAATCATTGCGATACCGTTTTGATTGACTATAAGCGTAATCAAGGCAGACGGCGGCCATGGCATCCATCACTCACCGTTGTCGATAATGCTCCTGACCAAATGCGCGAACAGTTGCTGAGACTTTTTTGTGGCAATTATGACACCTTGCTTTCAACGGCGCTCTGCTGGCTGTCGCCAACAGAAGACGAATTATACGATTCGTTGGATGACTTAAAAGATGATGGAATTGAAGTTGACGAAGACGCTTTCTTGGCGGTATTTAATGCATGGCTGTTAGAATGCGGCGACAAACTAGCTTTTGGCCAAACTATCCCCGACAAGGTTAGAAAGCAAGTCCGAAAAGGCTTTGGCGGCTATGGCTTAGGCGATGATTGGACTATGCCCACAACTATCTGCGATGTGATGGGATGGGAGCATAAGGGCCGTACACAGGAAATTTGGAAAAACGTGTTACAAAGACGGTTCCTTGAGCAAAACAGTGAATCCCAAAAGCTCTATGTGGATTTGAAGAAAGTCATCCCGCATTATGACCCGAAGCATAACTGGTATCGATGCGCAAAATGTTCCTGTGTAACAGCCTTCCCGTTGAATGATTGTTGCCCAAATTGCGGCAGTAAAGACATTCATTTAATGGATGAGGATGCTCTTCATGCACTTGATTTTTGGCGTGAACCATCGCTCGCAGCTCTTCACGGTGCTCCAATTCGTGTTATTGATACCGAAGAACACACAGCTCAACTATCTTTCAAAGACCAAAACAATGATATGTGGTCCAAGACAGAGAAGTACGAACTGCGTTTCCAAGATTTGGTTCACGGAAAAGAGTCTCCTGTTGATATTCTTAGCAGCACTACTACAATGGAAGTCGGTATTGATATCGGCTCGTTGGTTGCAGTTGGGCTGCGCAATATTCCGCCGATGCGAGAAAATTATCAGCAGCGTGCAGGTCGTGCAGGTCGGCGTGGTGCAAGCCTTTCTACCATCGTGACATACTGTGAAAATGGTCCGCACGATACGCTTTATTTCAATAACCCTGCACCGATGTTCCGTGGTGACCCTCGCAGTCCTTGGATTGACATCACCAGTGAAAAGCTCGTTCAACGACATTTAGGAATGATTACGTTGCAAGACTATCTGAAGACAATCGGCAGCAGCCTTGACTCTATGGGGGCCGCTGAATTTGTCGATAATAAGCTTGACGAATTCAAAGTGTTCCTAAAGAACTATAAAGTTACCGACAAGATTCTGATTCCGGATTCGTATGGTGGTGCAGCCGATTATCGTGTGATATTAAGCAATGGACTGGACCAGCTAAAGGCAAAAAAAGATGCCCACCCTGAGCTGTATCAAGTCCCAAATGGCGTAACCACGAAAAGCAAGTCTCTGTTGGATGCACTATATGAAGAAGGAATTATTCCAACCTATTCATTCCCCAAAAATGTCGTAAGTACCTATATTTCCGATAATAAGGGACACACGCAGTATCAAGTTGAACGTGGTTTGGATGTAGCAATTGGCGAATATGCTCCCGGACGCGCCATCGTTGTTGATAAAGCCACTTACCAAATTGGTGGTTTTTATTATCCCGGAAGTGAGCGCAGAAAAGACACCCGAACAAGACCAGCAAGAGCTTTCATTGACGATGAAAACTACAAAAAGCGCGTGGTAAGCTGTGATGAATGTGGTTGGTTTGGACTCCGCGAGGATGATATCAAAGTCTGCCCATTCTGCGGTAATAGGAGTTTAACGGAATCTCTCCCTATGCTCCGTCCTTGGGGTTTCGCTCCCAAAGATGCGAAAGAAATTCCAGTTGCAGATTTGGATGAACAATATTCTTATGTTCAGCAGCCGCTATATTCTACATTGCCTGAATCTGAAACAATGGAGAATGTTGCAGGATATAAAAGCCTCCGTATGGCATCAAGAACCAATCAGCGCATTATTATGGTAAACAAAGGTGCTGGCGGAAAAGGGTTTATGGTATGTCCTGATTGTGGTGCTGCTATGCCGGGGGATGACCCATCTGTACTGGAAAAGGTTGACCGTCCCTATATCACTGTGCCGAAGTTCAAATGTTCCCATCGAGATGCTGAAAATTTGAACCTCGGATACGATTTCGTTACGGATATGCTGGTTCTCGAAATCAGTTTGGACCCCTATAAGGTAGAGACTGACCGTGAAGATAATCTTTGGGTTAATCGTGCTGGGCAGTCTTTATCAGAAACCATTCGCTTGGTCGTTAGTCGTATTCTTGATGTGGAATTCACTGAACTGATGACGGGTTATCGTGTCCGTAAGAACCAAACCGGTGCTTACATTGATGTTTACATTTACGATAGTTTGTCCAGTGGCGCGGGGTATGCCGTTGCTGTTGCCTCTGTTATGCCGGAGGTTTTGGAGCGAGCTGAAATTCTGCTCAAAGGATGTGATTGTGAGAACGCATGCTATAATTGTTTGAAACATTATCGAAATCAGAATGTTCATGGCATGCTTGACCGTTTTGCTGCTTTAGACCTTCTGAATTGGGCAAAAGATAATAGCCTTGCTCCGATGCCGTCTATTGATATGCAGAAAAAATTGTTGGCTCCTCTCGGAAATGTCTTAAAATATGCAGACATTATTCTCTCTGCAAACGGTGACGAGTTATCAGTTAAAAAGAACCTTTTCCATAAGGCGTTAAAGATATATCCCGCCATGTGGAAGAAGCCGGAAGCAAAAGACACCATCTATATCAGTGATGCTTGTGTTAAATATGCAAAACCCTCTGCGGTCAAAAAAATTATTGATGGTCTTTGATTTAAGCGGGCGATATGCTTATGACTTCTGAATAGATTTGCAATACAGCCGATAATGTATGTGTGAAAAGCGGCGATGTGTCCCTTGGACGTTCCAAATGCTCGCTGATGAAACTGAAGATGGAGTGGCAGAGACTTCCGATTCTGTGACTGAATAAAATCAAGTTGTGGATAAGGTTGCAAATCGATTTTGCTTGAGTTACAATTAGGATGTTGAATGAATTCGTAATATTATTACATGTATGGTTTACATTCTGATACTTTACTGAATTCTATACACTCCCAAAATATCCCGGCAGTTTTATAACTGCCGGGATATTTTTGTATCAATCCTATATTTTGTAGCACAAAAAAGGTAAAAAGTACCCCCGGCACAGGATCAGCCCTGAGCCGGGGGCGGTATATTCAGGAAAATGAGATGGACTGAATGGCAAATACGAGAAGCAGATCTTAGCCCATATTGAGCAAGTTGCTCTTCATAGTTTTCAGCTCTTTTTCCAACTGGTCTTTTTCTTTGGTGTATGCCTGGTAGTCCTGCATCTGCTCCATCACGGCGGGGTCGCTGGCAGTCAGGTAGCCGCTGGTCATGGAGGTGGTGGTGCTGAACTTTTTCTGCTGGCCGTTAAAGTCGATCACCAGGAACTGATCCGTAGAGGGCAGTACCTTGCCCACGCCGAACATCTTGTGGGTTACTTCGCAGCCGGTCAGGTCGGGCAGGGCAGTGGGGCTTGCCAGCAGCTCCTGCAATTTCTGCTCCTTTTCGGCGATCTGCATGCACAGGTCGGCGCGCTCGGCTTTCTGTTTCACGGCCTTGGAACGTTCCTTGGCGGTTGCCGTGCGGGAAAAGCCCTTGGGGTAATAGCCGTTTACATAGGCGCTGTGCATGATATCATACACCAGCAGATGCAGCTGGTCATTGATGCCGTGCATGGTGTTTTTCAGCCGCTCGGTGTGCAGGCGGGTCAGCTCATCGTATTTGGGCAGCTCGTTCAGCAGGTCATCGCACATGGCGTAATATTGGGTCAGGCTAAAGGCCGCGCCGGTGCCAAAGTCTTCGTCATAGCCGAAATAGGCGGCCCAGGCTTTGGCTTCGGCGGGAACAAAGAAGTAGTTATCCTCCGGCTCCAGCAGGCTCAGGTACAGCGCGGCGCTGCCGGCCGTCTGAGTGAACTTGGCCATGCGCGGCAGGCAACGGCGGAAACGGCCGTTGACCTGGTCGGCAAACATTTCCACGCGGCCCTGGCGTTTTTTCAGGTCACCGTCATCATCATTGAACAGCCAGCGAAAACACTCGCGCACAAGCTCAACTTCCGTGGGGCGCATCATCAGGGCTTGCATGCCGCCAATGGGCTGCAGGGCGGGCGTGTCCATCACGGCACGGGCCTGCTGTGTGGCCTGGACAAACATGGCTGGAAAATCCACCGCGTCGATATCCCAGTTTGTGCCAAAGCAGTTGATGGCTTCCCAAACGCCATTTTCTGCGGTTTCGCCATCGGTCAGGCTGCGGATATACGGGGCAAGGATCGTGTTCAAAGTTTCAGTGTTCAAGCTCAAAACGTGATACCCTCCAATGAATTACAATGAATTGCCGCCGCCCGCCGCAAAGGTTTTTATTGGGCGACAACCTTTTTATTATACGAAAAAATCAGGGCTTTCGTCAAGGCATCGCGGAGCAAAAAAGGATGAAAAAAGGCACCGGCGGTGAAAGCAGGTACACCGCCGGTGCCGAAAAATAAAACAGGGATAAGTGAGATATAGACAGGGAAGAACGCCGCCTTGCAAAAGGCAGGCCGCCGAATGGCTCAGGTATGGAAAACGCCAATGGTGGGGTTGATAAAATCAACGATGAGCAAAAACGAGATGACAGCCAGCATGCCGATCAGGCAGAAAAACATGCGGCGCAGCCAGCGGTTTTTATCGGTAAGGATATCCCGGTACTGCTTGTCTTGGTTCTCAAGCTCCCGCATATACTGCTGACGGGTGGCGTCCAGGGTTTTTGCATAATAGTTCTGCATGGAAAGCAGCAGCTGCATCACGTTGGAATCCAGCAACTGGCCGTTTTCGCTCTCCGACTTTTGTAGGCCGGTGATCGCATCCAGCGAGCCATCCATGGCGGCAACGATCGCGGCGACATCACGGAAGCTGGGATTCTCGGTCTGGCCGCTCAAAATGCGGTTTACGGTGCTGAGGGGCACCCCGCTTGCACTGGAGATTTGCTGCAGGGTCAGGTTTTGTTCGGATTTCATATTTTTCAACGTTTCCACAATAGATTCTTGCATGAACCTCCTCCATTTCCCAAATCTGGGAAAGCCTAAAAGGGCGTTTCTCAGATTTGATGGTTTACAATTCCGGCAGCCTCTGCTACAATTCACATGATGTTTCCATAAGGCGATGGGGAAACAGGAAAGACCCCACCGCTGCCAGGGGCAACGTGATCCCCCGGCAGGAAGCATCCCGAAATGTGCCGCAAAACATGCCACTATTTTAGTATGGCTTTTATAATTTGTCAAGAATTGTAAGAACTGTTAAAAAATGGATGACTGCGGTATGGTGGGGAAACTGTTTGGGCTGTGGAAGGGGGCCGAGAACGATTTACCAGTATCTTGCGGTGGAACAAACCCTGTTCAGCTGTGGACTTGGCCGCTATACTGCTTTTGGAATTGCGGCCCAAAAGCGGGTACCGGATGGCTGGCGGCAGATTGCATTTGTCCCAGATATTTGCACCAATGCCCAACAGGCACAGCGCCTGGCGCAGCTGTGCACACAGGGGCAGCTGGAACCCATCCATTTGATGGATGTAATTGAAGATTTTGTGGCAGACCCTTGTTCCTGGCCATAGAGGGCCTGGCTTGCCGCAGAAATGTTAAAATCCCCCGGATCGTATAGAATCCGAGGGATTACGTTTTTATTTTGGGCGACTGATTCGTTTGGAGAAGGGGGATGCCTTTGGGGCAAAACGGACCGCAGGGACAGCTCTCAGGTGGAGATGGCCGACCTGCAAAGCACTTTGGGCAGGTCACTTATGGCAATACCGCATAATTCTAAGTGCCGATATGGCGAGCGAGGTGCGGCAGATGCTAAGCCAAAAGCGCAGATAATACTGGATGCTGCAAAGGTGAGCGCCGCCAGTGGCGGAAACAGCGAACCGAAGCAGGGGCAGCGGTCGCAGAGTGCGAGGGGCTTTTGCCCCCGAAGCACGATGCGGGTACCGCAACCCGACATTATCGAGCATTTTGGCAACGCAGATGCCGTGCCGCAACCGCCGGAGCGGTGCTTAAGCCGTCAGGCGGGAATTGTGCGGTGTTGCCTTATATATTCTCCCAAAGCCGTAACAGCTTGTCCGGGGCATCAAGAAGGTCGCCCACTGCAAATATTACAGCAGCTGCACACCAGCGCGCTCGCACACGGCTTTGGTCTCGGCATCCCACAGGCTGACCTGCACTTCGCCGATGTGGGCCTTGCCCAGCAGCAACATGCACAGGCGGCTCTGGCCAATGCCGCCGCCCATCGTCAGGGGCAGCTTACCTTCCAGCAGCATTTTGTGGAACGGCAGTTCCGCACGCTCCGGGCAGCCTGCGGCTTCCAGCTGGCGGGTCATGGCGGCCGGGTCCACACGGATGCCCATGCTGGAAAGCTCCAGTGCACAGCCCAGCGCTTTGTGCCAGAACAGAATATCGCAGTTCAGCGTCCAGTCATCATAGTCAGGGGCACGGCCATCGTGGCGGATGCCGCTTTTCAGCTGGCCGCCGATCTGCATGATGCAGACGGTGCCATGGGCGCGGGTAAAGGCGTTTTCGCGCTCTTTGGGGGTCAGGTCGGGGTACAGATCTTCCAGCTCTTGGGTGGTGATAAAGGTCGGCTCACGGGTCAGGCGGATGGCTTTCAGCTCCGGGAACTTCCAGCGCAGCTCGTCCGCAGTGGAGCAAACGGCATCCACAATATCGCGCACGGTTTCCTGCAAAAAGGGCAGGGTGCGGTCCTTCGCGGTGATGACCTTCTCCCAGTCCCACTGGTCTACATAAATGCTGTGCAGGTTGTCAAGCTCTTCGTCGCGGCGGATGGCGTTCATATCGGTCACAAGGCCCTGGCCGGGGCGGAACCCATACTCAGCAAGGGCATAGCGCTTCCATTTGGCCAGGCTGTGCACAACTTCAGCGCGCTCATCCAGGCAGGGTACATCAAAGCTGACGGGGCGCTCCACGCCGTTCAGATCATCGTTCAGGCCGCTGCCGTTCAAAACAAACAGCGGGGCGGTAACGCGCTTCAGGTGCAGGGCGGCACACAGCTTTTCCTGAAAGATGGTTTTGATGATGCCGATGGCCCGCTGGGTATCGTACAGGCCCAAAAGATCATGATAGTTTTTGGGAATGGACGTTTTGGACATAAATATTCCTCTTTTCCTCTCTACTTGCAGGGCAGCGTATGACTGCACCTTGAGCCGGAACGCCAGGCTGTGACAAATTCCGGCAAATTACACCGCATTTATTATAATCCCTGCGTCCGTCTGCGTCAAACAAAATTCGCCGATGACGTACAGGATATACAGCAAAACGAAAAATAACGGCCCGCACTGCATTTGCAGCCGGGCCATTTGATATTTAGGGCAATACCGCACAATTCCCGCCTTGCGGCTTAAGCACCGCTCCGGCAGCTGCGG
>OGYM01000794.1_pt1 | contig 24127 bp, 15 predicted proteins | sample 1576491 | NCBI WGS metagenome assembly OGYM01 (sample SAMEA3541515, study PRJEB24748) | human gut metagenome | biome: human gut; feature: human-associated habitat; material: faeces | place: China | collected 2012 | reverse complement strand
GAACTCCCGAAAGGCTCTGCTCTCAATGCTGTCAATACGGAAGGCTACCGCAATGACGAGTTCAAGGCTATACACATCATAGCTGATGCGGTCGTTCTTCCTGACATGACGGCGCACACTATGCTCTTTCAGAATGCCGTCCTTGAATACAGCCTTGACAGCCTTGCGCACATAGCAGCCGAACACATTATACATGTCGGCAATCTCCTGCATGGTCATCCATACAGTATCGGTCGGCATGGATACCGTTCCGCACTCGCTGATAGTTATAACACCTCTGTTCATTTTTCGTCCTCCTTATTTCTCTTTTGGTCAGTTTCTTTTGTTTTTCTGCGTTGCATCAGTTTGTCCATGTCTATGGAAATCTTGTTATCGGTGATAACGGCATAGATTTGGGTGCTTCGCAGATTGGAATGTCCCATCATCTTGGCAACGCTTTCCATTGATATGCCCGAAGTAACCATGTTTACTCCGAATGTATGTCTTGCAACGTGTGCGGTAAGGTTCTCATTTATACCCAAAGCCACACCGAGTGAATGAAATTCAAACCACATGGAATCACGTGAAGAAAGAGGAAAAACAGGTTTGCTATCATCCGCTGTATTGTATAGCGACATTATTTGTTCAGCTATCGGATGCAAGGGAATGAACGCTTCGTTGTTGGTCTTTGCTCTTTTCTCACGGATGTATTTTCTACCGTCTGCCGTCATCCCGATATGGTGTGGATACAGGTTACGTAAATCGACATAAGCCAAACCTGTAAGGCTGGAGAACCACGCTGGAAGAAACGCTGCAATTCGTGGACAAGCGGGCGAGGCTGAACATCGAGATCAAGCCCACCAAGCACGGTTCCGATACGCTGGAGCAGGACGTGGCAGAGTTAATCACCCAGTATCAGTACACTGATGCCTGCTATGTGACATCGTTTTCCTACAGCTCGCTGAAAAAGGTCAAGGAAGTCAATCCGGAGATTCGCACCGGCTATCTCATGAGCGTGGCATACGGGCAGTTCTACTCCCTGAAATATGCGGACGCGTTCAGTCTGAACAAGGTGTTCGTCACCAGTCAGGTAGTCAACGCCGCCCATCAGCAGGGCAAGCAGATATTCGCATGGACGGTGAACAGCATGTCCGAGGTGCGGAGCCTGTGCAATCTCCACGAGTTTTTATTGTTTTGGGAGCAGGGATGGTGGCGTATGCAAAATGTGCGGCATCCTCTTCTGATTCGGTGCCTGTTAAAGTAGAGCAGCGTTTGCGGGAAAAAGCACAGGCAGGAAAGGCTTATTGTGATAAGAACGGATATAATACGAATTATTGCTTTCTGGTAGATTTCAGTATTCATTCTGGTAAAAGGCGTTTCTTTGTATGGGATTTCAAAGGAGATTCCGTGAAGTATGCCAGTCTCTGTGCTCATGGATATGGGAAAAATAGCACTGTGTCCAAGCCTGTATTCAGCAATGTGGAAGGTAGTTATTGCTCTTCTTTGGGGAAATACAAGGTGGGTATCCGGTCGTATAGCAAGTGGGGAATCAATATTCATTATAAATTACATGGATTGGAAGCGACGAATGATAATGCTTTCAAGCGGTATATCGTGTTGCATTCTTATACTCCGTTGCCGGAAACAGAGGTGTATCCTTTGCATCTTCCGTTAGGAATCAGTCAAGGGTGTCCTGTAATATCCGATGAAGTGATGAGGAAAGTTGACGGGTTGCTCAAAGCGGAAAAGAAACCAGTCCTGCTATGGGTCTATGACTAAGAAATGCTATTTATTTGAGATAAATAGAGGTAATCTCCTCTTTTTTGTTACCTTTGCAAGGTTAAAAATTATATGATATGAAATACGTAAAAATACTATTTGCAATTGCACTTGTGTTTACCATGTGCTCTGCTTTTTCCTTGAAAAAAGACCACTCTAAACCGGTTTATGCTTTTGGAATTTCTGCCTCATTTACGGATACAGTAGTCTATTTCACGGACATTCAGATATTAGATAGTGCGAAGGTTAGCAAGGAAGGCTTCTTGTCTCACCGTGAGTTGTATAGTTATCAGTTGAAGAATTATCTGGAGGATAACCAGTTGCAACAGAATAGTACATGTATGATTTACTTCTCGGAAAACAAGAAGAAATTAGAAAAAGAAGCAACGAAGATTCTGAATAAATACAAGAAAAATAATAGAATGACGGTGTCGCGGATTGATTCTGATAAATTCCACTTTACGAAACCGGAAGAATAATAAGCAATAGTTAAATTGTTAATATAATAAGAGATGCAGCTTTGCATCTCTTATTTTTTTATCTTTGCCTCGTAATAAACTTGAAATCTAATGAAAAAGATAAAAATATTCTCCTTGTTTGTGTGTTTGGCTATGCTGGTAATCGCTTGTCATAATGACGATGATGAAAGAGGAGTCCAGATGCGTACAGTTCTTGTTTATATAGCAGGTGACAATTCTCTTCGCAGCTTTGCTACAGAGGATTTGGCGGAAATGACAGAGGGAATGCAGTCTGTAGATGATAACTCTTATAACCTACTCGTATACATTGATACCGGATCAAGTCCTAAACTAATTCGATTGAAGAAGGATAAAAAGAAGAATGTCGTACAGGAGGTAATCGCTACGTATGAAGGACGAAACTCTGTAGATGTCTCTAAGATGAAGGAGGTTATCAACACGGCATTTTCTGAATATCCGGCACAGAGTTATGGGTTGGTTTTGTGGTCTCATGGAGAAGGATGGTTGGCAAAATCGCAGAATAAAACCCGTTGGTGGGGACAGGATGGTGGTTCAAATTACATGGATATTTCCGAGTTAAAAGATGTTCTGCGTAATGCGCCTCATTTGAGTTTTCTTCTTTTCGATGCATGCTTTATGCAATCTGTTGAGGTGGTCAATGAATTGAAGGAACATGCGGATTACATAATAGGCTCTCCGACAGAGATACCCGCACCGGGTGCTCCATATCAGAAAGTAGTTCCGGCTATGTTTGCCAATAATGCATCGGCTACGGACATAGCAAAGGCATATTTTGAATTTTATGCAGATGAAAATCTTTATACTGGCAAATTGCCATATAATTGGGGCTTAGGTGATCCCTGGACGGCAGGAGTCTCTGTTTCTGTAGTGAACACTTCCATGTTGGAACAACTGGCTAAAAGCAGTAGTGAGATTATTCCGAAATATATTAAGGGCAGACAAGCGATAGCCACATCGGGCATACTCTGTTATGATTGTCGGTCCAGTAAGTATTATTATGATTTTGATGGATTAATACGTTCTTTAGGTAGTGAGACTAGCGAATATGAGGCTTGGAAAGCTGCTTATGATGCTGCTGTGGTTTATTGGAAGACTACTCCTAATAATTACTCCAGTTATGGCGGTAGTTTCTCGATGAATGGCTCTGCAGGACTTTCTACTTATATATTTCGTCAGTCGTATGAAGAGGAGATAAATCCTTTTTATCGTCAGTCGATACAATGGTACTCCGCTGCCGGATGGGATGAGACAGGCTGGTGATAATTACCATTTCAATATTCTTTAGAAGATAGGATTCTAACTTTTTGTGAAGATAGTGTGAAGAATAAGCAATCCTTATATAAGTGGTTATATGAGACGTATGAGAACGATTTGTTTTCATACGGCATTGCTTTTGGCATTAGTAAAGAACTTTTAGAAGATGCCATTCACGATGTTTTTTTGCATTTATATGAGCGTGAGCACAAACTTTGGGAAAGTCAGAATATGAAGTTCTATCTGTTGAACTGTTTGAAGAACCGGATTCGGACCATTAAGAAAAAAGAAATGAATACCGAATTTCTGGAAGAAGGTTCTGATAACTATAGTTTCCTTATTGAAGTGAACGGCTTTGAACTCATAGATGAAGAAAAAGAAAGAGCCGCTATGCAAAAACAGCTGAAAAAGATGCTGGATAGCCTTACAGACCGGCAACGGGAGGCTGTATATCTTCGTTATACCCAAGGACTTAGCTATGAGGAAATCGGGAAATTGATGGGAATACAACCTAAAGCAGCACAGAAATTAGTGTATCGGGCTATCGAACAAATGCGTAAAATTCAGCCTCAAATTATTTATTTTTTCCTTTTCGGTTATTTTCTTTAATTTTCGTGGGGGTATTTTTGTTCTTTGCGTGTTTTTAAAGTGAAACCGTAAAAAGAACGAGTATGCATTCAGATCGAATACCCGAATCGACAAAACAATGGCTACAAAATGAAGACTTCATATTGTGGTGTCTGGCTCCTACCCAGGAATCGGAAGAATGGTGGGTTAATTATCAAAAAGAGCATCCCGAAGATCAAGCATCCCTACAGGAGGCCCGCAAAATCATGTTATCTGCCCGGCTGAATCCGGTTCAGCGCTTACCCGAAGAATCAGAAAGATTGTGGGCACGTATAGAGACAAGCATGGAGCGTCGTGATAAGAGACATCGTTTTATCTTATTTACCCGTTATGCTGCCGCCTGTGTACTAATATTAGGTATTGTTTCTTTCTGGTTGATTCATTCTTTTCAGACGTCCGGAACTGCTGATGATCTGCTTGTCAATGTGAAAGCAGATACTCTGTATCAGAAAGTAATGCTGATAAGAGATGATGCGGAAGCGATTCAGATAGAGAATAATGCCGTCATTACTTATGATAGCAATATTACTATTCAATCCGATGGTAAGGAAACAGAGATAATCAAAGAGGGAGCGGCTCAACCCGGAAAACAAAATACACTGATAGTTCCTTATGGTAGCCATTCATCCATTGTATTGGCAGATGGATCGAAAGTATGGATTAATTCCGGAAGTAAATTACGTTTCCCTTCCTCTTTTGGTCCGGGCGAACGCAGGATAAAAGTAGAAGGAGAGATTTATATAGAAGTTGCCAAAGATACTTCCCGGCCTTTTTATGTAGAGACCCCCCAACTGACAGTTAATGTATTGGGAACAAAGTTTAATGTGTCTGCCTATGCTGATGATGCATTGCAATCCGTGGTGTTGGTAGAAGGAAAAGTAAATGTAAAAGCAAACTCCAATGAAGATTTTGTCCTTTTGCCTAATCAGCGTTTTAAGTTGAGTGATGGGATATCCGGCATCGACGAAGTTAATGCTTACGATTATATTTCATGGAAAGATGGCGTACTTCAGTTCCGGGGTGAGACAATGAAAGATATTATCCAACGGCTAAGTCGCTACTATAATGTATCTATCACATGTACTCCGGAAGTTGCGCAAAAGTGTACAATGGGAAAACTTATCTTATTTGATGATATAGAACAAGTCATGAAAACCTTCTCGTTGCTGTACGATGTCCAGTGTACAATTGAAGCGGGAAGTATAAAAATCGAGTAATAACCCTAAAAATTTAATGCCTATGAATAAACCACAGAAATGAAGCCTTTGTAAAAAAGAAGTTCGGAAGAGAGGCAACTCTTCCGAACCCGTGAGATTTAAATTTTTCAATTACTTATGAAAAACCTAAAAATTGATACGCAAAAATATGGAAAATTCCTATTACAATCATGCAAATAGGGCATATTTTCTTTGTAAATCATATCTGTTTGTGAAATTTTTTGTTATTTTTCTATTTATAGCGAATGTAACTCTCGCTAATGGAAATGGAACGAGCGAACTCTATGATATAAAGAAAGGGACTCTACTGGAATATTTTAAAGATATAGAGAAAGAAACAGGCTACGTTTTCATCTATTCGAAAGATATCCGGCCTAGTTTAAATCAAGTTGTCAGTGTAGATCTATCCAGGAAGAAGACAATCACAGAAAAATTGTCAGCCTTGTTTGAAAAGACAAATCTGGTATATGAAATAAATGGAAAACAGATTGTTGTAAAGAGAAAAACGGCAGTGAAAAAGAATCTTTCTTCACAGCCACAGGAGCCTCGGAGAATAACCGGTACTATTACCGATACAAAAGGAGAACCGATTATCGGTGCCAATATCAAGGAAGTCGGTACATTTAACGGCATAATTTCCGATATAAATGGGCGCTTTGCCTTATCTGTAAATCCGAATGCAGTTTTGGAAATCAGTTATATCGGTTATGTCACGACGACAGTACCTGTAAAAGACAATAAAGTGCTTTCTATTGAAATAGAAGAAGCCGAGCAAAGTCTGGAGGAAGTCGTTGTTGTCGGCTACGGAAAGCAGAAGAAAGAAAGTGTGACAGCATCTATCGCTTCTATTTCGAGGAAAGAACTGGTACAGACACAACAATCCAATATTAGTAACATGCTGGTAGGACGAATGCCGGGATTGATTGCTTTTCAAAGAAGTGGTGCTCCCGGCGAAGACGCTTCCAGTCTGTTAATCAGAGGTGTCAGTACATTTACAGACAACACGGCTCCTTTAATAATGATCGATGGCATCGAACGAACTAATTTTGACGGCATAGATCCGAATGAAGTTGAATCATTGAATATACTTAAAGATGCTTCGGCAACAGCGATCTATGGAGTAAAGGGAGCTAACGGCGTAGTATTAATTACTACCCGTAAAGGGGAAAGAGGGCGTCCCCGGTTGAGCTATTCGGGTAATTTTGCTTTGCAGCAATCTACCCAGCTCCCCAGTTATCTGAATAGTGCGGATTATGCAACTTTATACAATGAAGCTTTAGAAAATGACTCCCGGGTTTCGGGTTCTACCTACCAACCGAAATTCACGGATAAAGATATTGAATTGTACAGAAATGGCTTTGATCCGATTTTGCATCCGAACACTAACTGGATAGACGATTTTCTTAGAAAGTTTTCTACCCGCACTCAACATAACATCAACCTTTCGGGTGGTACAGAACGTGTGAAATACTTTATATCGGGAAGTTATTTCGATCAGACCGGTATCTATAAACATACCAAGATAGATTCGGATCATGATGTAAATCCCCGTAACACCCGTTATAACTTCAGAACTAATTTCGATTTTCAGATAACGCGGGACTTTTCGGCAACTGTTCAAATGGCCGCCCAGATAGGCAGAGTGATTACTCCGGGCTCCGGTAACAGTGGAATCTGGCAAGCTATTTCTTTTGCCAATCCCTTGAGCTCTCCGGGATTGGTGGACAATAAAATTGTCCGCATACAGGATGGATTGGGAAGCGTCAATCCCTGGCAAACCTTATTAAGCAACGGTTATCAGAAAGATAATAGAAATAACATCAATACAACATTACGTCTGAATTATGATTTATCATCTTTGCTGACCAAAGGTTTGTCCGTACACGGGAGTATCGCGTATGATAGCTATTATTACAGCCGTAAGAAATATTCGAAAACCTTTCCTTATTATCTTGCGCGCCGTGATGCGGAAGATCCGGATTACATCTATCTGATCCCCCAATCAGAAGAGAGTATCTGGTCTGTAAGTACCGGATGGGATAAGAACCGGAAAGTATATATGGAGTTTGGAATTGATTATAATAGAACTTTCGGGCTTCATAAAACGACAGCACTTATTCTGTATAATCAGAGTAAATATTATTCCCCCTCCCTTCAATATTATGTACCTAATGCTTATCAGGGATTGGTAGGACGATTGACCTATGAATATGCCTCCCGTTATTTGGCAGAATTCAATATGGGATACAACGGAACCGAGAATTTTGCCAAAGGCAAACGGTTCGGATTTTTTCCTGCTGTTTCATTAGGTTGGGTCATCAGTGAAGAAAAGTTTTTTCCGAAAAACAATATCGTTAAATATCTAAAGGTGAGAGGGTCCTACGGAGAGGTAGGAAACGATCAGATAGGTGGTGATCGATTTTTGTATCTGCCGTCTTCTTATGGAGCAGCGAGCGATTCGGGTGTGAACAAGTATAATTTCGGTTTGGCTTCCAATCCGTATACTTCACTGATGATTGTTGAAAATAAAATCGGTAATCCTGATTTGACTTGGGAAAAGGCGAAAAAGATGAATGTCGGTGTAGATATTAATCTGTTCAATAATTGTCTGACTGCTTCATTTGATATATTCAAAGAAAAACGGAATAACATATTAGCCAACAGATCAACATCCCCCATGATTATAGGTGCTAATCTTCCTGCATATAATTTTGGAGAAATGGAAAATCGCGGTTGGGAAATGGACCTTAATTTTAGACATCATATACAAGATTTCCATTATTGGGCACGCTTCAATTATTCATTTGCGAGGAATGAAATCATCTACATGGATGAAGTGCAGAAGAGATATGATTATCAGATGACTACCGGAAGAAGAAAGAATCAGTTTTTCGGACTGATTTTTGACGGATACTATAACTCGTGGGAAGAAATCAATGCATTAGACCGTCCTAAAAGTTCATGGAGCGGGAATCAGTTGCAACCGGGAGACGTCAAGTATATAGACGTCAACCAGGATGGAGTGATTGATGATTACGACATGGTCCCGATAGGATACACCCCCGTACCGGAGATTATTTACGGTTTCTCATTCGGAGCGCAATATAAAGGATTTGATTTCTCCATCTTATTTCAGGGAGCCGACAATGTATCCATTAAATATTTCGGACGGTCGATGTGGCCTTTCGCGAAAGGAGAAGAGAGTGCGAAATCTCTGATAAAAGAACGTTGGACACAGGAACGGTATGAGGCAGGAGAAAAGATCACCTTTCCCCGTTTGTCTCTGAATCCCAACGGAGAAACCGATCACAACTATCGTCCTTCTACTCTTTGGATACGGGATGCCAGTTATTTGCGATTGAAAAACCTCGAAGTAGGATATACATTTACCGGAGGTTTTGTCAAACGGCTTAACCTGAATAGTGTAAGATTATATTTCAACGGTTCCAATTTATTCACGTGGACAGATGTGGTAGATCTGGACCCGGAAGCACCTTCGAGAAGTGGAAATGTTGAAATCAATACATATCCGTTGCAGAAAGTATATAATATTGGTCTTAATATAAATTTTTGATAATCATGAAAAGAATAACATATATATGTGCAATACTTCTGTCGTCTGTATTGATGTTTTCGTGTAGTGACTATCTGGAAGCTCCGCCCTCTGTCGATTTGGATGAAGACGGTGTCTTTGCCGACAGGACTTTGACAGAACAATACATAACAGGCATCTATGCAGAAGGTATGCCGCTGGGGTTCTCGATGGGAAGTAGCGGGATCGACCGTAAACTGTGTGCAACCTCAACCCTGGCAGGAGCGTGTGATGAAGCCGAACAAGGTGCAAACTGGGGGAAGGGCAATGCCTCGTGGAACGTGGACAATCATAACAACAGCAGCATAGACTGGGATGAAGACCCCCGTCACAACACCCGTTGGCAGACATTACGAAAATGCAATATCGTGCTTGAACGTATTGACGAAGTGCCCGATGATCCGGGAGACGTTGATTTTAAGAAACGTTCCAGAGGCGAAGCCTATTTTATGCGGGCTTTGGTCTTCTGGGAAGGAGTATATAGATATGGTGGACTGCCTATAATATACCGTAGAATAAATCCGTCGGAAGATGGTAAACTACCCCGTAATACATTTTCCGATTGTGTAGACTCCATTCTTGTCGATTGTGACCGGGCTGCCTCCATATTACCGGATTATTATACGAATTCGATATTGGTGGGACGGGCAAACAGGATAGCCGCCTTAGCTCTCAAATCCAGAGTACTCCTGTATGCGGCGAGTCCTTTGTTCAATACCGACGATCCGTACCTTCCTTTAAGTGGAAATAATGACCTGATAGGATATGGAAACTATAGTAAAGAACGCTGGAATGAAGCTGCTAAAGCAGCCAAGGCAGCCATTACCGCTGTTGAATCTTCTGGCTATTATGACTTGTACGATGAGGGAACACCTGAAACAAATTACGAACATGTGTGGACTGCTCCCGATAACAAAGAAATAATTCTGGCCAACAAGAAATACCGGAATTTCACAACAAGCAGTCATCCCATAACAAGCAATATACCGGCATGGGCGGGAAGTAGTTGGAGCGACGGCGGTCTTTTTACAACCTTCAATTTCGTGCGTTTCTATGAGAAAAAAGACGGGAACCAACAAACATGGAATATGGATGGTGGCGATGATCTGCTTGAAAAGTACGACGAACTGGACCCTCGTTTTGCGCAAACCATTGCAGCACATGGAGCTAACTGGAATACAGAGATTGGAATTCTTAATTTTCTGCCCGGTGGAGCTCACAATGTAGCCAATGATAAAACGAAACACCTGGTTCGCAAATGGGTACCTCGCGTACTAAGAGCAACGGCTCCGCGCAACTCCACTAATATGGACTGGATTGTCTTCCGGGTAGCCGAACTCTATCTGAATTATGCAGAAGCTTTGAATGAATATTATGAAACTCCCCCGAAAGAAGCATTCGATGCAGTCCTGAAAGTTCGTGAACGCTCCGGAATGCCGGGCTTTCCTTCCACTTTGAATAAAGAGCAGTTCAGGGAGAAACTGCGAAGAGAACGAGCCGTGGAACTGGCTTATGAAGATCATCGTTTCTGGGATATACGACGTTGGCTGATAGCCGATGATGAAGGTGTTATGAAAGGTGCCATGTATGGATTGCAGCTCTCCGCTGTTACAGGAGCACCGGGTAAAGTACATTACAAACCTTATGTCTTTGAAAACAGATTATGGAGTGACCGTTCTTATTTACATCCTATCAAGCAGACCGAAATAGATAAAGGGTATATGCTTCAGAATCCGGGATGGTAAATATGTTCAATTAACTAAAAATAAAAGGTATGACAATAATAAACAGTATATACAAAGGGAAGCGTTATGCTATACTTTTGACTACTATTCTCACTTTTTATGCTCCCGTTTTGTTTGCTCAACACATAGCCGACTCTGCACTTGTAGAAGTCGCCAATGGGCAACAACCGGAATGGAGGCGAACAAGTGCCATTTCTTCCATACGTGGGGAAGATTTGATGAAAACTACTTCCGCAAGCTTGGGAAATAGTCTGCAAGGACAGCTTCCCGGACTAACATTGTTGCAACAAAGCGGAGAGCCCGGCTATGATTTCTCTATCGCGAATCTCTACCTCCGGGGACGTACTTCCTATGCAAGCGGACAAAAAATGCTGGTATATGTCGACGGTTTCGAAGCCCCGATTGAAAGTCTGTCCACTGCGGAAATCGAGTCTGTAACATTATTGAAAGACGCTTCGGCTCTGGCTTTATATGGTATGCGTGGTGCAAATGGTGTTTTATTGGTGACAACCAAGAAAGGATGCGTTTCCGCTCCGCAAGTCAGTATCCGTTTACAAACGGGAATACAACAACCGTTGGGCGTTCCCGATCCTATCAATGCGTATGATTATACCACCTTATACAATCAGGCGCGTGTGAATGACGGATTGCCTCGTTTATACACTCCAGAGGAATTGAATGCCTATCAGAACAACACCGATCCTTACTTTTACCCCAATGTAAACTGGAAAAAGGCCATTTTGAATAATACAGCTCCTTTGAGTATGGCTGATTTAAGTTTTAAAGGAGGAGGAGATGTGGTGCAATACTATGTAATGATGAATCTTTTGCAGAACATCGGTTTCTACAAAGACACCGATAAAAAACGCCGGGAAAACTCGAATGCCTATTATGCGAGCTTTAATTTCAGGTCTAATTTGAATATCCAGATAAGCAAACACCTGTCTACCGGACTCAATTTTAGCGGGAGTGTAGGTAATCGCTCTATTCCCGGAGGCAGCAGTTCTGCCAACGGACTTTTGGGAGCGATATGGAGAACAGCTCCGAATGCATTTCCGGTGTACAACCCCGACGGATCGTATGGAGGAAATGCCGCTTTTACCAACCCGGTCGGTAATATCGTCAGCAGAGGGCTTTATAAAGAAAACAGCCGGACTTTCCAACTGATTTTTATGCCTAAATACGACCTGGAGAAACTGACAAAGGGATTAAGTGTCAGTGCCGGTATTGCCTACAACAACTATATGGCGGATTCATCTATAAAGAATCAGAATTATGCCCGTTATTCTCTTTCCAAAGGAGCAGGGGGAGAGGTGCTATATACACCCTACGGCGCTGATTCTCCTTTGGAATCCGATGAAGGATTCCGTACTGACTGGAGCCGTCTGAACTTTAAGGCACAGTTGGATTATGATCGCGTTTTCAAGCAACATCAACTCACTGCCAGCATCTTTTTCCTGTCTGATTTATATCAGAAATATGGAAGTCGTGATGACATTAAATACTTGAATTATGCAGGGCGGGTAACTTACTCTTATAATCAAAAATACATAGGAGAATTTGCAGCTTCATATACAGGTTGTGATGATTATGCTCCTGGAAAAAGATATGGATTCTTTCCCGCTTTCTCCGCCGGATGGATACTGTCGAAAGAAAACTTCATGAAAAATATCAACTGGGTTGAATATTTGAAACTAAGAGCATCTATCGGACTGGTTGGAAACAATCAGAATGAGAACGGACGTTATCTGTTCGACCAGACTTATAGCAGTAACGGCTCCTATTTTTTAGGTACAGGGTCGTCATCAACAGGCGGGTTTCGGGCAGATATGATTGCCAATCCCGATATTAGTTGGGAGAAGGAACGTGTATTCAATATCGGATTGGATGCAGTTTTACTGAAAGGGCTGTCGGTAGAATTCGATTATTTCCATAAAGAAAGATATGATATCCTGTCACAGCCGTATTCCACTATTCCCGGATTTGTTGGAGCCTCTTATGGCGACATATTGCCTTATATGAATGTAGGTAAAGTAAAGAATCAAGGTTTCGAGGGTACGATCAGGTACGAAAGCAGTCTTAAAAATAACTTCAACTATTACGTTGAAACATCGGCGTGGTATGCAAAGAATGAAATTGTCGATATGGCGGAAGAAGTGAAACTCTACGATTATCAATATCGTAAAGGACGTTCCGTGAATACTCCTTTTGTACTTGTTGCTGACGGACTGTATCAGGAGAGTGATTTCGATTCGAATGGAAGTCTGAAGTCACATTTACCGGTACCGCAGTTTGGAGAAGTAAACCCCGGTGATATAAAATATATCGATAAAAATGGTGATGGAGTAGTCGATTCCAATGACTCCTATCCTGTGGGATATTCTAATATTCCGGAGTGGAATTATGCTTTGAAAATAGGCTTTGAATGGAAAGGGATAGACGTTGAGGCTTTATTTCATGGCGTTGCCAATAGAGACATCTATTTGAGCGGGCCGTTGGCTTATTCCTTTACCGACAATGGCTCTGCTTCAAAACTGGCTCTCGACAGCTGGACACCGGAGAATCCCAATGCTTCTTATCCCCGTTTGTCTACCCGGACATTTGAAAACAATTACCGGATATCTACATATTGGAAAAGAAACGGAAACTACTTCAGAATGAAGAATATCCGGATTGGATATACCTTCCCCCAGTCAATAGCAAGAGCGATAAAATTGTCCAGATTGTATGTGTATGCTAATGCGAGCAATCTTTTCACCGTGAGTCATCTTGACGGATTGGCCGACCCGGAAAGCAGTTCTTTGATTACATATCCGTTGACACGTTCCTACAACCTGGGAATAAAAATTGATTTTTAATAGGTAAGAACAAAAATATAATAATTATGAAATACCCAATAGGTTTATCTATCATATTGAATGCTCTTGCTGCTATCAGCATATTGTCCGGATGCAGTGATTATCTGGACAGAGAGTATGATTCGTTTATCGACAACGAGATGACCTTTACTTCCTATGAACGTACAAGCAAATTTCTAGTCAATGCTTATCGGTATCTGCCTGATGGTTTCAACCGTATCGGTTCCGAAGCTATGTTGGATGCCGCTACCGATGATGCCGAACATGCTAATGCCTCCTGCAACATCCAGCACTTCAACACCGGAGCCTGGAATTCAAGGTCCAATCCGGATGATTTGTGGAATAAGTATTACGCAGGAATTCGCATAGCGAATGAATTTATAGAAAATGTAGACAGAGTGAATCTGGATAAATACAGACTCGATCCGGATAATCAGAATGAATATCAGAACCGTCTGAATGACTTGAAAACATGGAAATATGAGGCCCGTTTTTTAAGAGCGTTTTTCCATTTCGAGCTGGTGAAACGTTTCGGACCTGTACCTGTGATTACTTCTACACTATCCGTCAATGCGGATTATTCGGAGACTCCACGCCCGTCTATGGACGATTGCATCTCATTCATCTCCAGCGAATGTGATAAGGTAGCCGAAGTGCTCGATTTAACTCCGGGACGAGGAATCGATTCGGATTTGGGACGTGCAACGAAGGGAGCCGCATTGGCTTTGAAAAGCAGAGTTTTATTGTATGCGGCCAGTCCCTTGTATCTGGACTGGCAGAATTTTTCGGAAAGCGATCTTCCTTCCGATATGGAGAAATGGAAAGCTGCGGCACAGGCTGCGAAAGACGTAATTGATCTGGGCATATATTCGTTGTATGGCAGTTATGCCACTTTATTCAAGAATAACTTTCAGAATTCCGAGTTTATTCTGATGCGTCGTTATGGAAACAATTCCGACTTTGAAAAATACAACTTTCCTGTCAGTTATGGTGGGGTAGGCGGCATCAATCCTTCGTTGAATCTGGTAGACTCTTATGAAATGAAAGATGGCAGCTATTTTAGTTGGGAGAATGAGGAAAATGCCGTTCGTCCGCAATTCTACCGGGATGACAGGTTGAATGCTACCATTCTGCTGAATGATTCCGTTTGGAAAAGCACGGCGGTAGAGAATTGGGACGGTGGAAAAGACGGTCTGGGCGTTACCAATGCAACCAAAACCGGATTCTATCTGAAAAAATACCTCAATGAAGATGTGAATATCCAAACCGGCGGAGGAAGTCAGGGACATATCTGGCCGTTGTTTCGTTTAGCGGAGATTTACCTGAATTATGCGGAAGCCTTGAACGAATACGATCCCGAAAATGCGGATATAGCAGAATACGTCAATCGAGTGCGCAGCCGTGCCGGACAACCGAATCTGCCTTCCGGATTGACGCAGGACGAAATGCGTGAGCGTATCCGGCGTGAACGTCGTGTCGAACTGGCATTTGAGGAGCATCGTTCGTGGGATGTAAGACGGTGGAAGATTGCGCAAGAAACACTCGGAGGAGATTTGCTAGGTCTTGAAATCACCCGTAAGAATCAGGCTCGAAGAGCTGTTACCCGGAATTCCGTAATACCGGCTAACGAAGTTCCGGAAGGATGGCATTATTACGATGGAGACGAATTCAATGATTTGGTCATAAACAACTCATATTGGGGACAGTATGGAAGCGACACTCCGGTAGGAAACTCCCAGTATGGACAACCCACCGGAAATATCCAGACTTATCGTAAAAAACAGATTACGATTGAGAAAGGGAGTGGCGGATTGAGCTTTGCCCGGATAGCAGCCACCAAGGACGACAATCCACCGGCTCCGACATTAAGCACTGCCAGTACGAGAGAAGGATGGTGGTCGGGAGCTTTGTCCAGCCGGGATACCGACAAATATGGTTATCAGGGGAAATATTACCCTCTGCATTCCCGCATTGAGATTCGTGCAAAAATACCTTATATATATGGTATATGGATGGGACCGTGGTGTCGTCATTATGCAGGAGCCAGTGTTGCGGAACTTGACATCGAAGAGTTTTTCGTCAAGGAATTTGAGAATACGGCTTCACCCCGCCGGCTTAGCCAGGCTTTACATTTGCATGATAATAAAACAGGCAATCTGGGAATCAACGTGAATGGGTACGGACGACATACAGTGCTTGATTTTGATCCGGGAGCAGACTTCCATACGTATGGCGTTCAGGTAGATCCGGACCCGGTTTCTCCGGATAAGCATGCTATCATCAGCTACCTGTTGGATGGTAAAGTAACCAATACATTCAAGACGATTGACTATGATGACAGATATAATACATTTATAACCAAAGCAATAGCGGAGGGAAGAGAAAAGCGAACCTGGGACATTGCGATAACCGGACAAATCGGAGGAAAGAATGAAAATGGTATCGGCTATCCCGAAGACAGGAATGCCAATTTGAGAAACGTTTCGATGGATGTAGATTGGGTACGTGTATTTACCCGGGATGAAACAGAACCAGAGATTCCTGAAAAGCCGGAATATCCCGTCGAGAAGTTTGATTATTCCCGTGCTGTGGTAGAAAAGAGAGTGTTTGATTCTAAAATGTATTGGTATCCCATACCTGAAAGTGAGATTCTGCAGTTGAAGAACTGGAAACAGAATCCGGGTTGGTAAATCATTAAAAAGAAATATCATGTTGAAAATAAAGATTCTAATAATCATATTTTGCTGTATCGGGGTGGTGAAAGCCCAAACCGTTATTCCTCCTTCATCAGAAACCCCTCCCGGATGGATTTATTACGATGGAGACGAGTTTAACGGAGATGTGATTGACTCCCGGTATTGGGGAATATATGGTTCCCCAAAAGTGGGGCGACCCACCTATAATCAGGAAAATAAAGCCATGCTTCAGACATATCGTCCGGAGCAGGTCTTTATCGAAACCCTTCCTACAGGAGAGAAGATTTGTCGAATTCGCTCATTCAAAAGTAAAGATGCGCCCAGTCCCGTTCATCCCAGTGTGAAGAGTAAGACCGGATGGTGGTCGGGAGCGCTGTCCAGCAGAGATTCCGATACGGAGAAATATTATCCTCTTTTCTGCCGCATAGAGATCAAAGCCAAAGTCCCATATCTATATGGGCTTTGGAATGCACTTTGGTTGAGGCATTATAAAGGAGCTGGAGTAGCCGAAATAGATATACTGGAGTTTTTTACCAAAGCTTTCGGGGAAAATCCTTATCCGGCCAAAGCGAATCAAACCTTGCATTTGTTCAATTCGGAAACGCAAAAGTTGGGAATCAATCTACCCAAAGGTCAGATACGATATACTGAAATCGGAGACGATAAGCCGGGAGATAATTTCCATGTATATGCGGTTCAGATAGATCCCGATCCTGTTGATAACAATCATGCCATCATTACGTTTCTGATAGATAATAAAGTCAATTACCAGATACATACCCGTACACAGTTGGGGGATGCATATACTGATTTTATCACTAAGGCTCGTAAAGAGGATCGGCTGGACAGAGTTTGGGATATTGCTATCACCGGGCAGGTAGGAGCATTTGACAAGTTGGATGTCGGCTATCCTGCGGAGGAATTGCAGCAATTTGATTTCGATATTGATTGGATAAGAGTTTATGTTCGCGATCCGCATACCCGGATCGTCGGAAATAGTAAACTACCTCATACTCCGGAAGCGGATTCATTTGTTAAAGATTTGCTCTCACGGATGACTGTGGAAGAGAAGATCGGCCAGTTATCCCAATACGTAGGCCGTACCCTTTTAACCGGTCCTGAATCAGAATATTTGAGCGATTCATTGATAGCACGCGGACTTGTAGGTTCTGTTTTGAATATATCCGGTGCAAAGACATTGCGTGATTTGCAGGAAAAGAATATGCGTCATTCCCGGATAAAGATACCGATTCTTTTTGGGATGGACGTGATTCATGGATATAAGACAATCTTTCCGACTCCTTTGGCGGAATCGTGTAGTTGGGATTTAGCAGCGATCGAACGAGCTGCCAAGATTGCTGCGATTGAATCCTCGGCAGCCGGACTACATTGGACGTTCGCTCCTATGGTCGACATCGCAAGAGACGCCCGTTGGGGCAGGGTAGTGGAAGGAGCAGGAGAAGACACCTACCTGGGAAGTGAAATAGCCAAAGCAAGAGTGAATGGTTTTCAGTGGAATCTTTGGGAGAATAATTCAGTATTGGCATGTGCAAAGCATTGGGTAGCTTACGGACTTCCCCAGGCGGGAAGAGATTATGCTCCGGTGGATATGTCGGAACGGACTTTGTTTGATACTTATCTACCTCCTTTTAAGGCTTGCATTGATGCGGGAGTACTTACTTTTATGAGTGCTTTCAATGATATAAATGGTATTCCTGCGTCCGCACATCCGTTCCTGCTCAAAGACTTATTGAGAGGGCAATGGAATTTCAATGGTTTTGTGGTAAGCGATTGGGAAGCAGTGAAGCAGCTGGTGGCGCAGGGAGTGGCGGAAGACGATAAAGACGCTACCCGTCTGGCTTTCAATTCCGGCATCGACATGGATATGACAGATGGGCTCTATAATAAATACATGAAAGAACTGATAGAAGCCGGTAAAATCAGTATGGAAGATGTCGACAATTCCGTCAGTCGGATTCTGCATATCAAATATGCTTTGGGACTGTTTGTTGATCCATATAAATTCTGTAATGAAGAATACGAATCGCAGACAATCATGAAAAAAGAATTTCTGGATGCAGCACTGGACATGGCTCATAAATCGGCTGTCCTGCTGAAGAATGACAATCATACATTACCGCTGGCAAAAAATGTCCGTTCCATTGCCGTGGTAGGTCCGCTGGCCGATAATCAGACCGAACTGCTGGGCTCGTGGAGAGCAAGAGGGGAAGATCGCCATGTGACGACTGTATTGCAGGGCATAAAGAACAAAATCGGCGGTAACAAAACGAAAGTTGGATATGCCCGTGGTTGCGATTTTGACGGAGAAGATAAGTCAGGATTCAAAGAAGCAGTGAAATTGGCTTCCAAAAGTGATATGGTGATTGCCGTTGTCGGTGAAAAAGCTTTGATGAGTGGCGAATCGAGAAGCCGTGCCCAACTGGATTTGCCGGGTGTGCAGGAAGAATTGATAAAAGAACTGGTTGCCACAGGGAAACCCGTTGTCGTCGTATTGATGAATGGGCGTCCGCTGTCTATCGAATGGGTGGACAAGAACGTATCGGCCATTCTCGAAACCTGGTTTTTAGGTACTTCTGCAGGAACCGCTATTGCTGATATACTGTTCGGTGATTATAATCCTTCCGGAAGATTGACCATTTCTTTTCCACGGGTAGAGGGACAAGTACCGATTTACTATAACTATAAGAAATCCGGACGTCCGGGAGATATGCTCCATTCCTCAACCACCCGGCATATCGATGTTCCGAATGCTCCGCTCTATCCTTTTGGTTACGGTTTGAGTTATACCACATTCAGTTATTCAGCTCCGCAGAGCACCCAAAAAGAATATACGCGACAGGAGACCATCTCCGTTTCGGTGACAGTAACCAATACCGGAGACAGAGATGGCGAAGAGACTGTGCAACTGTATGTGAATGATAAAGTTGCTTCTGTTGTGCGTCCGGTAAAGGAGTTGAAGGCATTCAAGAAAATATTCCTGAAAGCGGGGGAGTCAAAGACCGTTCAGTTTGACATTTCTCCTTTAGCTTTAGGCTTTTATGATGCTGCCATGAACTATGTGGTAGAACCCGGTGAATTTGAAATTATGACCGGCTGCAACAGTAATGATTTACAAACCATATCGGTCAAACTAATAAATTAGAAGGAGGAACCGTTCTATGAGAAATTGGATAATTGTATTTTTTGTCATCTTTGCCGCTCGGCTTTCTGCACATGACGGTGACAGTATAAAGATCACACACGGTCCTTACCTGTGTGATATGAGTACCGACGGCGTGACAGTGGTATGGACTACAAACAAACCTGCTCTTTCGTGGGTGGAAGTGGCGCCTGCCGGTGAAGATCATTTCTATGGGAAGGAACGTCCGCGATATTACGATACGGAGTCCGGACGTAAGCGGGCCAATGATACAATCCACCGTGTACGCATCAAACATTTGGAACCCGGCAGGGAATACAGATACCGGATTTTTTCGAGAGAAGTTGTCTCCTGGCCTTCGAGTGACTGGGTAACTTATGGATTGATTGCTGCTTCAAATGTATACAAGCAAGAACCTTTCAGATTCAGAACTTTCGACGACCGGAAGAAAGAAATTTCCTTTCTGGTATTAAATGATATTCACGGGCGGAGTGACTATATGAAGTCTCTGTGTCGGGAAGTAGATTTCAAATCTCTTGATTTCGTTTTGCTTAATGGAGATATGTCGTCATGGGTAGAGGGGCAGGAGCAGATATGTAAAGATTATATTGATGCTTGTGTCGAATTGTTTGCGTCCGAAGTGCCTATTGTTTTCAATCGGGGAAACCATGAAACACGTGGAGTTTATTCCGATGCGTTGATAAAGTATTTTCCTACGTCTACCGGAACTTTTTATTATCGTTTCAACATAGGTAAGGTTTGTTTTCTTGTTCTTGATTCCGGTGAAGATAAGCCGGATTCGGATTTGGAGTATGCCGGTATTGCCGACTATGACAATTACCGAGAAGAAGAAACCCTATGGTTGCGGAGTGTGGTGGAAGAAAACGATTTTAAGCAATCATCCCTTCGGATCGCATTCCTGCACATCCCGCCGACGATAGGCAACTGGCATGGAAACTATCATTTGCAGCAAACCTTGTTGCCCGTTTTAAATACGGCTGGAATTGATCTGATGTTATCCGGACACACTCATAAATATTATTTCCGTGAATCAGAACCCGATAAAGCCAACTTTCCCATCCTTGTCAATGATAATAACAGCTATCTGCTTTGTAAGATAAAAGATGGAAAAATGGTGATTGATGTGGTAGGAGCGAATGGAAAAGACAAGAAGCAACATCAGTTTGATGTAAAATTTTAGTCAAATACCATTAGATTCCAATAGTATAGTTATTTATAATTTAATGTAATCATGAAGATGAAAACTATAATAAAATTATTATTTGTATTTTCGTTGCCATTTATTTTCTGTCGTTGTGCCGACGACGGGATACACTATGAACGGGAAATCAATGTTCCCGAAGGTATCTATCTGACGGGGAGTGCGTCCCAATTCTCGGTAGAGGCAATCAATGGTAAAATGAATGTGATAAAAGAGGGCACTTTGGTCGCATTGAACACATGGCTGACATCCAGCGGAGATTTTTATATCTCTTTAGTCGGACCGGATGGGCAACCCGTTTATTATGGGCAGGGAGCGCTTTTGCAAAACGACAACAGTGAGGTGCCAACTTATTCTTTGGCTCCTGGAACCGGCGGTTTCAGAGTAATGGAAGATGGATTGTATCAGCTAATTGTGAATCCTTTATTGAAACAGGTTAATATTGTTCCATTCAATTTCCGTTTGACGAGTAAATTCGAACTGACAGAAGACGGTGAAAACGAACTCTTTCTTCAAAAACCGTCTTACGACCATATTAACCATGTGGCTACCTGGGTGTCCAGTGGCGAGTTAGAAGTGATATTACCGGCAGAGTTTTCGTTTAATTATACCGATAATACGTCTTTTGATGTGAAGGAAACAGATACGGAGAAATATACATTCTCTTCTATGTACACCGGAACGGGAGGAAGTATAAAAATGAATGTTTTAACTGAAGAATATGCCGAACTAACCAACCAGTCGCAAGTGCAGCTCAATCTTAAAAACAAAGGTGAGTATAAAGTAACGCTTCAATATGAAGTCTTGACAGGAAAATTCTTTGCGAAGATGACGGGCAATGAGATCATAGAACCCGAACCGGAGGGGTATCCAGAGAAACTATATATGATTGGAGATGAATTTGGAAACTGGAATTGGAATTCGACAAATGTGGTAGAGATGGCCCCTGTGGGACAGCTTGGCAATGGTGCATTCTGGACTATCAAGTATTTCAATGCTGGTCAGGGAATTAAATGGGCATCGGAAAAATCTGATGCGGAAAGTTTTGCCTCTTTGGGTACAAATGTCAATTATGTTGTAGGCAGTAACGGAAGAGCGACGGTAGAAACAAGCGGCCTGTATTTGGTATATGTAGATATGAACCGTAATCTTATAACTTTTGAGAAACCTGCCGTTTATGGAATAGGTGAGTGTTTTGACGGACAGGAAGTATCGTTCGATCTTTCCGGGCAGAATTTCTCTGCTGTCACTACAACACAAGGCAATCTTCAGATGTATGCAACTTCCGACTATAACAATAGAGACTGGAACACTATGGAATTCAACATCTATAATGGACAAATCTATTATCGTGGTGTAGGTGCTACACTGGAACCGGTTCCTGTTGCTTCTAATATACCAATAGAACTTGATTTCTCTCAAGATAAAGGTAAAATAGCTGTGACTTTTGCCTCTCCAAGTGATGTCCCCTCAACAGCGAAGGCTATTTATATGGTTGGCGATGAATTTGGAAACATGAATTGGGGCTCGGATGGGGTTATCTCATTAGATAAGGTTTGGAACAGTGCCGACCGATGGATACATATTAATTATTTCAATGCCGGAACTAAACTTCGTTTCTCTACATCCAAGATATTTGGTGATGGAGAGTTTACCGGACTGACTAATAATGTGGGCTTCGAAATCTCTGACGAAGGACTGGTGGTTATCCCCCAAAGTGGTACTTATATCATTTTCGTTGATTTAGGTTCGAAGACCATCTCCATCCAAAAGCCTGTAATCTATGGGTATGGAACGGCAGCCGGAGGAAACAACGAAAAGATCTTGCCTTTTACGGAAAGTAGCGACGGGAAAACATTCTCTGTTACTTTACCTAATGGAGGACGTTTCAGAATACATCCTTATATTCCTGCTTTTGATAATCTTAATCCTTCATTTGGTGCTTGGAAACGCGAATATGCTGTTAATCCGGAGACTCTTGAAATCTATTTGCGTAAAGAGGGCATGGATGAACCGAACAAAGATTATGTATGGGCTGCCAACACTATAATAACTCTTGATTTCAGGGCAGCGAAAGGAACGATAGTAGTTCCTTAGCCCGGTCTGCTCCAAGAAAAATTGTAGCTGATTATATTTTTATATCACTTTTACCCTCACACCCTCACACCTTCGTTCAATCCCTTTATTCATCGTGGTTGCAAGGTGTGAGGGAACGTGTGGCAGTAGGGTGAGGGTAAAAAGTTACCCTCACCCTATTTAATTTTAGTTTTACTTTTAATTTGTTGATTTATAGTGAAATACACTTCTGTTTGGATGTGAATAACTAATCTCATATCTCACTATTTTGATCCTTTTTCTATCATATAAATGCCGAAAGTGTGTCATTAGTATCTGCTTTTGAAGTACCGTCTCTTATTCTATATTCTTTCATCAATTATAGGTTAATACCTAATGATCTTTCTGTAAACTCTTAATGCTTCTTATGGGCTCACTATAGTAGATAGACTTGTTTACAGTAGTGAGCTTGTTTGTCTACATTTGATAGCTTATTTGTTCACATTGGTGAGCCCTTACTAATCACTAAGCGAGAATGCATACTATTCTCGAACATTTCCGTTCTGCACTCTGTAATCTGAAAAAAGGAGGTATTGACCTAAGTTTAAATAAATGGGTTGAGCTGGTAAGTCTTCGTACAACAGATTTTTCCCTTACAGGCATCTTCTTGCTTTTTCCTTTTTCGCCTTTACACGCCCGCGTGTGATATAATAATGTGTATCCCTCTCGTCGTTTCCGCGCACAATTTCCCTATACATAAAAAATATGTTCTACAACATCGTTATGCGTCAGCACTTTAGCAAATGTATTCAAAAATAATTAGAAAAAATAGTTTGATATATTTGGAGTGTATACCAAAAGCGACGGTGATGTGCGCCGTCCGCAACGCCGGCAAATGGCGCCGCGAGACGGTCTACGAGAAACAGATGTCGGCCAAGAGCCTCTACACGACGATCAACTTCCCGATCCTTCGCTACGCCGACGTGCTGCTGATGTACGCCGAGGCGATCAACGAATACGCCGGGGCGCCGGACGACCAGGCCAAGGAGGCCATCCGGGAAATCCGCAAACGCGCGGGCGTCAAGACCAACGAGAGCCTGCTGGGCGACTATCGTTCGTTCCGCGACCTGGTGCGCAACGAGCGCGGACGCGAACTGGCTTTCGAGGGGCTTCGCAAGTGGGACCTGATCCGCTGGGGCACGTTCGTCGAGAAGATGCACAACGCCGGGACCAACCAGCCGACGGAGAACAAGTACCGCAACGTCAGCTATACGAACTATGCGTCGGCGAACTACGCCAACGTGACGGCACGCCACATCTACCTCCCGATTCCGACCAAGGAGCTGGCGGTGAACCACGCGCTCCGACAGAACCCCTTATGGTAAAACGCTTAATTGCAGAGCATACGATGAATACGAAACGAATCACATACCTCGCGGCGAC